>Ga0208196_1000632_pt1 | contig 44451 bp, 37 predicted proteins | sample AD_JPNNA7_MetaG_FD_184443 | JGI IMG/M metagenome (GOLD analysis project Ga0208196, IMG submission 184443) | Active sludge microbial communities of municipal wastewater-treating anaerobic digesters from Japan - AD_JPNNA7_MetaG (SPAdes) (version 2) | ecosystem: Engineered > Bioreactor > Anaerobic...
ATCCCACATTTCGCACCTTAAACTCCCACCAAATAACATTTTTGTACCAGAGGGCCGAGTAAAATAATGACCTGGTGTTGAACAGGGCGCAAGTTGACCAGTTTTCGGAACACCACTTGCTCATCTTGGTGGATGAGCAGGATGTCCAACCCCTGAAACATCTGAAAGACCCAGCGAATGGTTGGGGTTTGGGTCGGTTTTCGCAGTTGATTGGGAATTGTGGCGTTCATCGCTTTCAAAGCATCACGCAATTTCCGTTCAGCCAGGGAATAAACCAGCAGCGCGAGCCCCATGATCATCAATAAGGCCATGATGCGCTCTGGTTTCTTCAAAAACAGGCTGTTGGCGAAGAACAACGGGTCTTTCAAAAAACGAAAGCCTCTTTCAACAGAAATCCCCTGGTCCGTATAATTCTCTAACATTGCAGCAGCAGGCAACCGACTGGCATCCAACTGGTTGGTAGCGATGATAAATCGGCCCAGGGTGCGTTTGGCATCATCCACTGCCGTTGTGTTGACTTCAACTCTGCCTTGCAGGTGGTAACCAACCACCTCTTTTTGATCTTCTGCAGATGGCCGACCACGGCGGGAATATTGGGTAATTGGCTTGGCCTGGGCTGTTGCCTGGTGATATTTCCACCTCTTATTGAACTGCGCCAACGCTTGCTCGGCATCTGCCGTGCAGTTGAAGGTTTGCCCCTCGATTTTGCGCCATTCTTTCTCAGCCGCTTCCAGTTCTTTGGCCTGGGCTTTCCCTAATGTTTTCAATTCGCGCACTTGGGCGGCCTCTGAGAAGACAACCAACCAGCGCTGCTTGATCTCGGCATATTCGATTTCTACTTCTTTACCTTTGTAACCCGGTTCAATCTCGCTCATATCCGCTACTAACGTGTCTTTGACCATCTGCTTGGCCTGCGCTAATGTTTCTGGCACTCGCATCAACCAGCACACATCCTCCTCCTGCGCAGCTTTCAGGGTCGCCGCAGAAAATCCGGCGCTGTCCATGACTATGTAAGCCTGCTCACTGGCGCTCAACTGTTTGCAGTACGCTTTCATCGTCGCTGTGAATGTCTTTTTGTCATTGCTGTTGCCACTTAATGCTTCAAACCAGACCGGTAAGGCCGATTTGTAACTGGTGATCAACTGCACAACCACTTGTTTCAGATCCGGGCGATGATCTTTCGAGTATCCATAGGTAATGGTGACCGCTTCCTGATCCGCTTCTTGACAATCATAGGCGCCATGCAGGTGAAAACTACTACTGTCCAGGTGCACAAATTTCGATGTTATTCCATACACCTGCAAGGCATGGGCCGCAACCTTATAGAAGACTTCGGTTACCCCGGCTTCGTATAAATCATCCAGGCACCGTGCTAATGTGTCATCGTTCAAATCGGCGGCTCTCAGTTCTGGTGCGATCAGCAAATCCACGGGCTTGTTCTCAAAATAATCGGGCGTCAGATACAACGCCCGCCCGACAAATCCTAATGCATTCAGGATCATGGCCTGGGTGCCTTGGCCACAGCTCACTTTCCGCCCACTAGCCTTGACTTGCCCGTCGATCTGTTCGATCAGGGATATTTCCTGGCAGACCCCAGCCACTATCCCAAGGTGGTCTATCCGTTGGGTTTCATATTTCAGTTCAGCGCTCATCCCCTAAGCTTACACGAAATTCCTAAAAATGCCTACCCACAGGTGCGAAACGTGGGATATATAATTCAAATTGGCTAGATTTCCGAGTTCCGGTGGAACGATACCGGTCAACTGATTGTTACTAAGTTGTATTGTGGTCAAATTCACTAGATTCCCAAGTGCTGGGGGAATATTACCAGTCAATTGGTTGTGGCCAAGATATAAAGCAGTTAGATTGGTCAGGTTGCTTAGTTCAGTTGGAATATCGCCAGAAAGCAGGTTAGCATCAAGATGCAAGTCACTTAAGCTGTGGAGATTCCCCAATTCGGATGGAATAGTACCCGATAATTGATTTCCATTAAGCCCAAGATAAGCTAAACCAGACATATTTTCCAAATCCGGCGGAATATTGCCGATAAGTTGGTTGCTGCTAAGATCTAACCAGCTCAAATTAGTCAGGTTACCAAGCTCTGGTGGGATCGTTCCAGAAAGTCGATTATTACCGAGCGCTAAAAAATTCATGGTATCTAAACTGCCCAGTTCGGGTGGAATGCTACCAGTTAGATGATTGTTATCAAGCCGCAATTCAATCAATTGACCGAGCCCAATCAGTTCTACTGGAATACTCCCTGTAAGATGGTTGCCATTCAGACATAAATCATTCAAGTAAACTAAAGATCCCAACTCAACAGGAATATTGCCGGTGAATTGATTGTGGCTAAGCACTAGCTCTTTCAAATTGATAAAGTTACTTACTTGGGGTGGAATATTGCCAGAGAGCTGATTGTTGCCAAGGAGCAGCTCTGTTAAATTAATTAGATTTCCAAATTGGGATGGAATGCTCCCTGTTAGCTGATTGTCAGAAAGGTTCAAATAAAATAACTCGCGCAGGTTTCCGAGTTGCGGTGGGATACTGCCGGTAAGTTGGTTGCTGCTAAGATTTAACCCGCTCAAATGAGATATATTTCCCAGTTGGGGAGGTATGCTGCCCGTTAATTGGTTGCCAGAAAGAAACAAACTCTCCAAATTGATAAGATTTCCTAGTTCTGGAGGGATATTACCACTGAGTTGGTTATCTTCAAGTAGTAACCAGCCCAAATCGATAAGATTACCTAATTCAGGTGGAATGTTCCCCGTAAGCTCGTTTTTAGACAACCATAATCGATGCAAGTTAGTGAGATTACCCAGTTGGGGCGGGATGCTACCAGTGAGCTGATTCATATTCAGCCACAAATATGACAACTGGGTTAAATTCCCAAATTGATGTGGAATATTGCCAGAGAGTTGATTCGCAGCAAGAGCTAAGCCTTCTAAATTGGTTAGGTTCCCCAGTTCTGGTGGAATGCTGCCGGTAAGTTGGTTGTCATCAAGTGACAGGTCTATCAAATTGGTTAGTTTTTCTAACTGAGTTGGAATGCTGCCAGTGAGTTGGTTGGAAGAAAGCCGTAAGAATGTCAAATTGGTTAAATTCCCCATTTCTTGGGGAATGCTGCCGGTCAATTCATTCCAATAAAGATCTAAATGAGTCAAATAAGTAAGATTACCGATTTCTGGAGGGATACTGCCTGTGAGTTGATTCCAGTAAAGACTTAAACGGGTCAAATATACAAGATTTCCAATTTCATGAGGAATGCTGCCAGTGAGTTGGTTTTCGGAAAGAACTAACTTTTCCACATGACCTGACTGGAGGGTTACTCCCCTCCAATCACTGGGCGTATCTATAACCAGCCAGCCGGTGTTGTCCAACCACCCCGGTCCGTTTGTGCTGTTGTAAAATGCTACCAATGCTTCGCATTCCAAAAGCGGAATTTCTGTAACATTTCCACAGGAGAAAGAGTTTTGAGCCTGAACAGGATGAATGCCCATTGGAAATGAATAAACGGACAACATGGTTGCTAGGATCAAGAAAGATAGGCTCTTATTCATTGATTGACCTTCCCAAAAACTAGGATATAGGGTGAGGAGTTTAAGTTTATCTTCAGGTTTCCCCGCCACAAGAACAATTATGGTACCTAACCTATCGGATGTCAAGCCGAAACCACAAAGCACAGATGGCGCGTTTGAAGCCTTCTGGCACATCTGCCAAAGATTTGTGCCCCTTAAATTGCTAATGCTAAAAGTCAATGTGAACGAACAGCTATCAGCATCTGATTCTGGCCCTAATGTCATGTCTATGGGAGGTATCCCCGTGGGGGCACAGGAAGAGCTCCTGTCTTTATCGGACAGGAGTTTTTTAATTTCTTCTGTGTCGTACCCCAACTGCCGGCGGCCTTGATCAGATCATAGAAACTGTAAAGGCCAGGCCAGGTCTGTTTGCCTAACGGACCTGGCCTAAATCAGTCACTATGACATGTGAAGGAACATCCCTGCCGAAACCTTACTACTGTTGTTAATCGGTCGGCTAAAAGCCCATCATAAATGATAAATCAATCTATTGGGTTGTGTCTTTGGCGGATAACGAAGCACCTAACGTTTTGCGTTACCTGCTGGTGGGCGGGACGAGGCGATGCAACGCCATTTGGATGGGCCTCACTCCAAGCCACATAAACGATCTTAAAACGCGTAACCTCCAATAGCCGTGCGCGTGCTGTGTTTAGTCCACTGAGGAGTGGAGACGCGACATTGTTTCTGCCCGTCGTTTAATACCAAGCATACATTTACGCATCATGATAATATCGCAGAACTCAATCAGCAGATTGAATAGAATAGTGGGCGAAAACCATCGATATTTCACACGTACACGTGTGATAAGACGGGAGTGAGCTTCTCCTTCTGCGTAGATTTCCCAAACCCAAGAGTTCTCGCCGATTTTATCCCACCACAACATCCATTTATTATTACTGAAGTCTTTTACCCACATCCCTTGTTTTCCATCTGGGCTCATCGGAACCACATCCCCAATTTGCCTGTTTTGATGTGCGGGAAGGATCACTTCTGCGCTGGGTCTACCGAGGTTATCCAACAAGTCATAGCTATACCAACCCGCCCGACCCACACCCATTTGAACGATCCAGGGATATATGGTCTCAGCAGGCGCATTGATTGATACCGCCCGAGTGGCATTGAAGGATGGCTCAGCAACAATATCATCCCCAGGCATTGAGCGTTTAATTTCATCATCGGTAGCCCCCCATCGAAGTTGCCAGGGGCGAAAGAGGATAAAATAGAAAAGCAGAAGGACAACAAGGATGATCGTAATAACAATGAGTGGGGGCATTTTAATTACCTTGGGGTTTGAGTAAGAGGGCTAACACCTGAATTAAGCCGCGCCGCGAATCGACGTTGACTTCAATGAATTGTTAGACCTGCTTGAGAAAGAGCTTTCTGTTGATAACACAGGTAACCAGACCATGATAAATGAATTCAGGTGCAATCCCATCTCGGCGAGCCACCAGCTGTTGCGCGGCGCAACCTCTGTCGAGCCGCCGGATGCGCCAAAGCATTACCGCGGCATCAGCGCAAACACACCCCAGCCCAGATATTCACGTGTGTAGGTGGCATAGCGCTCGGGTTCCGATGTCAATTGGGCTCGAACCTCTTTCGCTAACTCATCGTCTGGATTGGCTTCAAGCCATCGGCGCATGGTGAGCCACTTGGCCGCCTCATATCTGTCCCAACCGTCCTGATCAGCCAGAACCATTTCAACAACATCGTAACCAAGGGGGCTGAAGGACGCGAGCAGTTCTGGAAGCATGCCAAAGTCGGAGATCGAGTGGGCAAGACACCCCCTGGCAACCTCTTCCGTCGGTGGCAATATCCGCCAGTAGGGTTCGCCAATGAGGATAATTCCTCCGGTGCGCAGGCTCCGCTCCAGAAGCTTGATCGTGCCGGCGACTCCTCCGCCGATCCAGGTGGCGCCGACACAGGCGGCCACATTGACCTGCTCGTCAGAGACATAGCCGGCAGCATCGCCATGGATGAACTGGACTTGGTGGGCTACGCCAAGTTCTTCCGCACGCAGTTTCGCTTGTGCGGTATACAACTGACTCATATCGACGCCGACGCCGGTGATGCCGTGATCACGTGCCCAGGTGCACAGCATCTCGCCCGAACCGCTGCCCAGGTCGAGCACTCGGTCCCCCGCTTCCAGGCGCAGCGCCGCACCGAGAGTGGCGAGCTTTTCGGGTGTGATCGGGTTGTGGATGCGGTGAGCACTCTCAGTGATATTGAAGATCCGTGGAATATCCAATGTAGAAAATCTCCTCTTGGGGGTAAATTGATTTGGGCATGCCTAACAACATCGTGCGGAATATATCTGTATAGACGGCCGCTTCGTAGTTACTTGCAGAATTATCCCATGGCCTACCTCAGTTTATTGTACCATTTTTCAAGTTAACGACTTCAGAGGGGAGTTGAGAATAAGATCTGCCAACGCAATCATCCATCACGTTTCAGGGCTTGTAGCCCAGCTCTGTGCGGACGGCCGCGGTTGTATTGAAACCACTATTTATCCAGCAGATATTTTCCCTCCTTGTAGGTTTAGAATATCTCGCAGTTAAGTATTTTGTCATGTAACTTACCGTTGAACGATTCGATGTCTCTGTTTTCTAATTGACTATCTAGTTCGGTGTACAGGATCCTGTCCTTGCGTTAGGCAGGTAAGACAGATTGTCTATATCACGTGGCATGAATGGTAATCAGTTTGAAGATGGATATTGTTGACCGGCTTTCATGGATGTTCCTACAGATGGATTTCGGACCCCTGCCCCTGTTTGAATTATCCCATCCCTGAAATTGAGGTTAAAGCATTCCATTTTTGGGTATAATTCAATCGTTCTGATCACTCATTACCAATTCCACCTGTCTTGCGCTATCATTTCACCTCGCATTCCACCGGTCCCAGGGAATAAAGCTACTTCGCTGTCAGCGCCTTTCCAAATGGGAAACTGTATGCCCCCTGAGATCTGGAGTGATTTTGAGTGGTCTGGAGTTTTAATACCGCCGCACCCAGGGCCTGGGCTCTGCCGGTTAGCGTTGGAGCCAAATCCGCCATGACCATTCAACACCAGGCAACGGTGGTGGGCATCTTGTATCAAACGGGCTGAAAACGAACATTGTTTTCTCCCAGAAGGGTAACCGAAAGGAGGATCCCCCAGGCATAATTTGGAGAGATTGGTTTTCTAATCAAATCAGCCGAGAAAGTCTTAATCGGCAAATCATCAAACACAGGAGGTTTATCATGTCTTTTTTCGGTAAGATCAAACAAGGTTTGGGAATCGGTACCGCCAAGGTTGAATTGCAAATTCCGGGTCAAATTCCAAAGACCAGTACCGAGGTGTCTGGGAAATTGATCATCACTGCAAAAAGTGCCCAGAAGGTGCAGTCAATCAAAATTCGCTTTGTCGAAGAATACAGCCAGGGACGCGATGCGGATAAAACCACCCGGGAATATGTACTGGGCACCCTGGAATTAACTGAACCATTCGATTTGCAGCAGGATGAACGGCGCGAAATTGAATTTACACTCCCATTCCAATTGACACTTTCCAGCAACCAATCATTGGCGGAAGGCAGCGGTGTGATGGGCGCATTGGGAAAAGTTGCCGTCTTTGCCAAGAATGAAAAATCCGAGTATAAAGTAAAAGCCAGCGTTGACCTCGCCGGGGTGGCGTTGGATCCCTCAGACACGCAGGACATTCACCTGGTGTAGACTGGAATCAAAGCAGTTTTACCGGGCTGCCCAGAAACAGCTTTTTGGGCAGCCCGATGTTTTTGGGACCCCTGAGCGCGTAGTGGTCAGGTTACGGCCAGTCTGTTCTATGACGATTGCCGTGGATTCTGGAAAAATTATCTAAAAATTTCCTGGGGTGTGGGCTGGCGCAGACCAACTGAAGCACAGTTTCGGACCAGGAGCTTTTCATCGCCTTGTGGGACATAAATCCCATAATTGCGCAGAGTAATTTAACCTACTAAAATTGCTGCCAGATAATCCGGGGTAAAATAAATAATCTGAGCTAACAATTAATCACAAGCTCAGGGTAGCGAGGAGAGAAATGGAACACGGCACAGCTTTGCTCATTACAATAGTTGCAGCAGTTGTTTTTGGTTTGCTGGCTCAGCTCCTTGCGCATCGCTGGCGCATTCCGGCTATTGTTCTCCTGTTGGTTTTTGGCATTATTATGGGCAAAGACGTTCTGGGGGTGGTTCACCCAGATGAATTAGGCCGTGGTCTGAGCATACTTATCAAGCTCGCTGTTGCAATCATCCTGTTTGAGGGGGCCCTGAGCCTGAATCTCAAATCATTGCGCCACAATGCTGCTGAAGTGCGTAATCTGGTCACTATTGGTGTATTAGTATCCTGGGTTGTAACGACACTAATTGCCCATTTCATCGCTGGTTTTGATTGGCGGCTCGCAATTTTATTCGGCGCACTGATGACTGTTACAGGCCCTACAGTGATTCAACCCCTGATGCGCCGGATATCCGTAACGCGCTCTGTAAAAACGGTCCTGGAGGCTGAAGCCATTCTGGTGGATCCAATTGGTGCAATTCTGGCAATTGCTGTGCTGGATATTCTGCTGGCAACCACCACGAGAGGCCCCGTTGGTCTGCTCGGTATGCTCTGGGTTTACTTCGGACGTTTGCTGATTGGAGGTGTCGTTGGTGTGATTGGTGCCTATGGACTGGCGCTTCTGATGAAAGCGAAAAATCTAGTCCCATCAGAGTTAGGTAATCTGGTAGCCCTTGCCTGTGTTTGGGGCACTTTTGGTATGGCTGAAGGGCTACAAAGTGAAGCCGGGATTATGGCCACAGTCATCATGGGGTTGGTAACCCAGAACGCAGCCATTCCGGGAGCCAGGCAGTTGCGTCATTTTAAAGAGGCCTTAACAACGCTTGGCATCAGCGTTCTATTCATCTTGCTGGCTGCTGGCCTGGATTTATCAGCGCTCTGGCAGGAAGGTATTTCAGGAATTTTGGCAGTTCTCTTGATCATGTTGGTCGCCCGCCCGCTGGCAGTTTTTATTTCCACCTGGCGAACCAGATTGACTTGGCGTCAGAAAACCTTCATCGCCTGGGTGGGGCCGCGCGGCATCATTGCCGCTTCGGTGGCATCCATTTTTATGCTTGCATTGCAAGAATCTGGTTTAGATGGTGGTGAACGTCTTTTGGCCTTAACATTCTTGACCATTCTAATGACCGTAAGCATCCAGGGCCTGTCTGCTGGTTGGGTTGCTGAGGCACTGGGTCTACGCGATATGGGCAAGCAGAAAGCATTGATTGTTGGTGCCAATAATCTGGGCTGCACCATAGCCGGAATCTTGACCAAATATGATCGCCCGGTGCACCTGGTCGATACCAATCTTACCTCGGTCGAGCGGGCATTGCAGAAAGGCTTGGATGCCGCTCCCGGAAATGCTCTCGAAGAAGGGGTTTTAGAAGAATTGCACGCTGAAGAATACGCAACTTTTCTGGCGGTTACCTCCAACTCGGAGGTCAATGTCCTGGCCTGCCAGCTTGCACACGATAGCTTTGGTATCGAAAGGGCGTTTCCGGCTTTAAGCAATCCGGCCAAAGGGGCCAACCCAACGCTTTTGAAACAGACTGGCGGTAAGCTGGCTTTTGGCCGTTTTATCACTGTGGCCCATTGGGAAAAGGCGGATGCAGAAATTTATGAGTTAAGTTTGCAATTCCCATCGATCCGAACACTTGTCAGCTCTCGTGATATTGTCTTACCAGCCGATGTTATTCCCATCCTCCGCATTCGTAGTGGCAGCGCAGAAATAGTTCACGCAGAACAGACCTGGCAGCCCGGAGATACCATCATAATCTTGAGTCTCCACCCTCAATCACAAATCCAGAATGAGTTGGATAAAATTTTACCATCTTCGGAAATTTAAGCTGGTAGGCCCTCAGCGGTCTGATGATCCTTCATGCCTTGGTCATTTCGAGTGCTCTCTTACCCCGGAGTTGTCATATAATCAAGGTTGCCGCCCTCCATAATTATAACCAAAACCCGGAGGACCAGGAGTTACCCATGAAAGTCTATATCAGCGCCGACATTGAAGGCATCACCGGGGTCACCCATTGGGACGAGACCGATCAAGGCAAAGAGGGTTACGAGGTCGCCCGTGAGCAGATGACCGCCGAAGTCGCAGCCGCCTGCGAAGGCGCCCTGCAGGCTGGTGCGACCGAAGTCTGGGTCAAAGACGCCCACGACAGCGCCCGCAACATCATCACCTCCCGCCTGCCTCGCCAGACCCGCCTGATCCGCGGCTGGAGCGGTCACCCGTTTGTGATGATGCAAGAGCTGGATTCCAGCTTCCACGCCCTGGTTCTGGTCGGCTACCATTCCCGCATGGGCTCTGGCGCCAACCCCCTCTCGCACACCATGTCTGGCCACATCACCTGGTTGAAGATTAACGGCCTTGAAGCCTCAGAATTTTCCCTATGTGCCTACACCTCAGCCCTGGTCAAAGTACCGCTGGTCTTTGTCTCGGGTGATAAAGGCTTGTGTGAGGATGCCGTTTCGCTCAACCCCCACATCACCACCGTTGCCGTTAAAGAAGGCGTTGGCGATTCCACCATCAACATTCACCCTGACCTTGCCGTGGAACAAATCCGCTCCCAGGTGGCTCGGGCTGTGGCAGAAGCGTCGAAGTGCCTGCTGCCCCTCCCCAACCACTTCACCGCAGAAGTTCGCTTCCGCCGCCCCGAGCGCGCCTATCAGTTTGGCTTCTTCCCCGGTGTCCGGCAAACCGATTCCACCACCGTTCAGTTTGACCATACCGATTTCTTTGAAGTCATGCGCTTCCTTCTGTTTGCGCTGTAAACCTTTCGTGCCCCGCAGTGGATGCCTCAGCCGAAATTTCCCGCCTGATTGAAGAAAGCCGCGCCCTGGAAAGGGGCGGGCGCATCCCGGCGGCTATCCGTCGGGCAGCGCAAGCGCGGCAGTTGGCCCAGGCCAGCGACGATACCGAAAACGAGGCCGCCGCGCTGAACGCGCTGGCTTATGCGCACATCCGCCTGGGGCATTACCCCCAGGCCGTGGCATTCAGTCAGGCAGCCCTGGCACTGGCCGGCCCCGAAAGCCGGGCGCGGGCTGAGGCTTTGTTAAACATCAACATCTGTGCCAGCGAAACCAATGACCTCGACACGGGTGAAAAATACCTGTTGCAGGCCATTGATCTGGCTCGCCAGACCGGTGATCAACGCATCCTGGCGCGCGGCCTGCACTCGATCTCCTGCGGTATCTACATGCCACGCGGGCAGTTTGCCCTGTCGCTGGCCGCCGATGAAGAGGCAAGCAACATTATCCGTTCCAGCGGCATGATGGAACTGTTGTGGGGGCCCATCCTGACCATGAGTTGGGTCTACTGGCTGACCGGCCAGTATCGGTTGACCGCTGCCCGCCTGGATGAGCTGCGGGCGAACCTGCTCCCCAATTCTCTGGCCGATGGGTACTGGCACTACATCCATGGCAACCTTGCCATCGAAAATGGGGATTATGAAACCGCCCGGAGCATGCTGCAGCAAACCCGTACCATCGCTGAGAGCAACGGCATCACCGAGAATCTTTTTCTGGCGCACGTGGGGATGAGCCGCTTGAGCCGGCTGTTGAACGACGCCCCCGCAGCCCTGGGCTGGGCGGATGAGGCCTATCACCTGATGGAACGCACGGGCTACCAGCACCTGCAAGCCCAGGCGCTCATTGAGCGCAGCCGTGCCGCCTGGGCATTAGGAGACCTGCCCGCAGCCGAATCCGATCTGCGTTCAGCCATCAACCTGCTCACCCCCCAGCGCTTGGCCTTCGATCTCGCGATTGCCACCCTACTCCTGGCCGCCTTGCTGAATCAGCAAAATCATCCCCAGGCCCCCGCCCTCTGGCAGGCGGCAGCGGCGCGTTTGACACAGGGGGGCTTTGCCTTTCTGGTCGATCGGGAGCGCTCCCTCACCTTTCCCTTGATTGTTCAGGGGTTGAAAAGCCCGGATAAATCCGTTGTTGCCGCCAGCAATAGCCTGCTCGAACATCTCCATCGGGTACCGCCGCCTCCTCTGAAGATCACCACCCTCGACGGCTGGTGCCTGAAGGCTGGCGGGCGTTCAATTGATCCCCAATTCCTTCGCCAGCGCCGCGCTGGAGAACTGCTGGGCTTCCTGCTCATCAGTCCCGGGCGCCGCCTGCCCATTGACCAGATTATTGACTCTTTCTGGCCGGAAAAAGAATTTAACGCTGCTCAGGCCCTGCTTCATCAGGCCACCTCCACCCTGCGCCGGACGTTGGAACCCGATCTTCCCGAAAAATTCCCTTCCCGCTATCTGCGGGTGGATGATGGCAGTATTGCCCTGGCTCTGCCACCGGATTCGCAGGTGGACTATGAGACCTTTATGAGCCATATCCGCTGTGCCGATTGGGATGCTGCCCTGGCCTGCTGCCCCGGCGAATTTCTGCCAGAATACCGTTATGCCGACTGGGCTGAAGCGCACCGCCGCTGGCTGGCACAGGAATATCAACGCGCCTTGTTGGCAAAAGCCCGCGTCTGGCTGTCTGAAAAACAATTTTTGCCCACGCTGGATGCCTGCCGTAAGCTTCTGGCTGCTGAACCCTGGCAGGAGCAGGCAGTCCTGCTGGGCATGCAGGCCTGCCTTGGCCTGGGGGATACCGCCGGGGCGCTGCGCCTTTACCTAACTCTGGAGAAGACCCTTCAAACTGATCTGGGGGTAGAGCCACAGCCTGAATTGCAGACCCTTTATCGTTCCCTGTTAAAGCGTTAGCCATTTCCCGCTTTTTGTCAGTCTTCTGTCAGTGGCTGTTGGTATAAAGAATCAACAGTCTGTCCCTTGCTGTCCCCGCAGATCGGATCAATCAGGCGGCTTTGTTCGCGCGGTTTGGTTGAAGACAGCATCATTCGATTATCCTTTGGAGGTCTCCCCATGCTTAAGCCTCAAAATTCCCGCCCAGTCCTCTATCTGACGGCTATACTGGCGCTGGTCATATCGTTATGCCTGAACCTGGCGCTCGTCCGGGCCAGCAGCTTTTCCCAAAATGCCTTGTCTGGTAACCCAAACGCATTCACCTGGCAAAAGGTCATTGCACCAGATGGCACCTCCAAGGATGGCTTCGGTCATTCCGCCGCCATTTCAGACGACGGCAGTACGGCCATTGTGGGCTCCTACTATATCGAATTTGGCATCACCTACCCCATAGGCCCGGGCGGCGTGTATATTTTTACCAACGATGCCGGTACCTGGGTTCTGCAGCAAAAACTGCCCACCCCGGACATGCCCGATTCTGACCTGTTTGGCTTTTCGGTCGCGCTTTCCGCCGACGGGAACACAGCCTTGGTGGGCGCCCAGGGCGGCACCGGCCCGGTGGACACCCAGGTTCCTGGAACTGCCTATATCTTCACCCGCAGCGAGGGCGTCTGGAGCCAGCAGGCCATGCTCACCGCCTCCGATCGCCAGGTAGGCGACCACTTCGGCGTCTCGGTGGCGCTCTCAGACAGCGGTGACACCGCCCTGATTGGCGCCTACGTGGATGATGTAGGCGCAAACACCAACCAGGGCTCGGCCTATGTCTATCAGCGCAGCGGAAACGCCTGGACCGAACAGGCGCACCTGACCAGCACCGATGCTGCCGCTGGCGATTATTTTGGACGCTCCGTTGCCCTCTCCGCGGATGGCAGCATGGCTTTGATCGGTGCCGACATGAAAACCATAGGCGCAAATACAGCCCAGGGTGCGGCTTACATTTTTACGCGCGCCAGTACTACCTGGAGCCAGCAAACCCGGCTGACCGATATCAATGGCGGTGGGTACGAATGGTTTGGCGTAGGGGCGGCCCTGTCGGCTGACGGTCAAACTGCGCTGGTTGGCGCAGATGGAACCGGAGCGTTTGTGTTCACGGCTTCCGGCGGAATCTGGACACAGCAGGCTTTGTTGACGGATGGGAGTGCATACCTCGGGTGGGGCAACAGCATTGCGCTTTCGGCTGATGGTAATACAGCCCTGGTTGAGGATGGCTTCACGTTTACGCGTCATAGCGGCAGTTGGATCGCTGGCGAGCGTCTGCTGGCAGATGATAGCCCTTCCGGCTTTGGTTCTGCGGTAGCGCTCTCCGGCGATGCATCCCTTGCCCTGATTGGCGCAAGCTACGCCACCATTGGTGCCAATCAGTCGCAGGGCGCCGCCTACTTCTTCACCAAAACATCATCTGGCCCGCAAACTTCAATTTACCTCCCGTTAATTGTGCGCTGAGATAAGGCCCATTTTGTCAGTCTTCCGTCAGTCCACCCGGGTATAAAAAGACATGCGAACCGTCCTGACCGTCATCCTGCGCCTCTTTGTGGATACCGATCAACCGGATGCCGTGCGCGGCGCCCTGCAGGGGCTTGGCAGCTCGGAGCCGCCATTGCCCTTCGACAACCCGGCGCACCTGCTGTATCAGATCAACTACCTCACAACCGAACAATTAAAATCGCTTTCCAGGGAGAATGACTCATGAAAATCATTGCACTGTTAGCCGTTCTGACAGTCTTAATCCAGCCCATGAACGTTGCCGCTCTTGCCCCTCAGGCAGAGCTGCGCGTCTGTGGCAGCGGCTGCCCCTACACCATCCTTCAGGATGCCATTGATGCTGCAGAACCCGGCGACAGTATCCAGATTGCAGCCGGCACCTATTCAGATCTGAACACGCTGGGCGGTTTGAGCCAGATTGCCTATATCACCAAGTCACTGACCCTGCGCGGTGGTTACAGTCCGGATTTCAGTACCTGGGACCCTGCCACATACATCACCACTCTCGATGCCGCCACAGCCGGGCGTGTGGTTTATGCCAGCGGACATGCAGAGCTCACCCTCGCGGGTCTGCATATGACCCATGGAAATGCCACTGGCCTGGGTGGCGACAGCCTTTATGATGAAGATGCCGGTGGAGCCATCTATATCAACGGCGGCGTTGTCACCATGACCGACTGCACGGTGGAAAATAGTATTGCCAGTCAAAGTTCGCAGCCTGGCAATTATTCGGCGAATGGGGGTGGGGTGTATATCGCCTCCAGCACATCCGTGACGCTGACCCACAACCTGATTCAGAATAATATTGCCGCCACAGTCGCCGGGGATTACGCGGGGCTTGGCGGCGGTATTTTGATCTTCTATTCCAACAGCCTGCTGGAGGATAACACCATCACTGGCAATACTGCCACCACACTTTCAGCCGGGCAGGGCGGCGGACTGAATGTGTTTGGCGGCACGGCCGTGTTAAACAACAATACCATTACATTCAACACCGCTAGTCAGAGCCAGGCAGATTCCTACAGCGCAGGCGAAGGCGGCGGCGTTTTTGCCGGGTACCCTGTGACCATGACAGGTAATCTGATTGCCGACAACACCGCTGGCTATTCTCATGGAAATGGTGGCGGCCTGTATCTGATGGGCGCGGCGATTTTGACCAATAACCAGATCGTGCGTAACACCGGCGCAGACCCCGCCAGTGAACATCAGACCAGCTATGGCGGTGGACTTTATCTTTTCGATGGGGATTCTGCTCTGATAACCGGTAACCTGTTTGAGAATAACCTTGCTGGTGAGCGCGGCGGCGCCATCTATCTGGATGAAGGCTCCCCGACATTTAGCGAAAATATCATCCGGGGCAATCACGCCTCAATTAAGGGATACGGTCTGGGGGGCGGGCTGTACCTTGATGAGGCCCCGGCGCATCTGTCTAACAATCAGATCATCGAGAATATTGCCATGGATGAGAATGTCGGCTCGGCGGGTCTCAGTGGCTTTGGCGGTGGTTTATATCTGGAGAACAGCAGTGCCATCTTGACCGGCAACCTGATTTCCGGCAACCGGGGCAGCGTCGCCACGATTTATGGCGAAGGACGCGGCGGTGGGGTGTACATCCTGGGCGCTTCCCCCCAATTGACCGCCAATCAGATTACTGACAACCTGGCCGCCAATGCCTATTATGACACCGGTTTTGGCGGCGGGGTGTACCTTGAAAGCTCCGGCGCCACATTGACCCGCAACCTGATCGATGGAAACACCGCCAGTTCCATTGATAATGGCTACGGCGGCGGCATCTACACCAGGGGATGGCACGGGGCAGCCCCGGTTTTGGATGGTAATGTCATCACAAACAACACAGCCAGTTTTCACTCATTGGTCAACGATGGTTTTGGCGGCGGGGTTGCCGTCTATCGTTTCGGTGAGACCGTCCCAGTCATCCTGCGCAACAACGTCATTGCCAATAACGATGCCGACGATTTTGGCAGCGGGCTGTGGGTCGGCGGTAATTATGAAACCCAGCCGGTGGGCGTGCTGCTTGAGCATAACACCTTTGCAAATAATCAAAACGGTGATGCCGCCATCTCACTTCAATATGCCCTGACCCTGCAAATGACCAACAATATCATCTCTGGCCACAACCTGGGCGTGTTTGCCATGGAAGATGGTACGGTTACCATGGACGGCACACTCTGGCATCAAAATACGGCCGATACCGGCGGCGCTGGCACCATCACCCACACCAACGATCTGACCGGTGATCCACTCTATGCCGATGCTGCCAACTTCAATTACCACCTGACGTCCGGATCGGCTGCCCGGGATGCCGCCCTTGCATCCAGCATCGTATCTGATCTGGATGGACAGACCCGCCCCAATCCCGATACCAACCTGCCAGACCTGGGCGCTGATGAGTTTTACGTCACGCCGCCTTCTGCCGTGACCATCTCCGGGCCCGGCACGGCTTATCTGGGACTGCCGGCTACCTTTACCGCTCAAACCAGCCCGGCCGATGCCACGCTCCCTCTGACTTATACCTGGCAGGCCACTGGACAGGACCCGGTGACCCACCCCAGCGGTCTGGTGGATGCCGTCCAGTTCACTTGGACAGAACCCGGTGAGCAGCAAATCACCGTCATTGTCACCAGCGCCTATGGCGGGCCGGTTACCACAACCCTCATCGTGCTGGTGCAGGTGGCTGTGATTAAAAAAGCATACCTCCCGCTCGTTGTGCGTTGAAGCCGGGCTGTGTAAGCTATTAAACCTTTCCCCATCCATTCTGGAGGGCTGTCACCATCAGGGGGCGACAGCCCTCTCCCTTGTTTGTGGGCTCGCACCCGATGACTGTCCCACCTCATCCTTCGCCGCCTCGTCCCCAATCTGGACGAGAACGCTGACCGGTTGTTTCAATAATTCAATTTTGGGCTTGATCCAATTGTGTTTTCGCCAGTGTGAGGCTTCCTTATAGTCCAACAACCCATCAGGCATTTGATTCGGTAACCTGGTTGATGAAAACACTTGCCTAAACCAAAATGATACTTCTTGGGGTCTTGACAAATCTCAGTATTATATGTTATTAATAACATAGTTATATAATAACATATATACAAATTAACTTATAAGGAGTGACTTGAATGGACCTGCGTTCTACAATTCTTGGCTTGCTGAACTGGAAGCCTTTATCAGGATATGATTTGAAGCGGATTATCTCTGATTCGGATATTTTTTATTGGTCTGGAAACAATAACCAGATTTATAAAACGCTCCTTGAACTTGAAAAAGAGGATCTTGTCTCCCATCAAGTTCAGCTTCAAGAGAGTCTGCCTGCCAAAAAAATCTATTCCATCACGAATAAGGGAGTGGTTGCCCTCTATCAGAGCTTGTTGGCAGTCCCTGAGCCCCCGGAATTACGTAAGAGTTTTCTGGTTCAATTAGCGCTGGCAGAAAGCCTGTCTGATAAAGAAATTCGGACCTTGCTGGAGAAATACGAAGAGGAAATTGCAAACCGTCTCCGTATGTATCAGGGTCAGGCCGCCCGCCTCAGTAACAGCCCCGCTCGTTCACAGCGAGAGAAATATCTCTGGAAGCGCATTGCTGAAAATCTTATTGAGTCATATCAAACTGAGCTTAATTGGGTGCTTCAAACAAAGCAGGAATTCAGTGAACAAAAATTTTTGGATCTCGAACCCTAAACTTTTTCGCCCATAAATGAGCTGACAACCAATCCAAAATAAGGAGAGACACAATGAATACAATATCCGTCTATAAATCACCTGCTGGCAAAGCAAAAATCATGGCGCTGTATGATTCAGTATTGGAGCGCTGGCCCGTAACCCACGAAACTTTCATGTTGCCAACGCGGCAAGGTGATACTTTTGTAATTGCCAGTGGAGAAAAATCGGCCCCAGCCTTGATGCTTTTACACGGATCGGCATCCAATGCCGTTTCATGGATCGGTGATATTGTTGAGTACAGCCAGCATTTTCGCGTCTATGCGGTTGACCTGCCAGGCGAACCTGGCAAGAGCGCCGAAAATCGTCCTGCCTGGGTGGGCTCAGATTATGCCATATGGCTCGAGGATGTTTTGGATGGCCTGAACATAACAAAAACCAGCCTGCTGGGCATCTCGCAAGGAGGTTGGACGGCCTTGAAATTTGCCACCATCTCTCCACAGCGCGTGAACAAATTAGTCCTGCTGGCCTCTGGCGGCATTCTACCGGCCCGGTCGTCGTTTATTCTGAAGGCTGTTATATACTCAATGTTTGGCCATTGGGGTTCACAAAAGATTATCCAAATGGTTAATGGAAAACAGCCCATGCATCCGGAAGCAATTGAATTCATGGAGGCTATTTATACCCATTTCAACACGCGTGTTGAAAAAGAATACCTGTACTCTGATGATGAATTGATACGTCTGAACATGCCCGTAATGTATATTGGCGGTGAGCAGGATGCGTTGTTTGATACAGCTGCTGCTGCAAAACGTCTGCAAAAACTGGTTCCCCTGCTTAAGGTGGTTCTTATCCCGAACATGGGGCATGCCCTTATCAATCTATCGGCGGAAACTCTACCCTTTTTAACCGCATCATAAAATTGACACTTTCCTTGGCTTGTTATCCCTCGCCTGCCTGTATGACTTCTGCGTCATTCGACCTCTGTCAGAACGGCAGGCACCTTACAATCCCTTGCAGTTGATCCGACGCATGTCAGCCTTGCCTTACAGCTGCTGCGCCTGTTCATAAGCTGCCAGCAGCTCGCGGTTTTCAGCCACATTTCCCAGGAAGGATTGGCGCAGGGCCGAGTCATCAATTTGATCAGCTTTTTGCATCAGTGCCTGATAACCCGTTTCCAACACCTGTTGGGCCTTTGCGTTTTGGCTGGCTGCCAGAACTCGATAGCCCGCCTGATAAACAACCAGCGGAACCGGACAACTGTCTTCTGGCGTTTCCAGGCCCTTTTCAATCTGCCTGAATACCACCTCAACCTCAGTTTGAGCCGCATCAAGTTGCCCCAGTGCCAGGAAAGCCAGCGCCATCTTAGAACGGGTGCTCAGGCATTCTTCTAGATCGTTGGTGGTCTCGAATAATTCAACAGCTTGCTGATAATATTGAACAGCCTCCTGGTAGCGCAGATGCGCATACAGCACATCCCCCAGGCTTTGATAACCATAGGCTTTGGATTGGGGAATTTGAATCTCCTCAGCCACTGCCACAGCTCTCTGTGCGTAATCAAGCGCCAGACCAAGCTCGCCTTGCCCCAGGGCAGAGGTGGTCAGGTTGCTCAACGCGTTGATCTCGCCGCGACGTTCACCAATGGCGCGTCTGATCTGTAGAACCTTCAGAAAATTCTCCTCAGCCCGCTGATACTGTCCCAGATAATTCCAAATAATCCCAATCCCCGACAGGGCAATGCTTTCGCCGCGCTGATCACCAATGCGTTGCTTGATTTCAATGGCTTGTTCCAGCAGTCGCAAAGCATCATTCTGCCGGTCCTGATAATTCATCAAGATTGAAAGATTAATCAATGTGGCGCTCTGATGCAGGGGATCGTCAATCTCTTCCTGAATCCGTAAAGCCCTTTCGTAAATTTGAATGGCCTGGTCATAAGCTCTCCGGCTGCGGTAAGCAATCCCCAGGTTGACTAAAACCAGGCTTTCTTGGTGTCGGTCGCCCATTTCGTGGGCAGCATTCAGCGCTTCCAGGTAACAACCGAGCGCCTCATCAGATCCCCGATTGATCCGGTTCAGCAGAATCCCCAGGGAATTCAAAACGGCGCATTCCCCACGCCGAAAACCAATCTGCCGGCAGATCTCAAGCGATTGTTCAAAATATGACCTGGCTTCAGCGTAAATATCTTGATCATAGGCTAGGTTTCCCAGCATTCTCAACACATCGGATCTTGTCTCTGCCTGCTCCACTGTACTCGCCAGTTCCAGCGCGCGCAGCAGCAGCGCATGCGCTTCTGGACGCTGATTCAATCGCCACAGGGCCTGTGCCTGCAGCATCAATGCCGTTGCCAGGTGTCGGCTGTCTTTGCTCTTTTCAGCTAATGCGGTGGCCTTTCTGGCAGCTTCCAGGCCAATGGCATAATTGCCGGTTACCAGGTGCAGGTTTGCGCGCCGGATGGCAATCTCAGCCTGCTGGCTGGCGTCAAAGTGGTCATTCAGGGCATCAAGCGCATCCAGTTCCTGTGCCTGGGCCGCCCGTTCACCCAAAAGATCATTCAGATTTTCACGAGCCAACCGCAATTGATACTGGGCCGCGTAATCATCTTCAGCCGTCAGGTGAATGGCCCGGCTAAAATACTGCACCCCTTCATTGTTGGCATAACTCTGAATTGCCCGCTCCCCCGCCTTCCTCAGGTAAACAACAGCCTCATCGTATCGCTCGGCTTTTTCCAGATGGTCGGCAATCAATCCACTGAATTCTCCCGCACGCTCGCCCTCATGGGCAATCAACCAGCGGGCAATCTGAGCGTGATATTGGCGCCGCAGGCTCTTGAGAACGCTGTCATAAGTAACGCCGTACAAAATATGATGCCTGAAAACGTATTCCGTTGAATCAGCAAAAGCCGAAACCTCTGATGGCTCAATCAGCTCACGTTGATTGAGTTCAGCTAATGTCTCATCCAGTTCAGCAAATGCATCCGGGTTCAAAGTCTGCACAGCCTGATTCCAGAAGGTTTGCCCAACCACAGCAGAGCACTGCAGCGTATCCCGTTCCAGCTCTGTCAGGCTGTCCAAACGGGCCTGTAGAATCCCCGCCAGGGTCGAAGGGATTTGTTCAACCTGCAATCGTTCGCTCACAACGCGCCACTGCTCACCAGTCTGAATAATCACCCCGTTTTCAACCAGCATCTTGACCAGTTCTTCAATATAGTAGGGGTTCCCCTCCGCGTTTTGGATAATCATATCCCTCAGGTTCTCCGGGATATCCTCAAGCTTTTGTAAGATATGCTCAAGCAATTTCTGGCTGGCTTCAAAGGCCAGCGGCTGCAGCTTAATCTGCGTATGGCCTTTTCCGCTTCCCCAGCCTGGGCGGCGTTCAAACAGAGTGGGACGAGCCATGCAGACAAACAGAATCTGCAAATGGTTCAACGCCCTGAAAATGTGGATGAGATGGTCGAGCGAACTTTCGTCGGCCCAGTGCAAATCGTCAAGGAAAATAATCACCGGTCCTTGTTCAGCCATCGCACGGAAGAATGCAATCAGGTAAACCAGCGCCCGGTCGTGTAATTGTTTGGCGTCTTTGATCGCCCCAACCAAATGCGCGCTGGAGTTGAAATTAAAACCCAGCAATTGGCCGATAAAATGTGCCTGCATCACCTGTAGGGGTTTATCTTGCTCGGGCAGGCGATATGGGGTTGCAATACCCTGTTCAAATTTTTGCCATACTTCTTCCCGCGTGTCACTATCTTGAATCTGAAAAGCATTGGAAAACAGGTCTCGCAGCAGGGCATACGGCTGATTCACCATATCCTGACCGGCTCGCCCTCGCAGAATCCGATATCTTCGCCCGGACTGTTCCACATACTTTTCAAACTCATACTGCAGTCTGGATTTACCGATTCCGGCTTCGCCGGTGATGGTAAGCATACAGCAGGACCGATTTTGAACGCAATGCTCCAGCACATTCACCATCTCGTTGAGTTCAGCATCGCGCCCCACCAGCGGCGTTGATATGCCCATCACCCCGCGGGTTCGCATGGCGTAAGCCCGGGGTTTGGGTCGAAGCACCCGGAATATCCGGACAGATTCACTCTTCCCCTTGGCTTTCAAGGGCTCCAGAGCTTCCAGATCAAACAATCCCTGAATATGCAGCGCTGTGGCTGCCGAAACCACCACACCGCCCAGCGGTGCCTGGTGCTGCATCCGGCTGGCAGTATTCACCGTATCCCCAATGGCAGAATATTCGCCAGTGGTGCCGGTTTGACCCCACAGCACCGGTCCCGTATGTACAGCTACTCGGATTGCCAGTTCTTGAGCTTCTACCCTGAAGCGAGCATCTAAAAACCCCTCCCCGCGAGTTATCTTAGCCAGTTCTATTTGAACAGCCAGCGCCGCTCGAACAGAACGTTCCGGATCATCTTCTCGGACAGCCTCGGTTCCCCATAGCGCCATCACAGCGTCGCCGATATGTTTATCGATCCGTCCACCGTGATCAATAATCACCTGGTCAATGCGCTCCCACAAACGGTTCATCAAGTCGCTGACATCTTCCGGGTCCATGCGCTCAGACATGGCCGTAAAACCCGAAACATCTGCAAATAACACACTCGCGATCTTTCGCTTGCGCCGTTCTGGCTGGATCTCTGCCTGCAGCAGGCTGATTTTCTCCCGCAGGGCGCTCACTGCAGCCTTGACCACATCATCCCCCAAAATGGCCCGTTGAATTTCTAATCCAGCAATGGCTTTTTCCAGCTTCTCAACTTCGTCCATAGGGATCTTGTTTTCTCCAGCAGGGGTGTGGCATCGAACGCAAATGAATTCAGCGAGACAATTATAATGCGATTACAGGCCGCCGCAGGACCCCCCTCATTTTTTGCGTTTTTATCATGGAGGATTCATCCGGCTTTTGGTATCCCAAAAACAAAATCTGTGCCATAATAATATCATCTGATGATATTTTCCCCACAAAAAGCGCATCTGCGCTTTATTGTTCTCTCCCTCTTGATCTCATCAATTTAATCTGGCGCGAGGAAACCGTATGGTCACACACACGCATCCAACCCTACCCGAGTTTGATTATATCCAACCGGAAAGTTTGGCCCAGGCCAGCGCCTTTCTGGCTGAGCATGCCAGCGAAGCGCGTCCGTTCCTGGGTGGAACGGACATTTTTGTCCGTATGCGGGATGGCTTCTTCACCCCGAAATTTCTGGTAAATGTCAAGCATTTGCCCGGGATGAACGATATCCAGTTCGACCCGCAAACCGGTCTGACCATTGGAGCGGCGGTTAACATGAACCGGGTAGCCGCCAATCCCGAGGTAAATGCCCATTACCCTCTTCTGGTCGAGGCCTGCCAGTCGGTTGCCAGCTACCAGTTGCGCAACCGCGCCACCATTGTTGGCAATATTTGCAATGCTTCCCCCGCCGGAGACACACTTGGAGCTTGCCTGGCTCTGGGCGGGTTGCTGCAAGTTCACAGTCTTGAAGGCCGCCGCCAGGAGCCGCTGACCGGCTTCTTCTTAGGCCCCGGTAAAACCAGGCTGAAAGCCGGTGACATCGTCACTGGAATCAGCTTTCCCTTACGACCTCAGGGGAGCGCCAGCGCTTACCTCAAGCTGGGGCGCAACAAAATCAGCGACCTGTCGATTGTTGGCGTGACGGTACTCGCCTATCCGGATTCCCGCCTGCCGTCCGGGATGCGTTTTCACATCGTGCTGGCATCGGTTGCCCCGGTGCCGCTGGTTGCCGTAGAAGCAGAAACCTGTCTGGGCGATCAGGCGGTCACACCCGAAAGCATTCATCAGGCCGCGCGTTTGGCCAGCGAAGCCTGTACCCCCATTGATGATATTCGCAGCAGCGCCCGCTACCGCAAGCTGATGGTCAAAAACCTGACCGAAACTGCACTCACCAACGTTTGGCATAAACTGCAAAACTAACCCCTTAAAAATATGGATTGGTTTTCCAGGGACAATTCTTCGGAGGATATATGGCTTTCCACCAGATCAACATCACCGTTAACGGTCATTCAGAACAGGTCACGGTTGCATCCAATACCACCCTCATGCGCATGTTACGCGAGACCCTTGCCTTAACAGGTACCAAAAATGGCTGCTCAGCCGGTGAATGCGGTGCCTGCACCGTCCTTCTGAACGGCGAACCCGTCAATAGCTGCATGGTCCTGGCTGTCGAATGTGATGGCGCCGAGGTCATCACGGTTGAGGGCCTGGCGGGTGACCACCAGATGGACCCTGTTCAAGAGACCATTGTCAATTCCGGCGGCGTCCAATGCGGTTTTTGCACCCCCGGAATCCTGATCTCAGCCCGTGCCCTGCTGAATCGGAACCCCGACCCAAGCGAAGAAGACATCAAAAACGCCCTGGTAGGCAATCTCTGCCGCTGCACCGGGTATGTTCGCATCATTGAGAGCATCAAAAAAGCTTCTCGTGTGAAGGTAACCAGGCCCTGAACATTCGTTTATTTTCTGATTATTCTGAAGAGGCAATGATGGGAAAAACAACCACCCCTAAAAAAATTGGCCCTGTTGGTGAGAACAAACCACGCATTGATGGCCCCGAAAAAGTGACCGGCGCAGCGCAGTATGCTGATGATATTCAGTTTGGTAACCGGCTGCTTCATGCCCGGGTAAAGCGCAGCCCGCATCCCCACGCGCGCATCAAAAAAGTCGATGTTTCTCGCGCACTTGCCCTGCCGGGTGTCAAAGCAGTTGTTACCGGGGAAGATTTTTCGGGCTTTATTGGCCTGTACCTGAAAGACCGCAACATTTTCTGCCGTGACCGTGTGCGTTATGTCGGCGACCCGGTCGCTGGCGTGGCGGCCACAACCCCGGAAATTGCCGAAAAAGCAGTCAACCTGATTGATGTGGAATACGAACTGCTTGAGCCCGTCCTCGATCCCGAGTTTGGCGCCAGCCCCAATGCTCCCTTGCTTCATCCTGACCTGGGCACTTATGCGGTAGCCAACTTCATCATGCCCCAACCAGGCTCAAACATTTCAAATCACTTCAAAATTCGCAAAGGAGATGTCGATGCTGCCTGGGGAAAATGTGCCGCCATTATTGAGCGCCGGTATCACATTCCCCACATTCAACACGTCCCCATTGAGCCCCATGTTGCCATCGCCAAAGTGGATGAGACGGGCAGCATCACGCTGTGGGGCAGTTCTCAATCTCCCTTCGCTCAGCGTGATCTGATTGCCGAAGCCCTGGGCATCAGCCAGAGCAAAATGCGGGTGATTGCCCCCGCCGTGGGGGGCGGGTTTGGCGGCAAAGCTGGCGTCAGCATGGAATCCCTGGCGGTAGCCATCGCCACCAAAGTCAGGGGCTATGCGGTCAAGCTGCTGCTCACCCGTGAAGAAGAGTTTTACACCGCTTTTGTGCGCCAGGGGCTGGTGGCCTATTTTAAGATCGGCTGTGACCAGAATGGCAAAATCCTGGCAATGGAGAACACCTTCTACTGGGATGGCGGCGCCTATACGGAATACGGGGTCAACATCACCCGCGCGGGCGGCTACAGTTGCACCGGCCCCTACGAAGTGCCAAATATTCGAACTGATAGCTATTGCGTCTATACAAACCATCCTGTGGGGGGGCCCATGCGCGGCTTTGGCATGCCCGAGATTCATGCCGGGTTGGAGCAGTGTATCGATGAACTGGCCCTTGAAATGGGCCTGGATGCTGTGGAACTGCGGCGCCGCAACTGCCTGAAGGGCGGCAGCATTCTTCCAACCGGAGGTCAAATGCACCCCACCGGCCTCTCCGAATGTCTGGAACAGGCCGCAGCAGCCATTGGCTGGGGACAGAAAGCGCCGCCCAGCGCCCCCAACAAACGGCGTGGCAAGGGCCTTGCGCTGATGTGGAAAGCCCCGGCCATGCCCGGCAATGCTGGCTCCAGCGCCTGGATTGAACTGTCTGAAGATGGAATGCTCACCCTGGGGGTTGGCTGCCAGGATCTTGGCCAGGGCGCTTTCACTGTTGTGGCGCAGATGGCTGCGGCCGCCTTTGGCGTCCCCTATGAAAGCATCCGCCTTGCCGCCCCTGTGGACACACGCTACAGCCCCTACGAGTGGCAAACCGTAGCCAGCCGCATCACCTGGAGCACCGGCAACGCAGTGATTCAGGCGGCCCACGACGCCCGCCACCAGGTACTCGAACTGGTCTCTAAAGCCTGGAATGAGAATGTCGAAGATCTGGATATTGTTAACGGGGTTGTCGTTTCTTACAAGACCGAACGAGAGATTCCAGTCAAAGATTTCGCCATTAAAGGTCTGCCCAAACCAGATGGCAAAGGCTGGATGGGCGGGCCGATCATCGGGCGGGGCAATTTTATGCCCACCGATGTGACCGGCCTGGACCCCGAAACCGGCCAGGGTGACCATGCCGTGGTTCACTTTACCACCGGTGCCCAGGCAGTCGAGCTGGAAGTAGACCTGGACACTGGCCGAATTGAAATCATCAAAGGCGTAGCTGCCTTTGATGTTGGCAAGGCCATTAATCCCGACCTGGTCAAAGCGCAAATGGAGGGCGGCCTGATCCAGGGAATTAGCTCCGCCTTATTTGAATGCCTCATGCTCAAAGATGGCAAAGTCCTAAATCCCAGTTTTGTTGATTATCGTATCGCCACCTCAGCCGATATCCCCCGGTCTCTCGAGTCAATCGTTGTCGAAGTCCCGCAGGAGGATGGCCCCTGGGGCGCCCGCGGCGTTGGTGAGCATTCCATGGTGCCCACCATACCGGCAATTGCCAATGCCATTTACGATGCCATCGGCATTCGTTTCGACGGCCCGCCCTTTACAGCCGAAAGGATTTATCTGGCGATGCTGGATGCCGGGATTGTGAAGGCATAACATGATTGTCAAAGCAGTCATCAAACCCGGTGAATATCATGACTCGGTCAGCCTCATGCTGGTCGCCCGTGAACTTGCCAGCCAACCCGGCGTTCAGGATGCCGCTGTGGTCATGGGCACAGAAGCCAATAAATCCATTCTGGATGGTTCTGGGTTATTCACTGCCGAATTGGCCGCGGCAACCGCCAATGACCTGGTGCTGGTTGTCAGCGCTGTGGATGAGCCTGGCGCCCGGCAGGCGCTTGAAAAAGCCGACGGCTTGCTGAAAAAGAAGGCCGCTCCGGAATCGGTGGGCGAATTCAAGCCGAAAACCATCCGCAGCGCAATCTCCGGGCAGCCAGACGCCAACCTGGCTGTGATCTCAGTCTCGGGCCGTTTTGCCGCCGACGAAGCCTGGGAGGCTTTGCGGCATGGTCTGCATGTGCTCCTTTTCAGCGATAACGTCTCGCTTGCCGATGAAATTGCGCTCAAGCGCTATGCGGTAGAGCATGGCTTGCTGCTCATGGGCCCCGGCGCCGGAACCGCCATCCTCAATGGTGTGGCGCTGGGTTTTGCCAACGTGCTGCCACGTGGCCCGGTTGGGATTGTCTCCGCCGCGGGCACCGGCCTGCAGGAGGTCAGCACGCTCCTGGCTCGTCAGGGTGTTGGCATTACTCAGGGTATTGGCACGGGTGGACGTGATCTCAAAGAAGAGGTGGGCGGCCTGATGATGCTCGCCGGGCTGCAGGCCCTGCAGACGGACCCAGACACGCAGGTGATTGTCCTCGTCAGCAAACCCCCGGCGGCGGCTGTGGCTGACAAGATTGTCGCTCAGGCGCAGCAGTGTGGCAAACCGACGGTGGTCTGCTTTATGGGCGACCGCCAGGCGCGCCGGGCAGCCAAAACGTTGAGCTTTGTCCAGACACTGGAAGAAGCCGCCCAGGCTGCCGCGGCGCTGGCAGGGGCAAAACCTGCCCTCAGTCCGATTCCCACAGTAAAACCTGTCCATCATACCCCCGGTAAGCTTCGGGGGCTATTCTCCGGTGGCACATTATGCTACGAAGCCCAGGTCATCTGGCGGGATTTGCTGCCCGAGCCGGTGCTCTCCAATGCTCCGCTGGATCATGCCAATCAGATGGCGAATTCGCTGGACAGTCACGGACATTGTGCGGTTGATCTGGGTGAGGAAGAGTTCACCGTCGGACGCCCGCATCCGATGATTGACAATGATTTGCGTATCCGCCGTCTGTTACAGGAAGCCCGCGACCCCGAGGTTGCCGTCATCATGCTGGATGTGGTTCTGGGGTATGGTGCCCACCCTGACCCCGCCAGTGAACTGGCCCCGGCCATTCAGAAAGCTCTGGAAATAGCACACAATGCCGGGCGCAAACTGAGCGTGATAACCTCTGTCACAGGCACGCAGGGTGACCCGCAGGGATTAACTGCCCAGATCCAAAAGCTGGAAACCGCTGGTGCCATAGTTTGCCCCAGCAACGCCGCTGCCGCCCGGTTTGCGGCTGATTTGATCCTGGGATCGTCCAGGTAAGAGGAGATTGAGGATGAGTTTCATACAAAAATTTATCACCACCTTATTTTCAAAAAGGCTGGCTGACCAGATCAAGGCTGAGTCCCAATCCTGGATCATGCGCTGTAAAACCTGTGGTTTAGAGCGCTCAATCTGGGAGATCGGCGGCGTGCGCTATCGGGCGGCGGGCAACCCGAGCCGCAAGTACCCCTGTCCAACCTGTGGCCGCTGGACCTGGCACAGTGTTGAGCGCAAACAAAACTTGAACTAAAGGAAATCGATTATGAGCCCATCCGAACCTCGGATCAGCGACCTTTTTGGCAAGCCCCTGTCGGTGGTGAATCTGGGTTTGGAGAGTATGTCCCAGTCTGTCAGTGCCCAGGGCATCCCGGTGGTTCATCTCGATTGGCGGCCACCCCAGGAAGGCATTCCACACTTACGCCAGACGAAATCCGGCATTGATATCGAAGCCGCCAATCAAGCCGTGGTGGCACGGATTCAACAGGGCCAGGTTTCTCTTCGCGGTATGGGCATCGCCCGCAAGGTTATCCCCGGCATGCACGACCACCTGTTCCTGCACGCCGGACCTCCCATTACCTGGGAGCGAATGTGCGGCCCGCAGCGTGGTGCGGTGATGGGAGCATTAATTTACGAGGGGCTGGCCAATGATGAAGCAGAAGCGGCACGCTTGGCTGCTTCCGGAGCCATCGAGTTTGCCCCTTGCCATCACTATCATGCCGTTGGTCCCATGGCAGGCATCATTTCTCCCTCCATGCCGGTCTTTATTCTCGAGAACAAAACCTTTGGCAACCAGGCCTACTGCACCCAAAATGAAGGCCTGGGGAAGGTGCTGCGCTACGGTGGCATGGGCCCAGAAGTTACTGCCCGTTTGAAGTGGATGGAAACAACCCTGTACCCGGCGCTGGATCGTGCCCTGCAAACCCTGCCCAACGGCATTGATATCAAGAGCCTGATCGCCCAGGCCCTACACATGGGGGATGAATGTCACAACCGCAACCGCGCCGCCACGTCGTTATTCCTGCGGGCCATTGGACCCGCGTTGGCTCGTACCAATCAAGACAACGAAATCCTGGCTCGCATCATTGAATTCATTGATCGCAATGATCATTTCTTCTTGAATCTCAGCATGCCAACCGGCAAAGCCCTGCTTGAACCCGCCGAAGGAATTGCCGGCAGCACCATCATCACCGTGATGGCCCGCAATGGCACCGACTTTGGCATCCGTCTGGCTTCTTTCCCGGAGCGCTGGTTCACGGCCCCGGCCGGTAAGGTGCAAGGGCTTTACTTCCCTCAGTTCAGCGAGCAAGATGCCAATCCCGATATCGGTGACAGCACCATTACTGAAACCGCCGGTTATGGCGGTATGGCCATGGCTGCCGCCCCTGCCATCGTTCAATTTGTTGGCGGCAGTCCGCAGCTTGCCACTCAGACCACACTCGAAATGTACGAAATCACCTCTGGCGAGCATCAAAATCTCACCATCCCCGCGCTCAATTTCCGCGGCACACCGCTGGGTATTGATGTCCGCCGGGTGATGGAAACCGGCATCCTGCCACAAATTAACACAGGCATTGCGCACAAAGACCCCGGCATCGGCATGGTTGGCGCGGGCATCCTGCGTGCCCCCGAGAAGTGTTTCAAAGATGCCTTTGATTTTCTGGTGAATGTCTAGCCATTTACCGGGCCCAATCACTCAACTCCCCCAATTCCGAAAGGAGAACCTGATATGAAATTTCTCGATTTAACCATTCCTTTGGGGATCGCCACCCCACCCTGGCCCACCTACGAGCCTTTGCAGGTCAAGTATTTCAAGCGCCTGGCCCCCAATGGCGCCAATGGACAGGTTGTCACCCACTCCAACCACCTGGGCACTCACCTGGATGGCGAGATCCACTTTCACACACCCGGCAAAGATATCGCCTCGTTGGATATGGATTTCCTGGTTCACGATGCCGCCGTTGTTGATCTAAGCGATGTCTGCGGCGACTATGACATCTACACCAGCAAGATGGTCGAAGACCGGGTTGAAGTTCGGGAGGGCGATATCCTCATTATCCACACCGGCTACCACCACTTTGGCTGGGATATGCCTACTGCTGACGAGGTGCGCTACATGGTCATGCACCCCGGCCCCGATCGTGAGTTTGCCGAATGGGCCAAGCGCAAGAAATTACGCTGGATTGGCGTGGACTGCGGCAGCGCCGATCACCCCATGAATACAATCATCCGTGACTGGATGCCGCGCCAGGCGCGTCAGGCTGAAAAAGTCTTCAAGAAGAAATATGGCAAACCCCTGGCTGAATTCTTTGATGACAGCAAATATCAGCTCATGCATCTGGAAATGTTCCCCCACGGCATTATCCATGCTGAGTGTCTTGGCGGTGATATTGACCTGATTGTTAACCGCCGCGTCCAGATTGGTTTCTTCCCCTGGCGTTTTGTGGATGGCGAATCTTGCATTGGGCGCTGTGTGGCAATGCTCGAAGATCAGGAATATGCCAGCCTGATGGAGAAAAAAGCTGGCATGCCGCATACAAAATTCGGCGATGCAATTGAAACCACCCATGTTGAAAACCTCAACAAAATTAGTCGAGAAAATCTGAAATAGGAGTGTGGGCTATGCCTGTAGATTTAGAGCTCGAAGCTGTTCTACGTCCAATCCAATATCCCATGCCGCCATATCCACCCAAGGTCATTACGCTGGCCAATGGTAAACAGATGGTCATCCGTCAGGCTGTCCGTGAGGATGTTCCGGCGATCCTGAAATCCGTGCATCCCTGTTTGTTCATCGAGCGCGACTATTATGATATCGTCAGTGCCCGGCTCTATGGCGAACTGCTGGCCTGGTATCGCTACCGGGCAAAAAGCCCGTACTGCCTGTTGGGCCAGGTCGATGGGTATCTGGTCGGGGTGGTCAACGGTCGCATGGAAACCGAAAAAGTTGGCATGAGCTACCATACCTTGGCCATTGATCGTGGGCTGCGGATTGGCTCCCACTTGTTCGCCGCCAAAATGGAATATCACATGGAATACCTCGGGCAGGAAGATGTCCTGATTGTCGCCGAAAGCCCCATTGGATTCCGCCGTTGGATGATTGAATACCCGCTCGAAAAGACCAACATTCCGCACGAGTTGGGCGGCGGGGATTCCTATCGCCTGACCCGCGAAATCTACCTCAAAGCCAGGCCTCGCCTGGTGGTTGGCGACCGCCCCGTGCCTCAGGATTTACTTGCCGAGGCCGAAGCCGAGATTAAATTCGCAGATGATGACACCATCCGCGAGCGTATTGCTGGTCTGAAAGGCAGGTGAAACCATGAGAGATGTTGCCATTATCGGGGTTGGCATGATCCCCTTCGGGCGGCGTGATGAAGACAGCCTGATGGACATGCTCGCCTATGCATCCTTGAAAGCCCTCGATGACGCCGGCCTGGGAGATAAATCTGTCAATGCGGTTTATGTAGGTAATATGGGTGCCGGCATTGTCCAGCATCAAACCTCCATTGCCAGTTCACTGGTTGACCGCCTCAGCCTGCTGCCCGCTGCAGCGGATGTAGTCGAGAACGGCCCGGCTTCTGGCGGGTCGGCGGTTAAAAACGGCCTTTTGGCAGTCGCCTCCGGTTACTACGATTACGTACTGGTTGTGGGTGGCGAAAAAATGCGTGAGGTCACAGGCTGGCGCGCCACCGATTTTGTTGCCACCATGACCCACCCGCAAGTTGAGTACCCATACGGGATCACCCTGCCCGGCATGGCCGGCATGTTCACCCGGTTGTACATGGAAAAATATGGCGTAACCCGTGAGCATCTGTTGGCTGTTACATTGAAAAATCAGGAAATGGGCGCATTGAATCCCTATGCCCATGTTGAAATGGCGCTGGATCGAAAGGGCATTTTCGACAGCGCACATGCCGTGGTCAACAACCCGGTTGCTGCTGACCCGCTCCACCTGTATGACCTTTGCCCGGTGAGCGATGGCGCTGCGGCCGTTATCCTCTGCCCACTGGAAATGGCCAGGAACCTGCCCCATGCCCCCGTGTTGATCGCTGGTTTTGGGCAGGCGACGGATACACACGCTCTTCAGGAACGCGAAGACCCCACCGATCTTAAAGCAGTTACCCTTGCCGCTCAACAGGCCTTTGAGATGGCCAAGCTCAAACCCTCGGACATTGACGTGGCTGAACTGCACGATGCTTTCACTATCCTGGAGATTGCCGAAAGCGAGCATGTCGGCTTCTTCAAAAAGGGTGAAGGTGGCCCAGCCGCGGCGGCTGGCAAGACCCGCCTCGGAGGGCAGCTCCCCATCAATGTTTCCGGTGGGCTGAAAGCCCGCGGCCACCCGGTTGGCGCTACCGGCGTTGCCCAGGTTGTGGATATTGTATTCCAACTTCGTCACGAATTGCCCAAGAACCGTCAGGTCAAAAATGCCCGGCATGGCTTTACCATTAACTTCGGCGGCTTTGGCAACAATGTTACCTCCTTCGTGTTGAAGAGGATTGAGCCATGAAAAAAGAAATTCCAATCATCGCCTATAAATGCAAAAAATGTGGTCGGGTCCATTACCCTTACCATGACCGGTGCCTGGATTGCAAGAGCCGCGAGTTTGAAAAAATCAAACCTCAAGGCAATGCCAGATTGCTCACTTTCACGGCCATTTACAATTTGCCATGGGGGTTCGATCAACGTTACTTGATCCTGGGTGTGGCTGAGTTTGAAAATAAAATCAAGGCCATGGGGCAGATCAAGGTCGATTCGATTGAGGACCTGAAAATTGGGATGCAAGTACATCCCAGTTGGGAACCTGTTCGGGTTCAAGCTGGCGAAGACGTATATGGGCTTAAATTTGAGCCGATCAAATGACCGGATTGTAAATTGACCCTGTGCGCAGTCCGGGCAGGTAACCCGGACTGCGCCTTATCTTCTGAAGGGCAGATGGTTTGAACGCTTTAAGCATCGGCGCTGCGGTTCCAGCTAAAGACTTTGATGCCGTGGTTCATAGTGTGTTTACTCGGGCGTCCAACCTTAAATTGAAGGATAATTCGCGCCTGCTCACCCTTACCCGGGTTGATGAAGCCGACTTGCCTCAGGGCATTCGCCTGAACACGCCGCCAGATTTTTCATTCAAAATGCTGCATTCAGGAGATCAATTCACTTCCCGCTCAGGTATCCTGAGTTGTGTTACTGCCCGCCTGACCATTGACCTGCGTCTGGCGCAGCGCTGGAAATGTAACCTGAAAACTCTGGCTGTCAGTCTGGAGGATGTTTCAACCCTCGATGCGTGGCAGCGTGCTGTAACAATTGTTAATAATTATCGGCTTCTTACTGAAACACAGGAGCCCGTTGCGCAGTATATAACCTGTAAGATGGCCCAATTGACGACTGGTCTGGTTGCTGCCACATCAAGCATGGATCACCTTGCTGCGATTGAGAATGCTGCCGGGTTGATTGGCCTCGGACCGGGTCTGACTCCGGCAGGTGATGATTTTTTGGTTGGCTACCTGGCAGGGTTATGGGGCACTGCCGGAAGAATCCCGGAACGCGTTCAGTTCGTAACGAACCTGGGGCGAGCGGTTGCCCGCCTTTCCCGTCACACCAATGAAATCAGCGGCACCTACTTAACCCACGCCGCCCACGCCCGGGTGTCCGGCCGCCTCCTTGATCTGGCTCGTGCAATCAAACAGGGCCAGGGCTCGGCTGATCTGCACCCGGTGACTTTGTTATCCTTGCAGGTTGGTCATACCTCAGGCCTGGAAGCCACCACCGGGTTATTGCTGGGTCTCGCTGCCTGGAATGGCCGCTTAGCCGGTACCCCCTTGGCTCATCCTGACGAGGGCTTATCATAACTCAAAAGGCTGCCCTCGTTTGAGAGCAGCCTTTGGTTGTTATTATCTGTTGCCGGACTTAATCTTCTTCTTCTGTTTTGCCCAGCGCAGCATCAATCCGTGCCATCACTTCGGGCGTCAGCCGATCCACAACTTCGATGGCCCGCATATTTTCCTGTACCTGCGCCACCCGGCTCGCCCCGGTGATCACCGTGCTCACATTGGGGTTCTTCAAGCACCAGGCTAAAGCCAGGTGCGCCAGCGTCACGCCAATCTCATTCGCCACAACTTGGAGCGCCTTCACCTTGGCAATTGCCTCGGGGTTGGTCAACTGCTTCTGCAGCCATTCATAACCCTTCACCGCCCCCCGTGAATCTGCCGGGATGCCGTCGTTATATTTGCCCGTCAGCAGACCCGAGGCCAGCGGGCTCCAGGTGGTTGAACCGTAGCCATAATCCCGGAACAGCCGGGCATATTCTTTTTCAAACCGGTCGCGCCAGAGCAAATTGTACTGCGGCTGCTCCATCACCGGCTTGCGCAGATGATGCCGCTCGGCAATCTCGATGGCCGCGATAATCTCACCCGCAGACCATTCAGACGTGCCCCAGTAAATCGCCTTGCCCCGCTCAATCAGGTCGCTCATCGCCCACACCGTCTCTTCAATCGGGGTGGTGGGGTCGGGTCGGTGACAGAAAATCAAGTCAATGTAATCCAACTCAAAACGCTTGAGTGAGCCGTCCATGGCTTCCAGCAGCCGCTTGCGGTTGAGGGTGTTCTTTTCGTTGATCCCATTATTCAAACCCCAGTAGAACTTGGTTGAGACCAGATAACTGGAACGCCGCCAGCCTAACTGCCGCAGCGCCTCGCCCATCACCTCTTCCGATTTTCCACCCGCGTAAATTTCTGCATTGTCAAAAAAGTTGACGCCCGCATCATATGCTGCCGCCATTGAGTCAATCGCCGCTTTGACATCCACCTGATTGTGGAACGTCACCCACGACCCTAACGATAAGGCCGAAACACGGATCCCACTACGTCCAAGATGCCGATATTCCATTTTTATGCTCCTTCCTATGTTGTTGAGTGCAATTCTAACATAAATGGTTATGGCTTTTCCAATCGTAAAAATCTGGCTGGCGTTTTTTCTAATGCCGGCTGTTGATTTATAGAGCAGGTATAATGGGGGTTATCCCCACAAACGAATCGAGCGCTAAATGTCAGCTCTACATTTCCGTACCTTTGAGAACGAAAACGATTATCCGTTGCTGCTTGAGATTAACCTCAACAGTCGTCAGGCAGACAAAGATTATGTAATGATTACGCTGGAGGATATTGCTCATGCCTTCGCCCATATGGATGGTTTGACTCCAACCGAAGGCGTTGTCATTGCATCCCTGGCCAATTCACCGGATATGGCGGTTGGCTACAGCCGTCTGGGCTGGTATTCCAGCCATCCGGATAATTGTTTATATTATCAGGTCAGCTTTTTGCGCCAGGAATACCGCGCGGCACACTATTGGCCGCTCATGGTGACGCAAAATGAAAATCTCTTGCGGCAAATCGCCGCCAGACACCCTGCGGTGCCGCAGCGCTTTTTCCAGGCCTGGGCTTCTGATAATCAAGTTGAGTGGATGTCTGTACTTGAAAATGCCGGATATCAAGCTGTGCGTCGCTTTAACAACATGTTATATCAACTGAACGAAGTTCCCAATATCCCGCTTCCTGCAGGCTTTGATATTCACCCCGTGGAACCACAACACATGCATTGCGTTTGGGAAGCCCAGCGAGAAATGAATGCTGGTCTTTTTGAAAATGTTGCTGAAGATTGGCTGGAAGAGAAATATCCAGCCTGGCTTGAAGACGCCTCCCATACGCCCCATTTATGGCAGGTGGCCTGGGTAGGCGATCAACTGGCGGGGATGGTGCTAACCCGAATTGACCCCCAGGAGAACGAAGCACTGCAAAGAAAACGCGGCTACACAGAGCATATCTATGTTCGTCCACCCTGGCGCCAGCGGGGATTAGCCAGCGCTCTGATTGCGCGTAGTTTACAGGTCTTAAAAGCCCAGGGCATGGCAGAAGCAGAACTTGGCGTGGATGCTGAAAACGAAAGCGCCGCGTTCAAACTCTACCAGAGCCTCGGATACCAGACTTTCAGCGTTGATACCTGGTTCCGCAAAGCGATGTAACATGGCGCCTGCCCTTAATCCCTCAAAACGCCCAGCTGGGATGATTGGCCTGACGATTGTTTTAGCGGGGCAGGCCGTCTCAATCCTGGCTTCCAGCATGACGGGTTTTGCTTTGTCCATCTGGGTGTTCCAGCAAACCAGCAGCGCCACTTCGCTTGGGATCATGCAAACCGCCTTCACGCTGCCGTACTTGTTGATTATCCCGCTGGCCGGGGTGATGGTCGACCGCTACAACCGCAAGTTGATGATGATGGTCAGTGATCTGGCTGCCGGCCTGGGAACCATTGCGATTTTGATTCTGCTAACCACAGATAGCTTGCAGGTCTGGCATTTTTATGTGGTCAATGCCCTGATTGGACTTGGAAACGCCTTTCAGTGGCCGGCATATTCGGCGGCCATTACTACCATGGTTCCCAAAGAACAGTATGGGCGGGCCAATGGCCTGATGTCTTTGGTGCAGGCGGGCCCGGCAGTCGTAGCTCCGCTCCTGGCTGGAGCTTTACTGCCTGTCATTAAGCTGAATGGCATCCTGCTGATTGATATTGCTACGTTTTTACTGGCAATTGGCGCCTTGATGCTGGTGCATGTCCCGCCGCCAACCCGTACCGTTGACGGTCAGGCTGGAAAAGGCAATCTCTGGCATGAGGCCACTTTTGGCTTCAAATACATCTTTGCCCGTCCCAGTTTGTTGGGTTACGTCATCTTGTTGTTTTTTGCCAACCTTTTCCTCGGACTTCCAAACAGCGTTCATGTGCCGATGGTTTTGTTGCGTACAGACAACAACAGCCTGATTCTGGGCGCCGTTCAGACTGCGGGGGCGATTTCCTGGACGGTCGGCTCTCTGTTGATGAGTGCGTGGGGTGGTCCCCGGCGCCGGATTCATGGCGCTTTGCTGGGTTGGATTTTTTACTGCCTGATTGGCAACATTATCTTCGGTTTGGGGCGCAGCCTAGGGGTCTGGGTTCCCGCCATCCTCATTGCCGGGATTGGTTCAAACATTGGCGTTGCCACCAGCCAGGCCATCCTTCAAGCCAAGGTTGCTCCAGACGTGCAGGGCCGCGTCTTTTCAGCCCGCCGTATGCTCACCTGGTTTCCCGATACATTTACGCCTGTTCTTGGGGGGTTGTTGGCAGATTATGTGATGGAACCCGCCATGCAATCTCAGAGCTGGCTGGCTGGCCTGTTTGGCTGGATGGTGGGCACGGACCCGGGTTCCGGCATGGCGCTGATAATGATCATATTTGGCTTTTTGACGATTTTTACCATGCTCTCGGGGTATCTGAATCCAAATATCCGCAATATGGAAGACCTGCTGCCCGACCACGATCAATTACCCAAAGCATAGGCTTCTAATTTGAAACCTTTATTTTAGCCCGATTGGATTATGCTATACTGAATCTGACCCTGATCCAAGGAAGGAAAAATCATGTCACATCATCTCAAAGGAACTGTTGCTCTTGTCACGGGTGCCAGCAGCGGTATTGGCGAAGCCACCGCGCGTCAGTTGGCTGCAGAAGGCGCCGCCGTCGCCCTGGTTGCCCGCCGTAAAGACCGTCTGGAAAAACTGGCAGCTGAAATTAACGCCCTGGGCGGCACCGCCATTGTCATTGCCGCTGATATTTCTCAGCAGAAGGCTGCCACTGCAGCCGTAGCACAAACCATACAGCAGTTGGGGCGGTTGGATACTCTGGTCAACAATGCCGGTCTCATGCTGCTGGGCAATATTGAAAATGCCCCGGTGGAAGAATGGGAGCGCATGATTGGTATTAACCTGAATGCCCTGCTCTATGTGTCACATGCTGCCCTGCCGCACTTGCTCAAGGCTGCAGCCGATTCACCCCGCCAGGTTGCTGATATTGTCAATATCAGTTCGGTAGCCGGGCGCCGGGCTCGCATTGGTGCCGGGGTTTATAACGCCACCAAATTCGGTGTGGTCGCCTTCACCGAATCCCTGCGCCAGGAAGTCACCGGGCGGCATGTCCGCGTCTCGGTGGTGGAGCCCGGTGTGGTCAAGACCGAACTGGACAGCCACATGAACCCCGAAACCCGCGCCCAGACTATGAAGCCCTTTGCCGATATCACCCCACTTGAGTCAGAAGACATCGCAGAGATCATCCTCTTCATCGTCACCCGTGCCTGGCGTTCGGCCATCAACGAAGTCCTGGTGCGTCCTACCGAGCAGGCTTTCTAACTCCCATGCCAGACCCCAAAGATATTCTCGGTAGCATAGCCGGCGGACGTGTGTTGGATGTTGCCACAGGCAGCGGCGGCTTTATCCATTTCCTTTTCGCGGGTCTGCGCGATTACACCGAAATAATAGGTGTAGATGCCAGTCCCCGTGCCGCCGATGCCTTTGCCGCAGCCTTCAAAGACCATCCCGCCATCCATTTTGTCCAGATGGATGCCCATAATCTGGATTTTGCCCCCGCCTCGTTTGATACCGTCTGCATCTCTAACTCACTCCACCACTTTGAAAACCCTGTATGCATCTTGCAGCAGATGAGTCGGGTTTTACGCCCCGGTGGGCGTTTTATCCTGGCTGAAATGTATCGCGATGGGCAAACCGAACCCCAGCTCACCCATGTTCATCTGCACCACTGGTGGGCTGCTGTAGATCAAGCTGTGGGCGACCATACCCACTTTCAAACCTACTCTCGCCAGGAACTGATTGACCTGCTCGCCACTCAAGAACTGCAAGATGTCGCCCTGTCTGACTTTTTAGATACTACCGAAGACCCCAAATCTCCTGAAATCGCGGCCGAGCTCGAAGCCGTTATTGACCGCTACATCCAGCGCGCTTCGGGGCACCCAGATCTGCAGTCTCTCGGTGAAGCATTACGCCAGCGCGTCCACCAGATTGGCTTTCACAGCGCCACCACTTTGGTGGCGGTGGGCCTTAAACCGGTTATGTAAGGATCTTTCAATGACATCCACCGGCGATTCCGAATCATTTCAACAGATCATTGCCCGGATTCCAGCCTGGCGAGATATTCAGAATTTACAGGTGGAACGTATTGCTGGACTGACAAATGCCAATTACCGCATCACAGCCGCCGGAGAGCAGTTCGTGTTGCGCATCAGCGGCCCCAACACCCAACATCTGGGGATTAACCGCCAGAATGAATTGGCTGCTTTGCAGTCCGCCGCGGCTGCCAATCTCAGCCCGGATGTGGTGACCTTTTTGCTGCCAGAAGGGCATCTGGTCACCCGCTGGGTGGAGGGGCGCCATTGGGATCCTGGCGAGTACCGGACCCCGGAAAATGTTCGTTTGCTGACCGAGACGGTTAAGCGGATTCATGCTTTGCCTGCCAATGGAGCTGTTTTTTCACCCTTTCAACGGGTAAATTCTTTCTGGCATACCGCTCAACAATACAACGTGCCGCTGCCCGCCGGTCTGGATACTTTTTTTGAAACAATGCACGCGATTGAAAACGATCAACAAACGGATCCGTCGGATTGGCAGCATTTTTGTCATAATGATCTGGTTTGCGTCAATTACCTGTATATCGAATCAGCGCACACCATCAAAGTTTTGGATTGGGAATTTTCGGGCCTGGGGGATATCTACTATGACCTTGCCACTGTTGTCTATACTCACGATAGCGAAGGCCCCATTCCGCATGATCTGGAAGAAGTGATGCTCGGTTCTTATTTTGGCACTCCAACTGATTTTCAACGCCGGCGCCTCCTGGGCATGAAGTTCATGTTGATGCTGTTCACGGGTTTTTGGGGATTGGCCCAGCATGGGATGCAGCAGGCTGGTTTGGTGCCCGCGGTTTTAGACTTTAACTATCTGGAGTTTGCCGAATACATGTTTGCTCACGATATTCGTGAACTGCAGGCACAGTATCATGCAATGGCTGGCGGATAATCGCCATCGATTTTTAGGCAAAATTGGGGGATGTTTTATCGCCCATTTTCTGCTATTCTAGAACGGTGGCAATTATTTCCGGGAGAAAATCCAGATGCAAACGTACCCCATTCTGTACAAAAAACTCGAGCCTGTTCAGATTGCATATATCAATGCACACATCCAATCCCGCGATGAAATTCCCGGGTTACTGAACATCCTTCGATCAGCCTGCCAAAACATAATTTCCGGCGCCCCTCTGGTGATTGTTCACGGGGGCGCAGCCAAAACTGGCTTAATTATCGAAGCTGCATTTCCCGTGACACAGCCCGTGGAAACTAACGCCATTCATACGCGTTTATTGGAAGCAGCCCCAGCCCTGACGATGGTGCACACCGGTTCACACCAGACCATCCGGGAAACCGTGCTGAAGATTTATGCATACCTCGACACGCACGCCTTCACAACCTCCCTGTTCCGTCGAGAAATCTATCATGTTCTGGACGAGTCCAATCCGGATCACAACGAAACTGAAGTGCAGGTTGTGCTTCATGAATGGGAGCGCTTGCTGGCTGAAGGCGCTGAAAGAATCCTGGGTTCAGAAGCTCAGCAAATGATCATGGCCGGAGTTGATGCAATTAATCCATCCACTTCTTTTACTGAATATGTGGACTGGATTCAGGGCGCCATAGAGCGCCTGGATGCCCTGCCCATAGATGATGAGCAGAAATGCCAGGTGGTATCTCATTGCGCGCATGTCTTCCCCCAGGAACGTATTGACCATCTGCGTGAGATTTACGAACACGGCGAGTTTGATGATATTCTGCGAGAGATGTATCTGGATGAATTTTGGTACGAAAAGCCCATCCGCCGCGGCAATGTCATTTACATGCGGAAAAATCCATACAACCCTGAAGGCTACGAAAACGCTACCACTCCGGCTGAACGCCGCAAAGCCTACTGCCACTGCTCGTTTGTGCATCCCTATCTCGAGGAAATTCCAGCCAGTCTCTCCCCAACCTTCTGCTTCTGTGGAGCCGGCTGGTACCGCCGATTATGGGAGGGGATCCTTGGTCAGCCAGTCAAGATCGAGCATGTCGAAACCCTTCTAAAAGGCAACGATCAATGTACACTGACCATTACATTACCGCTGTCCTTGTCTGGCGAATGCACGCCTGATATGTACCCTCTGCAATAAACACCGTGTAATCTCTGAGCCAGCAGGAGACTTTATGCCCATTGACCCGCATTATCCCCTCGTTGAATTACACCGCCATCTGGATGGTGCCGTGCGGCTTGAAACAATCCTCGATTTAGGCCTGAAACACAATCTGCCCCTTCCCGCTCGCGATCTGGAAGGATTGCGCCCCTACGTCCAGGTCACCGGGCAAAAACCGGGCGTCCTGGCTTTTCTGGAAAAATTTGAGTGGTTCACCAAAATCCTGGTGAATTATGACGCGGTTCGGCGGGTAGCCTGGGAGAATGTGGCTGATGCCGCCCACGAGGGCATTGATCACATTGAACTACGCTTTAGCCCCTGGTTCATGGCCGAAGCCAATCACCTGGACCCGGCCGGTGTGGTTGAAGCTGTGATTGATGGCGTTACCGCAGCCCGGCGTGATTTTAGCATCAGCGTCGGCCTCATCGGCATTCTCAGCCGCACCTACGGCCCTCAAATTGCCTGGCAGGAATTGAATGCCTTGTTGCAATTTAAGACCAGGCTGGTTGGCCTGGATCTGGCTGGCGATGAAGCCCACTGGCCCGGCGATTTATTTGTAGAGCACATTCATCAGGCGCGTTCGGCTGGCTGGCAGATTACAATTCATGCCGGTGAATCTGCCGGTGCGCCGAGCATCTGGCAGGCAGTTCATCACCTGGGTGCCAACCGCTTAGGTCACGCGGTTCGTGCCATCGACGACCCGCTTCTGATGGACGAATTGCTGCGCTCTGGCATCGGCATCGAATCCAACCTGACCAGCAATGTGCAAACCTCCACCGTGGCCGATTATGCCTCACACCCGCTGCGTGCCTTTCTGGAACGCGGCCTTCTTGCCAGTTTGAACACCGATGATCCCGGAATCAGCGGGATTGATCTACACTATGAATATGAAGTTGCTGCCCCGGCGGCTGGTTTGAGCCCGGCCCAAATCAGCCAGGCCCAGCGCAATGCCTTGCAAACTGCATTTCTCTCACCAGATGAAAAACAGCGTCTGCTGGATCAGAAAGGATCGGTTTCCCATGCCTCAAATTAAGATTGCCACCTTCAATACCGAGTGGATGATTCTGTTGTTTGGCGGTCAGTGGAATAAATGGCAGAGCCCCAACATGCCCAAGAAATTTGCCGGCGGGCGGGTGGGCTACAACCCCAATGCCCCCGCCATCACCGATACAACCGCTCTGGCGCGCCGCCTGGCCTATGTCATTCGCGAGATGAATGCCCAGATCATTGGTTTGCAAGAGGCCCCGCCGCTCAAAGCCCAGTTGGAAGTCTTCGTCAAACGATTCCTGGACGATGAATATGTGGTCTATCATTCCAACTCAGACTGGCAGTCCATCAGTTCCCTGGTCCACCGCTCCGTTGCCGATAAAGTCGGCGCCTGGACGCCTGCGCTCCCCGGCATGGGCGACATGTGGAAGAAAATCCCCTATTACCCCTGGGGCGCCATCGCTGCCGACCAGCGCGACCTGCACACGATGAAACGCAAGCCGCTCATGCTCACCTTTACCCCTGGCCTGGGAAAATCCCTGCACCTGATGGTGGTGCATACGAAGTCCAAGATCTCAAAACTGACTGCCGCCAAATGGGCCAAGCGTGACCCCAAAGCTGTTGCCGAAGCCCTGGATGCCCGCATGACCCTTTCGGCCGAGGTCATGCGCATCCGCCTCTTTCTCGATAAACTGCTCGACAGTTCTGCCGCCCCACTTCCAGTAATGGTGATGGGCGACATGAATGACGGCCCCTATGCCGAAACGCTTGAAAACGAATTTATGATCCACAACATCCTCGACGAGCTCTGCGGCACCATGCTTTACCCCGATTACCATTTCCGTCACGCCATGCAGCCGGCCACCCTGCGCACAGCAGCCTCAACGCGTTTTGAAGATGCACTTAATCAAGGCAATATCATTGAAGAATTGATTGACCACATGGTTGTATCCCCGTCCATCTGGCAGGGAACCGGTCATTTTCGCATTGTGCCCAATTCCTGCCAGGTTGAATCCACCATCTGGCAGGCTGCCTGCGCAGATCAGGGCCCAGACGACAAGCGCGAATATCGCCCCAGCGATCACAAACCGGTTTCAGTCACGGTTGAATGGGATTAGATCTCCCCGCCTTCCGTTAATGAAAAAACTCTCATTCAATAAATTGGTATATTGGAGGATATTCTGATATAATCCTTCTTGACAACCTCCAGATTTGCGTTTGATTTAATTAGCCGCCATTCTGCATTGAATGGCGGCTTTTTCATCAGGTACCTGGAAAATTCTCAACGGCTTCCGTATTAACCCAATATGCGGGCAGCCTCACAAACAAAGGAATAGAAAATGGGAACAAAATTGTATGTTGGTAACCTGTCCTACGATACCACCGAGGACACTCTGCGCACCGCTTTTTCACAGTCTGGCACTGTTGTTGAAGTTGCTATGATCAAAGACCGCGATACTGGCAGCCCCAAGGGCTTCGCTTTCGTGACGATGAGCACCGATCAAGAAGCTCAAAACGCCATCCAGGCGCTGAACGATAAAATGCTCGATGGCCGCGCGATTAAAGTGAACATCGCCCGCCCGCGTGAAGAAGCCCCCCGCCGCAACACCTACGGCAGCCGGCGCTAAACTGCCCCTGATGAGCCTCCTGGAAGCGCAAGCCCTCCAGGAGGCTCATCATTTTTTCGAATGATGCGTATATCCAATTTTGAGTTCACGGAAATGGTTTGAGAAAGAGGTATGTGATGGGCTTTCAAATTGGCGATAAAGTGATACATGGAACCTACGGCCTGGGTGAAATTGTCCGCATCGAAGAAAAAGTCATTCGAGACCAGTTGACAAATTGCTACGTTGTTTGCGCCAACGATTTGACCATCTGGATCCCGATCAACGAACTGGATCAACACAGTTTGCGCAAGCCCCTATCTCCTGAAGATTTTGTCAATTTGTTTACCATCTTGTCCAGCCCCGGTGAAGCCTTACCGGAAGATCGTGTGCTGCGCAAAGATCAACTATTGGCTCAAATTCGAGAAGGGCATCTGGATGCAATTTGCCGGGCCGTGCGTGATCTCACACATTTTCAACGCAGTGCCAAATTGAATGAAAATGAACGCGCCATTTTGGAGCGAGCAACCCGCTCTCTGTTGGTTGAGTGGACACATGCCTTAAATGTGCCCCTGGCACAGGCTCAGCAATCCTTGACCCAATTACTGGAAGTCAAATAAGCTGTTTTTACATCCGGCTTGTTAATTGACCTGCCTTTGCGTGAAAAGCTGCTCTTAAAAGCAGCTTTTGCGTCTTAATCGTCCTTATACCAAATTTATACCCCTTCACCTGACCTTTTTCATACAATCATGACGATTGAAACCAGGGCGAATGACGTACAATAAATTCTGTAAAATCTAGCACCTTAAAAAGTGTAGATCAGGTTATCCTTAAGGTTACCAGACCACAAAGGAGAAACCATGATCTA
>Ga0208196_1000634_pt1 | contig 44425 bp, 26 predicted proteins | sample AD_JPNNA7_MetaG_FD_184443 | JGI IMG/M metagenome (GOLD analysis project Ga0208196, IMG submission 184443) | Active sludge microbial communities of municipal wastewater-treating anaerobic digesters from Japan - AD_JPNNA7_MetaG (SPAdes) (version 2) | ecosystem: Engineered > Bioreactor > Anaerobic...
CTCGCCAGCTTCTCTCCCTCATCCGAACAGCCATCCCACACCAGGGTGTGGTTGCCGGCCTGGAAGAGCGAATTGGCAAGGGTCTTGACCTTCTGTCCCTTGATGTTATAGACGTTCAGTTCCGCCCGGGCGGCTTTCGCCAGGCTGAACTTGATGCTGGTGCTGGGGTTGAAGGGGTTGGGATGGTTGCCCAGGAGCGCAAAAACGGGAGGCGGGGACTGGATGTCCTGCGCGGCTGTCTCCACGCCAAACCAGTCCATCAGATCGGCAAAGAAGGCCACGCTCTGCTGCGGATTGTTCAGTTGGGAGTAATCGAAGCTGAAGTAGAAAGCCTTGTAGATGGGCAGTTCCACCGCCGTGGCGCAGACTCCGCCATACAGGTAAGCCTGCCCGCCGATGGGGCCGTCTTCAAAGGAAAAGGCGTTCACGGCGCCGATCTCGGGATACTGCATCTCTTCCGCGTACCAGTCCGGGCAGGCTTCATAGCGGAAGATGCAGTCCGGGCTGTTGGCATAGACGGAGTATTCCACTCCGGGCTCGCCGACGGGAGACGCTGTCTGGCAGAGGATGGTGCCGTCTACGTAGGTATATACGTCCGGTCCTGCCAGCCCGTTGGTTCCTCCTCCCCCGCCCGTTGGCGCGTACCAGGTGCGGAAGTAGCCGTTGAAGAGCTTCGTTTGGGGATAGTCGTTGGGATGCCCGTGCTGTCCCGACGCCCATCCGTCGGAGGCAAGGAACAGGTTTTTGGGCGCGGATACCGTTCCCTGATCCAGAAAGTCCATCAGTGCGCTGGCAAAGGTCTCTCCCCTGACCCCCGATCCTCCGGTGGAAGCATAGGCAAGGATGGTGCTGTAGGAGGCAGGGAAGCTGTAGCTGTCATACTCTTCCCAGTTGTAGGTATCGTAGGCGATGTTGAGTGAATCCAGCCTTGCCTGATAGAGGGGAAGCTCCATCCGCTGGTAGTCCTGCGAACCGCTGTAAGCCAGCAGGACTTTGCGGTTGTTGCCGGGCAGGAGTTGGAAGGAGAAGTATTCGCCGGGGGCTTCCATGGGCAGGTAGCCGGTGTTGCCAAGGCTGTCCTGCGCCCTGATATAGTATTTGAGGGTGTTTCCCGCTGACAGGGGCGGCAGGTTGAAGCTGTAGTTGCCATCGCCGGAAGAGGTTCCCGCCACGCTGCTCCATGTTTCGGAAGTGGTATAGTACATTTCCACCTGTGCCAGAGGGCTCACATCCAGCACCCGGGCTTTCAGTTGCAGGTCGGTTTCAAAGGTGTTGCCCAGAGCCGCGTGGGAGATCAGGGGCGGCTGCTCGTCGGGTCCGCTGTAGAAGCGCACCGCGAGTCCGTCAAAGAGCAGGTTTCCGGGAGGTTCCACGCCCATATACTGGCTGTTTTGCACTATCTCGCGCAGGTAGCAGAGGCCGATGTCCGCGCTGGCGTTTTGCAGCGCGACCGTGCTGCTGCGGCCATTGTTGTGGGGAACGTTGGAACCTGTCTGCCCCGTGGCGGTGCTTAGGTATTGCATGACAATCTCGCCGGATTCGTGCAGGATCACCTCAAAATCCAGCAGGGAGGTGGCTCCGCTGCCTGCCGCGAAGCGCAGGTTGTGCCATTGGATCACCGTGTAACGGTCGGGGCTGGCGCCGAAGGTCTGAAAATAGATGTTTCCCGTGCCCTGCTCCACAAAGAGGTCATCCCAATAGACCGCGATGAGGCCTGGCATCGCCGCAAAGCCAGGAATGGGATACACATAGTTGAATATATTGCCGTCGTTGTCCCAGCCATTACTGGGATACTCCTCATACCAGTTGTTTGGTTCCAGCAGAATCTCGCCGTTGGTATCCACGTAGGCGCTGGTATAGGCGTTGCCATAGAAGGGGAAAGCGAAACCCAGGGGGATGGGCTCGCTGAAGTTGTCGTCGCCGCTCCACTGATCGACCCCATACATCACGGTGGAGGTGCCGGTGGCGCTGATGTCGATCCAGTCGAAGGCCGGGCCGTTCTCCGCGGTGCTGTCGATATAGCGGTAGCCAAAGGCGTCGGGGCCGCCCTGGCTGACCCGCAGGATCACCTCGAAAGCCAGGGAGATGCTGTTGTTGGCCAGGATGTCGTCTTCCAGATCGAGCAGGTAAGTGATGCTATAATTTCCCTCCACTCCCAGGCTGACAGGCGGGAAACTCAGATCTTCGGACTCTGCCGGCTGCAACTGGGCGGCATGGTAAAGCTCTTCGCTGCCGATGGTCTGTCCCGCGTTGTCCGTGATGGTCATTAGCAGCCGCACCTGGTTGTTCCAGAGGTTCTGGCCGTTGTTGTAAAGACGAACGCTGGGGGTGAATGGCGAACCCAAAAAGGCCACAGCTCCGGGAGAGAGGATGTCCGTCAAAGCCAAGTCCACCGTGGGCGGGGGATTCACGATCACCTGCACGTTGTCCGAGGCGGTCTGCCCGCTGATCAAATCCTGCAGGGTGAAATGGACGGTCTCCGTGCCCGCCCAATTTGGCGATGAGAAAGTCACGGTCTGTCCCTGGGCTGCCACCTCCACATGCTGGGTAGCCTGCCAGGACAGGCTGGTGCTGGACAGCTCTGTCGCCACGATAAAGGGAGTGAAATCCACCTCCAGGCTCTCCCCCTGGTTAAAGGTAAAGCTTTCCGGCAGGTTCAGTTCCGGCGTGATCACCAGAGACTGGCCGACGCGCACGTCATCCACCAGGATGCCGTAGTTCTCACATTGCCAGAAGAAACCGATGTAGATGGACTGCCCCGCGTAGGCGGAAAGGTTGTGGCTGAACTGCTGGTAGGTGGTGCCCAGTTCCTGCAGGTTGAGGATTTGCGTGGTGAAGTTGCCGATGGCGGTGCCGGTGGGGGATACGAACACCTTCAGGTTTTCGGTGCTTATCCAGCTACGGGTCCAGAAGACGAGTGAGTCGCCGGCGCTGACGCTGACCTGCGGGGTGATGAGCCAGTCCGCGTTCTGGTTGGGTAAATAGTTGTCCGCAAAGGCAACCCTGCTCCCCGAATGGGCGTGGCTGGCGTTGTCGATATTGCGCCAGGTCATGCCGTCCCCGTCGTCGTGGATAGTCCAGCCGGCGGGCAGGGTGGTGATGCCCTCAAAATCTTCGTCGATGTGCCACTGCCCAAAGGCCGGCAGCAGGCAGGCCAGCAGCAGCAGGATAAAGGCTGTTCTTTTCATGGTTTCCTCCTTTAATTGAAGCTGAGCAGCGGGTTTTCGATCTGGACAAACCACTCGTGCGCGCCGGAGACCTTGCCTCCGACCGAGCGGTTGTCGCCCCAGAATACGCTCAGGCTACCGTTGCTCTTATGTTTGAGGGCAGTGTCAATGTCGCCCAGGTTGATGTTTTCATTTGTGCCAATGCAGATGAGCGCCACCTTGCGCCCGTCCGCTCCGCCTTCCTCGATGGCGCGTTGCAGGTGCTGGCCGCCACTCTTCGCGCTGAAAGACCTGATCTCGTTGTCCTCTATCTCCAAAACGGGGTGCTCCACCTCCTCGCCAAAGAGGAAGATGCGCTCGTTGCTGAGGGTGCCGCGCACGCTGCCCGCCCGGGGAATGATCAGAATCTCCCCTCCCGGCAGGTTGATCACCGGCGACTGGAACTCCCCCGCCCCGAAGGAACCGCACTCCGCCACCAGCTTTTCGATGCCGAAGCGCAGGGAGCTGTCCCCGGACGCCAGATTCACCGTTTCCTTATTCATCAGTTGCTTGCATTTTTCCTGCGTGTGCTTGCAGAGGCGTTGATAATCGATATCCAGAGCCTGCCAGAACTGCAGTTCACGCTCGATGGCTTTATCCGAAAGCGTGTGCTGGAGCAGCCCCGGCATCATTGCCACCCGGATTCCGCGCTGCTGGATGATCTGCTTGGACTTTTCCAGCATGCGGTTGCGGATGAGCAGCTTTTCCGGGTCGCGCAGTTCCGCGTAACGCGCCTCGCCGTTGAGGTTCAGATATACGTCCGCGGTTTTCAGATGGCGGTTGAATTCCTCGTAATCGGCCTTGAAAGCGGACAGGGAATACTGCTGGTTTCTGGCTTGCAGGGTTTCCAAATCCTGATAGATGAGCAGGCTGTGTATGCCCCGCCGTCCCGCTTCCAGCTTGAGTTTTTCCACCAGGGGGAAGTTGAACTTGCCGCTCACTATGAGCAGCCGTTCACCCGCCTTTAGCTTTAGCGACTGGTCCAGCAGCTTGGCGGCGATGGCGGCCAGGTTGATGCGGTGTTCCTGTTCCAGGATGTTGCTGATGATAGCCCGGCTGTCAAGCAGGTTGCCGTTGCTTTCCAGCCCGATGGAGAGGTCAAGCACATAGGTCTTGGCAGTGGCGCGGTAGTAGATTTCGCGGTTGCTGCTCTGGGGTGCCTCTACGATCTCCAGCAGACCTTCCTTTAGCATTTGGTTGAGATTGTAATGGATTTTTTGCTTGCTTTGGTCAAAAAGTTTAGACAGTTGCTGGCAGGTTGCCGGTGCCTGGGTGAGCTCCTTGAGAATGCCAAACTTGAGCTGGCTGCCCAGCTCGCGGAGCTGCGAATGATGCTGAATTACCTGCAAGTTACGGATCATATTCACTATCCTTTGTAAAGAGTCAATACACTTGAATCACTTCAAATACTAACGCGGAAATTAGTCAAGAACTTTTTGACCTCTTCCTGATGACGGGCAGTAAAATGTTTTATTTCCCAGACTGATTGGTACCGAAAGCCGGGCTGAAAGGGAAAGTATAATTGCGCCCACATTATCACTAATGGCTCCCTTTAACTCACGCATGAAGTCCAAAGAGCCGATACTTCTGGTGGGTATTTGAAGTCAGACAAGGCTCTTTGAACTCCATGCTGGCTGGTAGTTTGGAGTTCAAACCGGCAATATGGGTTTCATACTTATGCCAGTCTCGAAGCCGGTTTGGACTCCAAACACTCGATCCCGGCTCACGCGGTTCACGCAGATTAACGCGGATAATTTAAGGGCTGCCGAAGTCTGTTCGGCAGAGGCAACGGAGTTGCCTGTTTCAAAGAGACCTCCGGTCTCTGTGGCAAGCCGTGATGACACGGTTTTATGGTCTGGGGGTGCTTTGTTTCGGGGCTGGGTGGTAGTTTCTAAAAGACTGGATCCCGGGTCAAGCACGCTTGCCCGGGATGACACGGTATATAGCCTGGTAGACTTGTTTCGGGGGAACCTTTCCACCTTTCCACCTTTCCACTTCAAAACCACCTTTCCACCTCAAAAAACACCTTTCCACGAACTTTCCCCAATCGTAGCACCTATATATTATGGGAGGGGATGATCCTCATTTGCATTCCCCTCTCCGGCGTGAGTCTTCCTTAGGTCATCCTTATAATTTATAAGGATGACCTAAGGATGATGGCATAACCGACTGTGGCAGCGAAGGATGGCGGTATGACGGAAATTGAGGAAGGCAGGCAGGAATTATTTGAATGGTGAAAGAATATGAGTGATGAACCTGAAAGCGGCCCGTGGGATTATTGTAACATTGTTGGACATATTCCCTGTCACGTGTCCAAAATATCTTGCTTTTTTGGACATATAGCCTATTATGTGTAGAGAAAGTACCGCTTTTCTGGACATATCAGTTTGCCTGTCTGAAAACTATGAGCCGGTGCTGAGGATACCGTAATGAAAAAAGCCATCGATAAGCTGCCTCCGGATATCGAACTGGAGACCAGACAAATCCTGCGCAAGGCTGCTTCCGCGCATCGCTATCTGGCTGAACTCAAAGGGATAACTGCCACCATTCCCAATCAGCTTATTCTAATCAATACACTCTCTTTGCAGGAAGCAAAAGACAGTTCGGCAATCGAAAACATAATCACCACCCACGATGATCTTTATCGCGAAGGCTTGTTCCCGGACTACGGATTGAGCGTTGCGGCCAAAGAGGTAAGCCATTACGCCTCCGCCCTCCGGGTAGGCTACGACCTGGTGGAAAAAACTGGAATGCTCACCACAAACCACATTATCGAGATACAGGCGGAGATGGCGAAGCACCGCTCAGGATTGCGCAAACTGCCAGGCACGGAACTGAAGAATGAACAGACCGGAGAAACAGTCTATGTGCCGCCCCAGGACCCCCGGGAAATAGTGGAACTGATGGCAAATCTTGAGCGGTATATAAATGATGTTGAGACAGATATCGACCCTCTTGTGAGGATGGCGGTAATACACTACCAGTTTGAAAGCATCCATCCCTTCTACGATGGGAATGGCCGCACGGGGCGCATTATCAATGTTCTTTATCTGGTGCTGTCCGGGCTCATGGATATCCCTGTGCTTTATTTGAGCAGATACATCGTAAAGAATAAGGCAAATTACTATCACCTTCTTCAAAAAGTCAGAGACGAGGGTGCCTGGGAACCGTGGATACTCTTCATGTTGCAGGCGGTGGAAGACACTTCCAGACAAACGATTGCCATGATCGGAGAGATCAGGACGGCGCTCCAGGAGTATGAGCGGCGGATACGCGCCAGGCATAAATTCTATTCACAGGCTCTGATCAACAATCTGTTTTCGCATCCTTATACAAAGATCGAGTTTATCATGCGCGATCTGGGGGTCAGCCGCCACACTGCCACGAAGTATCTGGATGCCCTCTGCGCTGACGGCCTCCTAAAAAAGCAGAAAATCGTGCGCTCCAACTATTATGTAAACACTGCCCTGTTTGGCATTTTATCCAGGGAAGTTTAGATGTGCGGATGATCTTCTAAAAGGGCCGGCTCTTCCTTTCAGAGGTTATGATCCGAAAAAACTGGCACTTTGCCGCAGGCTGTCACTAAAAGATTGACAAAAGCGGAGTTTGGCATTTTAAGGCACTAATTGGCCAAACTGGGGAGGAACCAGGTTTCCCGACTATTCAAGCAGTTGACCGACAAGGATATACAATGAAACAAGAACATATACGCAACTTCTGCATTATCGCCCATATCGACCACGGCAAATCCACGCTGGCAGACCGTTTTCTGGAAAGCACCAACGTGGTGGGACGGGTGGATGTGGCCCAGGTGCTGGACAGCATGGATCTGGAGCGGGAAAAAGGCATCACCATCAAGAGCCACGCGGTCCGCATGGTGCACAAATATCAGGGGCAGGAATATGTGCTGAACCTGATCGACACCCCCGGTCACGTGGACTTTTCCTATGAGGTGTCCCGCGCGCTGGCTTCCTGCGAGGGTGCCATCCTGTTGGTGGACGCCTCCCAGGGCATCGAGGCCCAGACCATGAGCAACCTCTATCTGGCTCTGGAAAACAATCTGGAGATACTGCCCGTGCTCAACAAGATCGATCTTCCCAAGGCGGATATCGATGGCTCGGAACACGATCTGATGGAGATCATGGGCTGCGCGGCAGAAGACATCCTGAGAGTTAGCGCGAAATCAGGACAGGGGGTCACGGAGTTGCTGGACGCTGTGGTGGAGAGGCTTCCCGCCCCGCAGGGAAAGGTGGACGCCCCGCCCCAGGCGCTGATCTTCGACTCCTATTTTGACATGTACCGCGGCGTGGTGGTGCTGGTGCGGCTCTTTGAGGGATCGCTGAACAAGGGCGACCGCATCCGGCTGTTTTCCACCGGCAAGGAATATGAGATCGAGGAGATCGGGCACCTGGAGCTGAAGTTTTCTCCCCAGAATAAACTGACCACCGGCGAGGCGGGCTATATCATCGCCAACATCAAGGAAGTGGCGGATGCCCGCGTGGGCGACACCATCACCCTGGCCAAAGGCGGCTGCGAGGAATCCCTGCCCGGCTTCATGGAACCCAAGCCGATGGTCTATTCCGGCATCTTTCCCATCAACGGCGAGGACTATGAGAACCTGGTGGATTCCATCGCCAAACTCAAGCTCAACGACGCTTCCCTGATCTATGAAAAGGAAAACTCCATGGCGCTTGGCTATGGTTTCCGCTGCGGGTTCCTGGGCATGCTGCATCTGGAGATCGTCAAAGAGCGACTGCTGCGGGAATATAACATCCCCATCATCGCCACGACGCCCAGCGTGCGCTTCCTCATCCGGCTCAAAAACGGCGAGGACATCACCGTCAACAACCCGGTCGATTTCCCCGATCCCATCTACATTGAAAGCGTGCAGGAACCATTCATGGACACCGAGATCATCGTTCCCACGGATTACATCGGCAACATCATGAAACTGGCGCAGGAACGGCGTGGCATCCAGAAAGACATCCAATACATCGATGAAAAACGGGTGGCGCTGCACTATGAGATGCCCCTCATCGAGATCATCTTCGACTTTTACGACAAGCTCAAGACCGTGAGCCGCGGCTATGCCTCCCTGGACTATGCGTTCAAGGAATTCCGCCCCTCGCAGGTGGTGAAGGTGGACATCCTGATCAACGGCGAAAAGGTGGATGCCATGAGCTTTATCTGCCACAAAGACAAGGCACACAACTGGGGCAAGAGCGTGACCGACACCCTCGCCGAGGTGATTCCCCGGCATCTCTTCAAGATAGCGCTGCAAGCGGCGATCGGGGGCACCATCATCGCCCGGAGCACGGTCAACGCCATGCGCAAGGATGTGCTGGCAAAGTGTTACGGCGGCGACGTTTCGCGCAAGCGCAAGCTGCTGGAAAAGCAGAAGGAAGGCAAGAAGAAGATGAAGGAGATCGGTTCGGTGACCGTGCCGCAGGAGGCTTTCCTGGCGGTTTTGAAGGCGGACCGGGAATAGGGGCCGCGGGTGGCCAGAACCAGCCTTTGCCTTGCCCTGTTGCTCATCTGGGGCTGCCTCTGCGGCTTGCGGGTGGGGAAGATCAGCGTGGAGGCGAATTTTGAACTGGACCGCGACGCCCTGCTGAAAGCCGCGGGCCTGGCAACGGGCGGGGAATACGACGCGGCGGTCGTCAATGCCGGCATCGAGGGCATGCAGGCCTGGCTGCAGCGGCAGGGGCATCCCTTTGTGAGCATCCCGTCCCCGGAGCTTGTCCCCCTGGATCAGGAATCGCTGGAACTGGCTTTCCGGCTGGATGAGGTGATGCCGGCCAGGGATGTGGGCGTCCATTTCAACGGATTGAAACTCCTTACCCCCGCCAAACTGCGCGCTCTGCTGCTGCTCTCCCCGGAGCAGAGGCTAACTCTGGGGCAGATTCCCTCCCTGATGCGGCGTGTCCTGCAGGAATATCTGCGCCAGGGCTATCTGTTCGCTGCGGTGGAGCTGGATTCGCTGGCTCTGGATGGCGGGCTGGAGGCCTATATTGGAGTGGAGGAAGGGCGGCCATTCCGCCTGGAGAAATACCATTTCCGGGGCAACAGATACACCCGCGATCGCACCCTTATCCGCCTGGCAGGGCTGGAACGGGCTGGCACCGTCACTCCGGAAAAGCTGGAGGCCGCGCGGCAAAACATCCTGCGTAAAAGCTATATCACCTCCTGCAGCGTGGAACCGGTGGATGCCGCCAGCCTGCTGATCAGCGTTGAAGAAGGCCGCATGACCTATCTGGAGGGAGTGGCGGGCTTCAACCGGATCAAAGACAAGACGGAACTGACCGGCAGGCTCAACCTGCGCTTCCTCAACCTCTGGGGCACCGACCGCGCGCTGGCCCTGCGCTGGCAAAAATCCGCCCTCAACAGCCTGCTGGAATTCAGCTATCACGAGTCCGGGCCAGCCAATCTGCCCCTGGCGGGCGACCTCACCCTGCACCGCACCGAGCAGGACAGCGTCTGGATTCGCTCCCGGGTGGCGGCGGACATCTATTCCTACCAGGGCTTTCAGCGCTATGGGATCAGCCTGGGCACGGAAAGCATCTCGCCCGGCAGCGGCAGGCCCATGCAGATCAGCAAATCCTCAAACTGGAGCGTGGGCGCATTTTGGATTCAGGACAGCAGCGACAATCCGCTCAATCCCTCCCGGGGTTCCAGCAGCCAGATCGCCTACCGCGTCAGGCGGCTGCATTCGCCCTCGCGCTGGAGCAACGCCCTGGAGGCGGATCACACCCACTTTCTGAGCCTGGGGAAACGCTGGGTTCTGGCCGCAGGAGCGCACCTGCGCAGCCTGGCGGAGGAGGACAGCACCGCCTATCTGCAGTATGGCATGGGAGGTTACAACTCGCTGCGGGGCTACCGGGAGGAGGAGTTCAGCAGCTGGCGGCTGGGCTGGGGCAATCTGGAACTGCGCTGGCGGCTGGCGGCGAACAGCAGGCTCTATCTCTTTTACGATCACGGGGTATTGATGCGGGGCGATGACGAACTGGACGCCAGGCTCTTTGCCCCTGGACTGGGGATCAGGGTGGGCTCCCGGCTGGGCATCCTGAGCATCGAATATGGCCTGGGGTTCAGGGACAAAGCCTTTCCTTCCTTCACCTCGGGAATGATCCATGCCGGCCTGGACACCTCATTCTGAAAAAATAACTTGCCAGAAAATCAACACCTAATAATATTGGACAAAACAAGTCAGTACATAGGCGTGACTAAGGACTGTGAGGGAGTCTGCTAAAGGGTTTCAGCCCTGTTGAACTCTCTGGCAAAAATGCCCCGGCGAGGCTATAAATCGCCGAAAAAGGAAGAAAAACCAAACCAAAATATGATTTCTAAAATGGAGGAATCAAAATGAAGAAAGCTACATTAATCGCGTTACTCGCTATTATGCTGATTGGCATGCTTGCCCTCGCCGCTTGCGGCACCAAGGAAGAAGTTGTCGAAGAAGCCCAGGACGTCGAAGAAGTCGTGGACACCCTCGCTACTGACACCCAGAATGTCGACCAAGTCGAGCCAGTTGCCGAACCAGTCCAAGAAGCCACGAAATAAGCATCGCTGATCTATAATTATAGCGCAGTCCTTAAAAAACGGGTATCAAACGATACCCGTTTTTTTTGTTCACTTTGCAGCTTCGGGATAATCCCCACACCTCTTTAGATACTCTATCAGGATACGCGCCCGCGTTTCCCTCCTACCCAGATTCCAGCACTAAAAAAAGGCGGGAAGCTTCCCGCCTTTCTTTATTTATAGTCTTTCGGTTTATCAGACGATATGGCCTTTGCCGACGCCGCGAACCTTGCAGCCAAGTTTCTTATATTCCGCGATAGTCGCGTCGGAAAGGAAGTTCGAGCAGTCCACGATGAGCGGTTTGGTGCCGCAGATGGCGACTACTTCCGCCGGTTTGAGGCCCTTGTATTGGTCGTGGCCGACGGCAAAGATCACCACATCAGCCCCGGGCAGCACGGCATTGAGGTCGCTTTCCACTTTTGATTCGTCAAGCTCCGGCCAGGCTTCCACATAGGGGTCGTGGGTGAGGGCGGTGGCAAACTCTTTGCGCAGGAACTCCACCAGGGTCTTGGAGGGGGAGTGGCGGGTGTCGCCCACGTTTTCCAGATAGGAAACTCCCAGCACCGCCACCTTGAGGTTATTCAGGCTTTCATATTCGCGCTTGATGATCTCGATGGTGTGCAGGGGCATGGTGTCGTTGATGTTGACGCCGCGGATGGCCATTTCCAGGCAGCCTTCCAGGCCAAAGAGGGTCTGCATCGCCCAGTTGGCGAGCACGGGGTCTTTGGTGAGGCAATATCCCCCCACGCCCAGGCTGGGACGCAGCAGGTTGTCATGGGTGCCCTTGCGTTTTCGGATGGCGTCGCGCACTTTGAATATATCCACTCCGATCTGTTCCGCGAAACTCGCCCATTCCAGGGTCAGGGCGATGTTTACCGCGCGGTAGGTGTTTTCCATGGTCTTTGCCAGTTCGGAGGCGTTGGTGCTGTCCAGTTGGGTGAGAGGGTAGTCTTTCACATTCAGGCAGTTGCTGAGGAACTCCCGGCAGAGCTCGATGCTTTTCTCGTTCACGCCGGAGAAGACCCTCCAGAAATCGCGGATGGAAGCCACATATTTTGCGCCAGGCATCACGCGTTCGTAGGAGTGCGCCACCAGGGGCGGATTGGCGGCGATATCGATGCCGCGCTTGGTAAATTCCTCTTCCAGAATAGGTTTCACCACTTTCTCGCAGGTTCCCGGGGGAACGGTGGTCTCCACCAATACGAGGCAGTCGGGACGGATATGCTGTCCCAGCGTGCGGATGCCTTCGCGGAAGGCCATCAGGTCGCAATAACCCTTCTCGGCTTCGCCGAAGGAAGGTTTGGTGGCATCAAGCTGGATATCCACCACCACCACGTCAACCAGGCCATATACCGATTCTTCGCTGGTGGCGCGGAAGTTCTTTTTCTCCACCACGGTGCGGTGGAAGATCTCAGGAACTTCAGGATCGGATGAAGCCACGGGCGGAATCCCGGAATTGATCACCGGCACTTTCCAGAACGAGCGCTTGGAGGCGCGCTGGTGGCCGTGCACAAAGTAATAGGGATTCCCGTCCTTGTCGGTGGCGTCTGCCACCACGGTAGCCATCACACAGCCCACAAAGCCCAAGCCCTGAACGGCGACGATCTTGCGTCCCAGCTTGCGCTGCTCGGCGGTTATCTGTTTAAGGATCTCGCGTTCTTTTTCGTTTTCCTGCTCGGTCGGCAGGGGATATTTTTTTCCATCTGGTGCGATAGAGACATTCAGCATAAGGGCGGTTCTCCTTTCCTATAATTGCTTAAAGCTCAAAAATCAGAAGGGCGGCCTGTGTCAAGAACAATCTGTCAGGCCATGTCCGCCGGGACGGGCATGGGTTCGGGGATGCCGGGCGCCGGCTCTTTGTGTTTGATTCCTCTGAGGATGAAAAAGACCAGGCTGGACGAGATCAGGGTGGTGAGCGCGTCCGCCATGGGCATGGCGAAGATCAGGCCTTCAAGGCCGAAATACTTGTTCAGCAAAAAGAGCAGGGGGATGTAGATGATGCCCTGGCGCGACAGCGAGACGATGAAGGCGGGCAGGGCCTTGCCCATGGCTTGCAGGCTGTTGGCCATGATCATGCCCACCGCGGCGAAGGGGATGGCAAACACATAGGCTTCCAGGATCATGGTGCCGATGTTCATGATGCCTTCATCCTTGATAAAGGTGCCGATCAGTTGCCTGGGGAACAGGGCGAACAGCAGGGTGAAAAACACGCTCAAAGAGAGGGCGATGAACACCGCCCGGCGGATTACCAGCTTCATGCGGGCAAAGTTGCGCGCCCCGTAGTTGAAGCCGATCAGCGCCTGCACCCCGATCGAGGTGCCGATGAACACGAAAATGGGGATGGAAAACACCCTGGACGCCACTCCCAGCGAAGCCACCACGCTGTCTCCATACGCCGAGGCGAGGTTGTAGGAGATGGTGTTGCCCACGTTCATCATGATCTGCCCCAGCGAGGCGGGAAGCCCGATAAAGAGAATCTGCTGGTAGATCTCGCGGCGCAGGTGCAGATACTTGAGCGAAGGCCTGGCAAGGCTGTTTTTGCCCCGGTAATAAACAATGTAATAAAGCATGGCCAGCCCCTGGCCGATCACGGTGGCAACCGCCGCGCCGGTCACACCCATATTGAATACAAAGATAAAGAGCGGATCGAGCACGATGTTGACCCCGGTGCCGATGATCAGCCCGAACATCGCCTGGCGGGCGGAGCCTTCCGCGCGGACAAGCTGCACCATGGCAAACTTGAGCATCACGAAGGGACTGCCCAGCAGGATGATGGTTAGATACCGCGTCGCATAGGGAAAGATCTCGCCGCTGGCTCCGGCTAATCGCAAAAAGGTTGGTATGAACAGGATGCCGCCGATGGCGACCACGATGGATGCCATCAGGGCGCTGAAGATGGCGGTGGTGGTTGTCTCGCGGGCTTGTTTGAAATCCTTGCGTCCCAAAAGGCGTGAAAGATAGCTTGCGCCGCCTGCTCCGAAGATGCCGGCGATGGCCATCTGAAAACCGAACAGCGGCATGGAGATGGAAACCGCCGCCACTTGCACCGGATCGTTGAGCTTGCCGATAAAAAAAGTGTCGGTCAGGTTATAAAGTATGTTCACCAACATGCTTAGCACGCTGGGCAGGGCCATGTAAATTATCGCCCGGGAAACGGGCATCTCTTCCAATACGTGAATGTTACGATTCTTCATTATCTGTAATATCTCTTTATGGGCACGATTTATAAATCGGTTTATTTTGTCAATGCCGGAGCTTTGCCACCCGGCAAAATGGCTGTCTGCAGGATATGTGCCGCGCTCTCCGCTCAACAGCCCATCCCTCAGGGTCTTGCGTCCTCTGCCCCTCATTTGCAACCGGGTATCAAACTGGAGTCTTCCTTAGGTCAACCTTATAATTTATAAGGATGACCTAAGGATGATGGCTTAACCGCATGTGGCAGCGAAGGATAGAGGTATGAAGGATTATGCGGATGGTTGTGAGGATTTTGTGGAAAATTTAAAAGAAAATAGAACGCGGATAACAAGATCGACAGGATCAGCAGGATACAGATTGGAAAAGTCCATTGGAGAATGGTGCACGCCAAGCCATGAAACAATCCCCACCAGACTATATACCGTTTCATCACGACCTGCGAGCCGTGATCCAGTCTTTTAGAAACAACCACCCCGACCTCAAAACAAAACAAACCAGACAACATTACCGTGTCATCCCGGGCAGACGGGGCCCCTCTGGGGTGGCTGACCCGGGATCCAGTCTTTTGAGGCCTTATCACAGTACACAGCCATGAAACAACGCCAACCAGGCTACATATAGTGTCATCACGGCCTGTCGGGGTCCTCGCCAAAGCGCGCAGCGGTTTGGTGGGGTGACTTGAGCCGTGATCCAGTCCCGGGGTGGCAAAGTCCGTTTGCCACAGAGACCGGAGGTCTCTTCCAAACAGGCAACTCCGTTGCCTCTGCCGAACAGACTTCGGCAGCCCTTAAAAAAACAGGATATGGGCAAGCAGCCAGCCTTGAAACAAATATCCCCAGACTATATACTGCGTCATCCCGGGCAGCGACCCGGGATCCAGTCTTTTGGAAACTACCACCCAGCCCTGAAACAAAGCCAACCAAACTATATACTGTGTCATAACGGCCTGCGAGCCGTGATCCAGTCTTTTAAAGCCTAAAAACAAGCACCAGACCCCATAGCAACCGCCCCTACAACACCAATCCGCGCCTGTTATCCGCGAAAATCTGCGTGAACCACTTGACCCGTTCCCGGATGAAGTCAAAAGAACCAAAGCGCCTGGTGGAGATTCGCAGTCGGGAAAGGTTCTTTTAACTCCGCACTGGCTTGAGTTTGGAGTTCGAGCCGGCAAAATGGATTTCTTGCTTATACCAGTCCCAATGCTGGCCCGGACTTCAAACGATCCTCAAAAACCCCTCACCATATAATAAAAGATTCAATCGGAACACATTTTGCTATATATTTTTACAAAACCCACCCAGTAAATTACTGAGTGGAAAAACCCGTCATAGGGAGTAGAAAATGAAAGCATTGCAAAGTTTGGTTTTGTGTCTTGCCCTGCTCTGCGGAGCGGCGGTTTTGGGAGCGCAGACGCCACAGTGGCAGTGGGCGGTCAAAGCGGGAGGTATTGACGGTGATGAAAGCCAATCCATAGCGATTGACGGCAATGGCAACCAGTATATCATTGGGTGCTTTGAAGAAATCGCCACATTCGGCAATCATACTCTGACTACAAGCGGAGGAAAAGATATCTTTGTCGCAAAACTGGAACCCTCCGGAAACTGGCTCTGGGCCATCCAAGCGGGAGGAACAGACCGCGACTATGGAATTGATATCACTCTGGATGGCCAGGGTAACGCCTGGGTGACCGGGCATTTTGAAGGCACAGCCTCTTTTGGCAGCCATACTATGACGGCAATTGGAGAGTATGATATCTTTGCCGCCAAACTGGACCCCTCCGGTAACTGGCTCTGGGCCGTCCAAGCGGGAGGGCAGGACTTTGATTATGGAACCGGAATCGCCCTGGATGGAGCTGGTAACGCTTATCTGAGCGGCTATTTTTATGGCACAACCACTTTTGGCACCCAATCACTCGTGGCAAGCGGAGGAGATTCGGATGCGGATATATTCGTTGCCAAACTGGATCCGGACGGCAACTGGCTTTGGGCTGTAACGGCGGGAGGAACAGACAATGACGCGGGATTTCGCATCGACGTTGATGGCTCAGGTAATGCCTTTTTGGTCGGTATGTTTAAAAACACCGCCTCTTTTGGCAGCCAGACACTGACGGCAAGCGGAGATTTTGATGCCTTTGCCGCCAAACTGGATCCCTCCGGCAACTGGCTTTGGGCTGCCGGAGCAGGGGGCATACACCCAGACAGTGGGTATGGCATCGCACTGGAGGACTCTGGTGCAGTCTATGTGACAGGACTCTTTATGGGCACAGCCACATTTGGCAGCCACACCCTGACAGCCAGCGCAGATGACACAAATACAGACATCTTTGTGGCCAGACTGGATCCCTCCGGCAACTGGCTCTGGGCTGCCAGAGCGGGAGGGACAGACCATGACGCGGGATTCAACATCGTCACGGATGACTCTGGTAACGCCTGGGTGACCGGGGCTTTTTCGCGCACAGCCACTTTCGGCAGCCATTCCCTCACCGCAGGCGGATACTTTGATGTCTTTGTGGCCAAACTGAATCCATCCGGCAACTGGCTTTGGGCTGCCAGAGCGGGAGGGACAGAGTTTGACGACAGCTATGGATATGGCATCGCCCTGGATGGCTCGGATAACGCCTGCGTGACCGGTTATTTTAATGGCACAGCCAATTTTGGCAGCCACAGCCTGATAACAAACGGCTATCGGGACATCTTTGTCGCCAGGGTGAGAAACATTACAACGGTGGAGGATGATCTTGCGCCGCCAGCGGTTGCCAGACTGCATAACGCCTATCCCAATCCTCTGGACAGGGGCGGAAGCGCGCTGATCAAAGCACAGATTCCCGAACATTCAACCGGCACACTGAGTATCTTTAACCTGCGTGGACAGATCGTATCCCGCCATAAACTGGGCTCAGGTTCGCGGCAGATATCCTTCAGCGGGGATGGCCTTCCCGCGGGAGTCTATTTTTACAGCCTGCAATGCGGAGATTACAAGGAGACTAAGAAGCTGGTGCTGTTGAAATGAGGTGGAAAGGTGTTTTTGAGGTGGAAAGGTGAAAAGGTGAAATGGTGGAAAGGTTCCCCCGAACAAGAACCACCGAGCTATATACAGTGTCATCCCGGGCAAGCGCATGCTTGACCCGGGATCCAGTGCCTTGGGGTGGCAAAGTCCGTTTGCCACAGAGACCGGAGGTCTCTTTGAAACAGGCAACTCCGTTGCCTCTGCCGAACAGACTTCGGCAGCCCAATACCGCGGCAATCCGCGCTATTCGTTCCGCGGAGCGGGGAGCATGATCACGCTCAGTTTATTGCGGTCGAAGGTCAGATACTTTTTGGCAGCTTTCGCCACAGCCTTGCGGTCGATCTTGTCCACCAGCGAGGGCATGGCGAGGAACCCTTCCAGGGATTTCTTTTGCCAGACGCTGTTGTAGATCTGGTTTAGCCAGTAGTAATTGGTGCGCAGGTCTTCCTCCAAAGTCTTGGTCAGGGTGGCTTTGGTGGAGACCAGGTAGCGTTCGTCGATATAGCCCGCCCTGATGCTGTCCAGGGTGGCGAAGATAGCCCGGTTGAGCTCTTCCACCCGTGCAGGCGAGCATGCCATCATGCTGGTGAAGGTGAGGCTGGGCGTGGGATAGCGTTCCTTGCCTGGCCACGCCTGGATGAAATAGACGCCGCTCAACTCCTCGCGGATGTTTTCGCGCAGCTTTTCGTTGAGCACCAGGGTGAGGGCGTTGAGGTTCATGTCGTTTTTGGGAGTGGCTTTGTAGCCGCCGTTGGTCACGTGGGAAACGAAGCTGCGGTCGCTTTCACCCTTGCGGAAAAGCTCCAGTTTCTGGCCTTTGAACAATCTGACGCCGGCGTCCACGATCCTGTCCTTGCGCCTGGCTTTGGGGAGGTTTGCCAGATAGCGGTTGGCGCAATCCAGCAGTTGCTGCTCGTCATAGTTGCCCACAAAGATGAAGGTGAAGTCGGAGAGGTCGGCAAAGCGGTCAAGATAGATCTGCTCCATGCGCCGGAGGTCTATCCTGTCCAGGTCTTCCACCGTGATGGGGCGGCGATAGGGGCTGTGGTCGTACATGGCGGAACCGAGCTTGTCCGCAAAGACCTGCTGGGGGTCGAGTTCGCGGTTGGCGAGGCGGCTGCGGTAGCGCTGGATGAATGACTCGAAGTCCTTCTGGTTGAAGCGGGCGTTGGTGGCGTACTGGTGGATAAGCTGAAACATCAGCTCCATGTCCTTGGGCGAGCACTGGCCGCTTATCCCTTCGGAGTAAAGCCCCAGGCTGATGCCGGCGCTTGCCACCTTGCCGGCGGTGGCTTTTTGCAGGGCCATGGCGTCAAACTTGCCAAATCCGGAATCGCGCACATAATCCGCCAGCAGGCGGGCGGCGGGGATGTCCTCTGCAGGATACCGGGAATAGCCGCCGGGGCTGACGGCCTGGAAGAGCAGCTCATCGGCCTTGAAATCGGTCTTTTTGCCATAGACCACGATGCCGTTGGCAAGCTCCCATCTGCTGATGCCGGAGCGGGGATAGTGTTTTTCCTTTTTAAGGGGCAGGGGAGCAGGGATGGGATCCAGCAGGGGTTCGTCCAGAGCCACGTCCTCATAGGCTTCCAGTTCCAGTTCGCCCACCTCCGCGGCGATCTGCAGCAAACGCCGCTCGTCCGGATATTGCAGGCCTTCCCTGGCAGGCGCGCCCAGGACGATGACCATGTTGTTCTCGGGCACCAGTTCGCCCACCAGGCTGTTGACCGTGCCCAGATCGATGAACTGGAGCAGCGCGCCGAGCAGTTCATACTCCTGTTGGGGGCTGAGCAGGGGGCGCTGGTTGGCGATGCAGTCGATGATCTCCCAGGCGATGTCGCCGGATTCGCGGGTGTCACTGTCCGCCAGTTGGGATTCCGCGCTGCGCAGGAGGTCGAGTTTGGCGCGGTCAAGTTCGCTCGCCGTGAAGCCATGGCGATTTACGCGTTCCGCCTCTGTGAGCAGGGTGGTGAGGGCGGCTTCTGCCTTGCCTTCGCCGAACATGCACATCAGCAGGGATTGAGACATGGTGCGCAGGGCGGGGTATTCGTAGGAAAAGGCGGCGGAGAAGGGCGGATCGGCCTCTTTGCTCTTTTCTTCCAGGCGGGAGTTGAGCATGGTGTGAAAGAGGTTGCGGGAGGTTTCGTCAAAGTATTGGGGCAGGGTCTGCACGCGGCGAACGCCCTTTTGCCAGGAGACGGAAAGCAGGTTGCGGGGAAACTCGGGATCGGTCGCCACCACGGCACGGGGCTGGGGATGGTTTGGAACCTCGAAATCCTGGCGCGGGCGGGGATCATCCCGTTTGGGGATGGGACCAAAGAACTCCCGCACCAAAGCGAGCATATCCTGGGGGTCAAAGTCGCCCACGATCACCACGCTCTGGAGGTCTGGCCGGTACCAGTCGCGGTAAAAGCGGCGGATGGTCTGGGGAGTGAAGGTGCTGAGCACCTCATAGGTGCCGATGGGGGCGCGTTCCGCGTAGCGCGATCCGGCAAAGACCACGGCGTTCTGGGCGTCCCGGACGCGGGTGTTGGCATCCTGCCCCATGCGCCATTCCTCGATGATGACTCCGCGTTCGCGTTCGATCTCGGCGGGATCGAAACTCACCTGGGAAGCCATGTCGGACATGATCAGCAGGCCCTTGCGCAGTTGCTCGCGGTTGGTGGTGGGCAGGCGGAAGGTGTAGGCGGTGAAGTCGTAGCTGGTCATGCCGTTTAGCCCGTTATAATAGCCCATGCCGATGGAGGAGAGGTATTCCACCATCTCGGTGCGGCCGAAGTGTTTGGTGCCGTTGAATGCCATGTGTTCCGTGAAGTGCGCCAGGCCGCGCTGGTCGTCGTTTTCGTTCACGGAGCCAACATCAATATAGAGGCGCAGTTCGGCGATGCCTTCCGGCCGCGGGTTGCGCATGATGTAATAGCTGAGGCCGTTCTCGAGCTTACCGGAAAGGAGATTGGGGTCTTGCTCCAACTGGACGGGGATGTCCTGGGGGCGGGGAACGAGTTTGCCGGTAGCCTGCAGAAGCGTGAACAGCAGCAGGATCAGGATGAGCGGGATGAACTTTTTCATATTGTATTACTCCAGTGGGGATAGAATGTATTTTAATAAGAGGAGTGGGGTTGGGCTATTGCCTGGTTTCCCTTTTCCCTTATTATTAGCTGACACGAAGATCATTTGGTCATTTGCTGGGTGGATTGAGGGTGATAATGAACATTTCGTCCACTTCCAGGATGTTGCTGGAGTCGCCATAGACCAATTCGGTGCCGTCCTCGAAGGTGATCTTGGCGGTGTAATAGAAGTTGTTGTTGGCGGTGGCGTAGGTGACGCGGCGATACCTGCTTTCCCCGGGAGCGATGCTGCCCAGATTGGCCTCTACATACTCCTCGCCGTTCTTGTTCCTTCTCAATTCGGCTCTGTGCACGGTCTGGTTGCTGTTGTTCACCACCTTGAAGCAGGCGCGGTTGGGGGTCAGATAGCCGGTTCGCCGTTCCCCGGCTTCCATAGTGAATTCGCTGCTTTCCGTGGGATGCAGTACGCCGTCTTCCTCATAGACCATCTGGTAGGTCTCGCCTTGCGCCCAAAGCTCCACTTCACGCGTCACATTGCTGTTGAAGATGTGTTCGCGGGCGGTGGAGAACTTGAATGTGTGGGCTTCGCCCGGGGCCAGTTCGATCTCGGGGCTGTCTTCCATGCGCACCCATGCCAGGTGGCTGGTATCGTTCCTGACCCAATATTCCACTCCGGAGTCGCAGCCAGCAAGCAAGAGCAGGGCCGCGAGAATCAGGATTATATATAATCTTTTCATGATCTCACCTCATTTCTTTTGTTGGTGTCAAGGGCAGATACCGGTCAGGATACGTCAAGCAGAATGTTTTCAGAGACCGGATCACGGCTCAAGCCACCCATCTAACAGCCACGCGCTTTGAGGGGAACCCCGACAGGCCGTGATGACGCGGTTTAATAGTCTGGGTGTGGTTTGTTTTAGGGTCGGGTGGCCATTTCAAGCCTTAAAAGACTGGATCCCGGCTCAAGCCACCCCACCGGATCGTTACCGATCCGTCGGGGACCCCGACAGGCCGGGATGACACGGTATATAGCCTGGTGGTTCTTGTTTCGGGGCTGGCTGGTTGTTGCTAAAAGACTGGATCACGGGTCAAGCATGCGCTTGCCCGTGATGACACGGTATATAGCCTGGTGGACTTGTTTCGGGGCTGGCTGGTTGTGTCTAAAAGACTGGATCACGGCTCGCAGGCCGTGATGACACGGTGTGTAGTCTGGTGATGGTTTGTTTTGGGGTCGGATGGTAATTTCTAAAAGACTGGATCACGGGTCAAGCATGCGCTTGCCCGTGATGACACGGTATATAGCCTGATGGACTTGTTTCAAAGGAACCTTTCCACCTTTCCACCTCAAAAGCACCTTTCCACCTTTCCACCTTTCCACCTTTCCACCTCAAAAGCACCTTTCCACCTTTCCAAGGCCTGATCGTAGCACCTATATATATGGGGGGATTGCTCTCATTTGCATCACCCTCTCCGGCGTGGGTCTTCCTGGGGTCAACCTTATAATTTATAAGGATGACCTAAGGATGATGGCCTAACCTCATGTGGCAGCGAATGATGGCGCTATGAAGGATATTGCGGATAATTGTGATTATTATCTGTGAATTACAAGGTATGTTTGTCGTGGTCACGTGGTTACGTGGTGAGTAGTCTGTTGTGATTTGTTTGTATCGTCCTGGTATCGCTACTTAAATTTCGGGGGATGGGTGGAATGTTTTCAGAGGATATCCAGGATCAGATCTTCCCGGGGCAGGGGTTCGGGTGCAATCCGGTATGCGGCGCGGAGCAGTTCCACCACGGAAGGCGCCTGGGCGGAGTCGTTGCAAAGCAGTTCGCCCAAGGGATCGCCAGCCCGCACATAGTCTCCGATCTTGGGGATGAGCAGGGCTCCGGCGCCGTAGTCGATCTGGTCTGAAACCTTCATCCTTCCGGCTTTGACACGCACCAGGGCATAGCCGATGGCGCGGCAATCGATGTGTTGGATGTAGCCGCTGTCCTGCGCAATTATCGGCAGTTTGCAACAGGCTGTCCCCATCAGGCTGTAATCCTGGAGGACGCGGGGGTTTCCGCCCTGGGCGATGATGATCTCTTCCAGCTTTTGCAGGGCTTTGCCGCTGGCGACCGCGCCGTCAATGAGTTTGGCCGCTTCCTCCCCGCTGGAGGCAAGGCCGGAGCTAAGCAGCAGTTGCGAAACCAGTTCGGTGGTGAGCAGTTTGGTGTCCGGCAGGGGGTTGCCTTTCAGGTATTCGACGGCCTCGACCATCTCCAGGCCGTTGCCCACCGCCAGTCCCAGGGGGGAATTCATGTTCGAGAACACCACCCTGACTTTCTGGCCAAAGCTCTCTCCGGTGGAGACCAGCAAGGCAGCCAGTTCGCGGGCATGCTCGAGATCGGGCATGAAGGCTCCGCTGCCCACTTTGAGGTCGATCACCAGATGCCTGCTGCCTTCGGCGATCTTTTTGCTCATGATGCTGGCGGTGATGAGGCCGGGGCTTTCCACCGTGGCGGTCACATCCCGCAGGGCGTAGATGCGGCGGTCGGCGGGCACCAGTTCGTCAGATTGCCCCACCAGGGCGAAGCCGTGCTTCTCCACCAGGGCCTTGAACTCGTCAATGCCATACTGCACGCGGAAACCGGGGATGGATTCCAGCTTGTCCAGGGTGCCGCCCGTGTGCCCCAACCCGCGCCCGGAGATCATGGGCACGCTCAGTCCCAAGGCCGCCGCGATGGGGGCCAGCATCAGGCTGATCTTGTCGCCCACGCCTCCGGTGGAATGTTTGTCCGCCACCAGCAGAGCGTCGGGAAAGGACAGGCTGCTGCCGCTGTCGATATAGCTTTTGGTGAGCGCGGCGATCTCGGAGGCTTCCAGTCCCTGAAAGTAAATCGCCATCAGCAGGGCGCTCATCTGATAGTCCGGAATCCTGCCTGCCATGAAGCCGCGGATGAACTGCGTGATCTCGCCCGGGGAGAGGGTCTGCCCCCTGCGTTTGGCGAGGATCAGCTCAACTGGATTGTAATTGCTCATGTTCAAAGTCCTTTAGCTGGCCACCAGCTTCTCGCGGATGTAGCCGCTGAAGATGTCCATCACCCACACCACCAGGGCGATCAGCCACATGATGAGGCCCACGTTGCGCCAGGCAAGCATCTGCTGTTGCTGGTTGAGCGCCAGGCCGATGCCGCCTCCGCCCACGAAACCGACGATGGTCGCCATGCGCACGTTGATGTCCCAGCGGTAGATGGTGAACGCCAGATAGGGCGCAAGGATTTGGGGAGTGACGGCATAGCGCCAGACCTGCAGGGTGGAGGCTCCGGTGGCTTTGATGGCTTCCACCGGGCCGGGATCGATGTTTTCTATCTGTTCGGAATAAAGCTTGACCAGGGAGGCGATGGAGTGAATCCACAGCGCCAGCATCCCGGCAAAAGGCCCGATGCCCACCCAGACGCAAAAGATGATGGCCCAGACGATCGCTTCGATGGAGCGGAAGACCGTGGACACGGTGCGCACAACGATGTAGGCGATCCTGCCCGGCAGGCTGCCATACATCAGGTTTTTGGCGGCAAAAAAGCTGAAAATGAAGGCGAAGGGGATGGCAAAGACCGTCGCCAGCAGCGCCAGATAGATGGTCTCCGTGAGGGCTGCCAGCATCGGCACCAATTCCTTGGGATTGGGATTGAAGATGCCTTTCAGGATGTTCTGGGTGTTGGCTGCTTGGGTAAAGAAGGCAATTGGCTTCACCTCCACGATGATCCAGCCGACCACAAAGCTGATCAGGATGCCGAGGGCAGCCTCGATCTTCCAGAGCGCGCCCCGTTCCCCGCTCGGAGAAAGGGCAAGTTTTCCTCCCAGGCTGTGGTCAAGGCGTCCGGTGAACAGCGCGACCAAAGCAGGCGCGCCCAGGATCGCCCAGGCGGGCACGGAAACCCCTCCCAGGCGCAGCAGCAGCCAGGCTGTGCAGCCCAGGATATAGAGCCAGAACAGATATTCGATCGCCAGCGCTTTTAGATACTTCATGGGCGGTACCTTCCCCGCTCCGCGTTATCGGTCAAGGTTTTTTTTGGAGTCCGGCAGGTTCGCGGGAAATAATTGTCTTGACATCTGACGGGCAGTCATTACTTTTCAATTAGCAGATGAGAATTAGCGCAAAGCCGGGTGATTATCTTTTTGGATAATTACCCTGAATTCGTTTATAAAACAGGGATAGTGGTTTCGCAAGATGTGATTAAAGAAGCGGTGTAAGACATGAAGTTATACGGTTTCTACCTAAGGCATATCAGCCTCTTACGGAGCAACGCAGTTGTTTTCAGGTGGCTGTTTGGGTTTACCCCCGCGAAGGTTCTTTGGGGCCAATACTGGGATTGGACGACCATTACCCTGCGAACCGCGTTGCGCCGCCATCTGAAGCCGGATATGGCACTGTTGGACATGGGCTGTGGCCCCTACGCGGTGCTGTCCCGCTTCGCGCAGGGAAAACTGCGTTGCAAAGCAGTAACCGGAGCCGACCATTGCCAGGAACTGATCGATTACGCGAAACAGACCGACCCTGAGGGCGGGATCAAATACGTCTGCAGTGACCTGTTTGAAAACATCGCCGGGCGTTTTGCGCTGATCGCTTTCAACGCCCCCTACATCGATGCGGACAGCAGCGAACAAGAGGTATTATTCCCCACTTCACTGAACCGCAAGCGCTTTTGCGGAGGAAAGGGCGGGGTGCAAACGATAGCCCGCTTTTTGCGGGATGCCCCCGCATACCTGCAACCGGAAGGAAAAATACTACTGGGAGTTAATCACTTCCACTCCGGCAAGGAAGCGGTGCGGGGCGAGATTTTCAAATCAGGGTTGAGAACCGTGGCTACCTTTGACAATCCTGTCACCAAATCCTGTGTTTACGTCCTGATGGAGAAAGGCAATGCGAAGATGTGAAAAGTGCCTGCTGCCCGACAACCTTCCGGGCAGCGATTTTGACGCCGCCAATGTTTGTTCTTGGTGCCGAACCGATTATCCCCCTTATGAAGCCAAAGGTGAAAACGCTTTGGCAAACAAGTTCAGGGGTTTGGGCGCCCACGCGGGCAAAGCGGATTGCCTGGTGGGCTTGAGTGGCGGCAAGGACAGCACCTATGCGCTGTACCGCCTGGTGAAACACTATCGCCTGAAGGCCGAGGCTTTTATCTACACACACGGCGGCAGCAAGGATTTTTCCCTGCACAACGCAAGAACGAGCTGTGAAAAACTGGGTGTCCCCCTGCACGAGGTGTCTTTACCCGCAGATAAACACAAGAAAGCGTTCCTGCATTACTTCCGGGCCTGGCTGGCTCACCCCAACGCCGTTTCCGCCGGCATGACCTGCGTGGCCTGCAAACACCTGCACATACTCGGTTCGCAGATCGCCGCCAGGCGTGGGATTCCTTATGTGGTGTGGTCTTCCACCCCGCTGGAGTATTCGCCTTTCCTGGCCATCAAGTACACTGGCGACAAGCAGAATCCTTACAAAAGGGATGGCCTGCTCCGCAGCGCGCTGCAGATGGGCAGGGAAGTCATTCGTTCTCCCAGGTTTGCCCGGGGTTTGCTCGCTGAACCCCACACCAGCGTTTTCGGTTGCCTGGCGGTGTTTCCCAACTCCGCCTATCTCAGATTCAGATTTCCAAACCTCACCCCCCTCATGTTTTACGCCTACGAAAAGTGGGATCCTCAGCTCATTCTGGATACGATCAGGGCTGAATTGGACTGGCAGCTTCCCTCTGAGATCAAAGAGGACTGGCACACGGATTGCGTCTTCAACATCTTCAAGGAGTATATGTTTCAGAAAATGTTCGGCGTATCCTACACGGACGCGCACCTCAGCAACCAAGTCCGCAAAGGCTATCTGACCCGCGCCGAAGCATGGCAGAAGCTCTTGGAAAGCAAGCAATTCTACGCCGCTTCGCTCCTGCCTGCCCTGAAGTTCCTGGGAGCGGAAGACCTGATTCCGCAGATTGACCCGGGCTGTTTTGAGGTGCAAGCCTGAAGATGGTTATCCTGGGATTGAACGCCTTCGGCCAAAATCCCTCCGCTTGCCTGGCGGTGGATGGCAAACTGCGTGCTTTTTCGCATGAGGAGCGCTTTAACCGCCTCAAAGGTTCCCATGGCCTGTTCCCCACGCGGGCTACTTCCTGGTGCCTGGCATCCCAGGGGATCGATATCGCTGAGGTGGACAGGATCGCCATCAATTGGGACTGCCACAAATACCCGTTTACCGAGCTGCGCAAACTTGCCTCCGCGGCGTTGAAGGGCGTTTTACGCAGGAAACCGGAGCGCGGGGTCGGGTCAAGCGGCGACGGGATGGGCGGGGTGATAAACTATTTGAACCTCTACCGTCCTGCCTATTATCAAAGCATGGTTTACGCCGCCTTGCGGGAATGTGGCTTCCGGGGCAGGCTTCCCGGGCTGGTATATGTTGACCATCACCTCAGCCACGCCTATCAGGCATATTACCAGTCAGGTTTTGGCGACGCCCTGGTTTTGGTGGCGGACGGGCATGGCGAGGACAACTGCGTTTCGGGTTACGCCGTCCGCGGAGGGGAGTTTTCCCGCATCCTGCATTATCCCGTTCCTTATTCCCTGGGCTGGTTCTATGGCGGCTTCACGGCTTATCTGGGTTTTTATGCCAACCGCGATGAAGGTAAACTGATGGGACTGGCGGCGTATGGCGAGGCAGGCAAAGCCGACAATCCCTGGCTGCGGCGCCTGGACAGGGTTCTGAAAGTCAAAAGCGGCGGATTTGATCTTGACCCCCGTTTCTTCAAAATGGGCGGCAATTATCATCACTCCCGCTACACCGACGCACTGGTAAAGTTCATTACAGATTATGACCCGGACTTGCGTCCCATTGGAATTGGCGAAAAGGCAATACTCGATGGACAGGAAGCCAGCCGCTATCTCCTGCCCCGATACATAGACCTCGCCTATGCCGTGCAGACCCGCCTGGAGGAAGCCCTGCTGGCTTTGGTTGAAAACATGCGGAACCAAACTGGCTTAAACAGGATTTGCCTGGCGGGGGGAGTGTTTATGAACTGCAAGGCCAACCACGCCATTGCCCAAATGCCGGGGATGGAGGAGGTCTTCATCCATCCGGCGGCTTCTGACGACGGATCTGCCATCGGCGCCGCCTACTGGGTTTCCAGGCAGTTGGGGGCGGATACCGGGGATCCTTTGCGGCATGTCCAATATGGCGCCGCTTTCAGCAATGAAGCCGTGCGGAAAGCGCTTGATATTTGCGGCGTTGAATATCACGCCCTGGACGATACGGCCGCGACCGCCGCCAAACTGCTCTCGCGGGGAAAGGTCATTGGCTGGTTTCAGGGCGGCGCGGAAATGGGAGCCAGGGCTTTGGGAGGGCGCAGCATCATCGCCTGTCCCGACAGGGCGGATATCAAGCAGATGATTAATTCCAATGTCAAATTCCGCGAAACCTGGCGTCCCTATTGCCCCTCCTTACCCATTGAGAACCAGAAGGACTATCTGCGGGACGGCGCCCCCCTGCCTTACATGATTAGGGCTGATCAGGCCACGGAACTGCTGGCGGAGCAGGCTCCTGCCACCGTGCATGTGGATAACACGGTGAGGCCGCAAACGGTTGACCGGCAGGCCCTTCCCCTCTGGCATCGGCTGATCTGTGAAACCGGTAGGCTGACAGGTGTTCCGGTCTTGCTCAACACCTCGTTCAATGTGAGAGGCGAACCCATTGTCAATTCACCCTTTGACGCTATCCGCACCTTCTTTTCCACAGGACTCGATGCCCTGGTTATGGGCGATTATCTGGTCTTGAAAAAGGGAGGAGAATAAGACGTTTTAGACCATTGCCTAAACATCGACCGCCCTCCTTTGCTACGACTTGAACTGATGCCATCATCCTTAGGTCATCCTTATAAATTATAAGGTTGACCCAAGGAAGACCCACACCGAAACCCGGGATGCAAATGAGAGCAATCCCCCCCATAATATATAGGTGCTACGATTAGGTCTTGGAAAGGTGGAAAGGTGCTTTTGAGGTGGAAAGGTTCCCCCGAAACAAGTCCACCAGGCTGTATACTGTGTCATCACGGCCTACCGGGGTCCCCGCCGAAGCGCGTAGCGGTTTGGTGGGGTGGTTTGAGCCGTGATCCAGTCTTTTAGAAAAAACCAGCCAGCCCAACAACAAAACACACCAAGACTATATACTGTGTCATCACGGCCTACCGGGGTCCCCGCCGAAGCGCGTAGCGGTTTGGTGGGGTGGTTTGAGCCGTGATCCAGTCTTTTAGAAAAAACCAGCCAGCCCAACAACAAAACACACCAGACCATAAAACCGTGTCATCCCGGGCAAGCGCATGCTTGACCCGGGATCCAGTCTTTTAGAAATAAACAGCAAACCCCAAAACAAAGCACCCCAAGCGCACGGAGCCGCGCTTCCAGCCTCTTTGTTTCTTTATTTGCTTGACACCTGCGGCATTTGGCGATTTTGGGTTATGTTCTTGCGAATATTTATTCTTAAACCCGTTTTGAGGGTGGAGAATGAGGAAGATTATGGAGATCAGTAAAACTTACGAAGCAAAGCAGATCGAACAGAAATGGTATAAGTTCTGGGAAGAGGGCGGCTATTTCAGGCCCGCGGGTGATTCCGCCAAAGCGCCCTTCACCGTGCTTATCCCGCCGCCCAATGTGACCGGCATCCTGCACATGGGACACGTGCTCAACAACACCCTGCAGGATGTGGTGGTGCGCTTTCACCGCATGCTTGGCGAGCCCACCCTGTGGCTGCCCGGCGTTGACCATGCCGGAATCGCCACCCAGAACGTGGTGGAAAAAGAACTGGCCAAGGAAGGCAAAAACCGCCACCAGATCGGCCGCGAAGCCATGGTGGAACTGATCTGGAAATGGAAACAGGAAAAGGGCGACCGCATCATCAGCCAGCTTAAACTGCTTGGCGCATCCTGCGATTGGGACCGCCTGCGCTTCACGATGGACGAAATGCTCTCCCGCGCGGTCAAAGAGGTCTTCGTCTCCCTCTACAACGATGGACTGATCTACAAAGGAAAATACATTATCAACTGGTGCCCGCGCTGCGTGACCGCTTTGGCCAATGACGAGGTGGAACACGCCGATGAGTCGGGCAAGCTCTGGCACATCCGCTATCCCTTTGCCGACGGCGAGGGATACCTGATCGTCGCCACCACCCGCCCGGAAACCATGCTGGGCGACACCGCCGTGGCAGTGAATCCCAAAGACAAGCGCTATACGAACATCATCGGCCGCCAGATCGCCCTGCCCCTCACGGACAGGACGATTCCCGTGATCGCCGATGATTATGTTGATCTGGAGTTCGGCACCGGCTGCGTGAAGGTGACTCCCGCCCACGATCCCAACGACTTTGAGATCGGCCGCCGCCACGGCCTGCCCCAAATCCTGGTGATGGACGAGCATGGCGTGATGAACGCGGAGGCCGGAGCAAATTTTGACGGCATGGACCGCTACGCCTGCCGCACAAAGGTGGTGGAACTGCTGCAAGAGCAGGGCTTGCTGGAAAAGATCGACAAGCACGAGCACGCCGTGGGACACTGCTACCGCTGCAATACGGTGATCGAGCCTTACCTTTCCGACCAGTGGTTTGTGAAGATGAAACCCCTCTCCGAGCGCGCCATCGAGGTCGTGGAAAGCGGCGAAGTGCGCTTCCAGCCCGAGCGCTGGACCAAGGTCTATATGCACTGGATGAACAACATCCGCGACTGGTGCATCTCCCGCCAAATCTGGTGGGGACACCGCATCCCCGCCTATTACTGCGAGGACTGCGGGCAGATGATGGTGGCGGCGGAAAAGCCCGCGCGCTGCACCGCCTGCCAAAGCAGCCAGTTGCGCCAGGACGAAGACGTGCTGGACACCTGGTTTTCCAGTTGGCTGTGGCCTTTCTCGACCCTCGGCTGGCCGGAGGAAACCGATGACCTGCAACGCTTTCTGCCCACCCAGGTGCTGATCACCGCTCCGGAAATCATCTACCTCTGGGTGGCACGCATGATCATGAGCACCCTGCACTTCAGAGGCGTCATCCCCTTCGACACCGTGCTGCTGCACGGCATCGTACGTGACGACCTGGGGCGCAAGATGAGCAAATCGCTTGGCAACTCACCCGATCCCATCGACATCATCGACAAAGTGGGAGCCGACGCCCTCCGCTTTTCCATGGTCTTCGGAACGCCCAAGGGCGCGGATGTCATCTACTCCGACTCCATCCTGGAAACCGGACGCAACTTTGCCAACAAGATCTGGAACGCCTTCCGCTTCATAATGATGAACCTGCCCGAGGATTACGTTCCCCTGCGCAAGGATGAGCTCCGGCTCGAACTGGCAGACCGCTGGATCTACAGCCGCCTCAATGAAACCGCCCGCGACGCCGCGGAACACTATGCCAACCTGCGCCTCAACGACGCCGGGCAAAGCGTGTTCCAGTTCATCTGGGACGAATTCTGCTCCTGGTATATCGAGCTTTCCAAAGACCGCCTGCAGAGCGATGACCCCGCCATCCGCGGCACCGCACTGTATATCCTGCTGGATGTGATGCAGACCTCGATGCGCCTGCTGCATCCCATCATGCCCTTCATCACCGAGGAAATCTGGCAGAGCATCCGCTCCATTTTCCCGCAGCCGGAGGAAGCCCTCATTGTGGCGGCCTTCCCGGCCTGCGACACCGGCGCCATCGACCCGGACATCGCGGACGACATGGCCTTCATGCAGGAAGCCATCTCCGCGGTGCGCAACCTGCGCAAGCAGCTCAACCTCAACCCCGGAGCCCGCGTCAACCTCGCCATCCGCGTGGCGGAAGACCGCCAGAAAGAGCTTTTCGCGCGCTATGCCGCCTACTTCGCAAAGCTCGCCAAGGTGGACGACCTGGATGTGGCGCGTGACCTTGCCAAGCCCCCTGCCTCGATTGCCGCCGTGGTGCGCAACGTGGAAATCTTCCTCCCCCTCAAGGGATTGGTGGACTTCGACACGGAACGCGCCCGCCTGGCAAAGCAGATCGAAAAACTGGAAAAAGAACTGGCAGGCATCAACGCCAAGCTCAACAACCAGAACTTCCTGAACAACGCCAAAGCCGAGGTGGTGGAAAACGAACGCCAGCGCCTGGCGGAAACCGGCACAAAACTGTCCTTGACAAAAGACCTGCTTGCAGATTTAGAGTAACAAGATATTTGCCCTGAGTGGGGCTATAGCTCAGTTGGGAGAGCGGAACGTTCGCAATGTTCAGGCCAGGGGTTCGAATCCCCTTAGCTCCACCACTCCTTTTCCCGCCCTGCCAAAGGGCGGTTTCTTTTTCCCCGTCAGTTTTGCCGGATCAGTAACGCGCCACCTTGAGCCTGCTTCGCTTGCCTCCGGCTTCCAGGCTCAGGATGTACACTCCGCCGGGCAGGACGCGTCCCCGCTCGTCGTCGCCATTCCACTGCAGGCCGATCCAGCCCTTGCCGTTGCCGGAGAAGCCGCGCACCAGTTCGCCGCGGATGTTGTAGATCTTGAGCGTATAGTCCTGCTTGGCGCCGCTGATGCCCAGTTCGATGTTGAGCGGCCCTCTTCCGGGATTGGGCCATGCCCTGCTCAAGCCTGTCACAGCCGGGCTGCCGGTATCGTCGGAGTTTGCCAGTTCTATCTCAAACACGGCACACAGGATTCCGCTGTCTTGCCAGCCTTCACGGTAGGCGCGGGCTTTGAGGGTGCAGCTTGACGAGAGCTGAATGGGAGACGTGTAGACGGGGCTGCCCTCATCCGGTTCCGAGCCGTCCAGGGTATAGCGGATCATAGTCTGATCCGTGGCGCAGCTCAGGCTCACGTTCACCGGAGCGGTAAAATGTCCCCCGGGAGGGCTTGCCAGCACATCAGACACCCCGAGTATATATTCTCCCACCGCTTCAGGCCCGGCGCCCATAGTCGGATGCACCGCCACCGCGCGTAGTGTGGTGCAGGTGTTGATCGTGATGGGGATATTATACACAGGCGATTGATAGTTCGGCACGCTGCCGTCGGTGGTGTAATAGATGGTCAGATTGGAATGTGAGCCGCTGAGCCACACTTGCACCGTATTATGATAGATACCCGGTAGCGGACGCATCGAAGGCGCTTCCACAGGCGCGTCGCTAAACTGGATCTGCAGTTCCGCGAAGAGCAACCGCCCGCCGTTGCAGTTGGCATGATAGGGCGGAGCCAGGCTGTTCGCGCCCCAGGTGAAATCATCGTAAAAGATCAGCCCCAACTTCCCCACATAGTATCCCCCTGAGATTCCGGCTTCGATGATCTGATCCGCCGGGCACACCCACATCGGGTTGATGCCCGCCATTTGAGGGGTGTCCACGTTGTTGAGCACGATCGGTTCTTTCCAGGTATAGCCGTTGTTTTCCGAGACCGCGATATAGATTTCAGGTGTGTCCGCATACTGCGCAAACTGCGGGTCCTGATGCACATGGCTGCGCCGGGCGCGGTATGATTCCTGCCAGACTGCCGCCATCATGCCACTCGGACTGGGCTTGGTGACCCTGACGTTGTTGTAGTAATGCATCATGTTGCCGTCATGCGCGCTGTCGTCCCAATGGCAAAAGGGCCACACGGTTTTCATGCGCGGATGGAAGCCCTGGACTGAATCGCCCAGCCACTCATCCACCTGCCCCGAGGGGTATTCGGTGTCCCAAGGCTGATAGCATCCCACAAACCTGCTCTGCGGGTATATCTCTTTGATAGAGAAACTGTTGGCAAGAGGGTTGAAGAACGCTTCCTTCACCACCTGCAGTTCCGGATAGAAACCGCCGTCCGCGTTGCGCAGGCCCCAGATGCCGGGTATGTACAGCTTGCCGTCATTATCGAGGACAATGTTGATATTTCCGCTGTTCATCAGTTCCCAATTCAGTTCGGAATCCAGGTAGGATTGCCCCGAGTCGTCCACGAAGTAGCCATTGCTGCCATCGGGATAGAAGGAGGGGTTCCAGCTTGGCAGAGAGCTGGAATAGCTGTGCCGGGTCCAGTCGCCCTCGCCGTAGTTCGCGTTGCAAAAGCAGTCGATGTCCACATCCGCGCTGTCCAGAGCCCGCCATCCGGCGATGAAGACGCTACCCTCCGGACCGACCGCGAGCCCGTAGTGGATGCGGCGCGTATCTGGATCGGCGTTCCAGGCGTCGAGTTCGGGTATGCTGCTACATGACCAGGCCAGAGGAATGCCTTGCTCCACACCATTGCCGTCAAAATCCGCCCACGCCAGATAGCAGCTTTCCGCGTTCCTGCCCAGCAGGTAGATTCGGCGTTTGCCCGCGATGGGCGAAGGCCCGATGTCCAGGTTGGCTTCCAGAAAGTCGTTGCTGGTCACGCTGCCGTCGGGGGCGGTGATGCTAACCGGGTTGTCAATCACGGTCTGCGGAGTGTTCCAGAGTCCTGGTATCAACGCAATGAAGGCATCCGACGCCACCACCAGTTCCAGATGTGAGTCGCTGTCCACATCCACCTGCCAGGCGCAAAATGTTTTGCCGGATACAGGATCGACCGCTATCGCGGGTGAACTCTCAGGTCTGTATGTGGGGCAGATCTCGTAATTAATCATGGGTAAACAATAGGAATCAAGAAAAATGCCAAAGACCTTGCTGTAGCCCGTGGCGGCGCGTTTGCCCTCATAAGTCGCGTAATAGCCGCCCCCATATCCGTTGGGGACGAGCTTCAGATTCACAGAGCCCGGACTGGCCAGCATATAGTCGTAGTAACTGTACATAATCGAAAAGGGAGTGCACGAAAAGCTGTAGTTGGGAGGCAGCTGCGTTATGGAAGCAGCGGTTGATGAAGCCGCCTGTCCGCCGGAAAAGGCGTTGCCAGCCGCAAAGGCCAGTCCCGGCAAGACAGTCACCAGCAAGACGCCAGCCAATGCCGCATGTGTCCATGATCTCTTGCTCATCTTAACCTCCTTTTGGGAGAGTAAATGTCTTCATTGTTTATTACAATAAGATGAGCAAACTTGTCAAGCTTTATTTTCGGATTTTTAATACTGTTTAGCTTGCATTATTATAACTGGATTTCATTTTACCTTTCCACGGCCATTTCAAAAGACTGGATCCCGGGTCAGCCACCCCAGAGGGGCCCCGTCTGCCCGGGATGACACAGTTATGTAACCTGATGGTTCTTGTTTCGGGGAACCTTTCCACCATTCCACCTTTCCACCTTTCCACCTTCAAAGATCCAGTCGTTCCTGCCATCCGTGTTCTATTACCATTTTGCCTTTCCAAATAATCCTTCATACCGCCCTCCTTTGCTGCCACTGGCTTTTGTGCCATCATCCTTAGGTCATCCTTATAAATTATAAGGTTGACCCAAGGAAGACCCACGCCAAACCCCGGGATGCAAATGAGGGCGCTCCCTCAATCCCGCGCTTAATTCCCCTCCCCATAATATATAGGTGCTACGATAGAGACGTGGAAAGGTGGAAAGGTGACTGAGGCTATGTGAAGAAGCTTTTATAGCTTGAGGGTGTTTGTTTCGGGACTGGTGGCCGATCCTATGCGGCGCTTCAGCGAGCGCAGATACAGTTGAGGCGGTCGCTAAACCGCCTCGTATTACTATTTCATTCTGTTACTTTCCAATATATCCGCGCAGATCCTGTTATCCGCGTTCTATTTCACCGCCATCAGCTGCCCAGGATGCCCAGCAGCACTCCCGCTGCCACGGCTGAACCCACCACGCCCGCCACATTGGGCGCCATGGCGTGCATCAGCAGGTAGTTGGTGCGGTCGTAGCGCTGCCCCATCACCTGGGAAACCCTGGCACTGGCAGGAACCGCGGAAACCCCGGCGCTGCCGATGAGGGGGTTGATCTTGTCCTTGACAAACAGGTTCATGAACTTGGCGAAAAGCACTCCGCCGGCAGTGGCGATGGAGAATGACAGGGCGCCCAAAAAGAAAATGCCGAGCGACCGCGGGGTGAGAAAGACGTCCGCGGTGGTCTTGGCGCCCACGGTGAAGCCCACCAGCACGGTCACGATGTCGATCAGCGAAGTGCGGGCGGTAACAGCCAGGCGTTCGGTGACGCCGCTTTCCTTGATCAGATTGCCCAGGAAGAGCATCGCCAGCAGCACCACTCCGCCTGGAGCGATCAGGGAAGTGACCAGGAAAGCTATGATGGGGAAGAAGATGCGTTCCTTTTGGGTCACCTGGCGCGCAGGTTTCATGCGGATGAGGCGTTCTTTTTTGGTGGTGAGCAGGCGCATGATGGGCGGCTGGATCACGGGCACCAAAGACATGTAGGAATAGGCAGCCAAAGCGATAGGCCCCAGCAGATGGGGAGCCAGTTTGGAAGCTAGGAAGATGGAGGTGGGGCCGTCCGCGCCGCCGATGATTCCGATCGAAGCGGCTTCCATCACGTCAAAACCGATCAGCAGCGCTCCGATGAAGGTGCCGAAGATGCCAATCTGCGCCGCCGCGCCCAGCAGGATCAGCTTGGGGTTGGCGATCAGGGTGGAAAAGTCCGTCATCGCCCCGATTCCAAGGAAGATGAGGGACGGATAGATACCGGTTCCCACTCCGAAATAGAGATAGCTGAGCACCGAGCCTTCACTCACGACGCCAAGCCCCTGTTCGAGCATTCCGGGGATGTTTCCCACCACGATGCCAAAGCCGATGGGCACCAGCAGCAGGGGTTCAAAGCCTTTCACAATGGCAAGATAGATGAATATCGCGCCCGCCAGGATCATTGCGATATTGCCCCAGGTGAAGCTCACAAAGCCGGTGGTATTCAGAATTTGCAGAAGTTCGTCCATGCCTTAGTTCTCCAACTCGATGAGGGGGTCGCCTTCCTGAACGCTATCGCCTTTGCGCACGTGAATCTTGCGCACCCTGCCAACCAGGTTGCTGTGGATTTCACTTTCCATTTTCATGGCTTCCAGTATCACCACGGCCTGATCTTCACGCACCATGTCGCCAATGCTGACCTTCACATCCACGATCACTCCGGGCAGCGGAGCGCGGACAACGCCGTCCCTGGCGGCCTGGGGAACGGGAGTTGGGGCAGGTTGCGGACGCGCTGGCTTGGGGGCGGGTTTTTCTTTCACTTCAACGCCTTCCAGGGTCATCAGGAGGTCGCCTTCCTGCACCGGGGCGCGTTCCTTCACATGTATTCTGCCGATGGTGCAGTCCAGGGGAGCCGCAATTTCGGATTCCATTTTCATGGCTTCCAGCACCAGAATGGTCTGGCCTTTCTTCACCGCCTCACCCTCTTTCACTTTGATGGAGGCGATCACGCCCGGCAGAGGGGCGCGCAGTTCGCCGCTGCCGCTGGCAAAGTCGCTGCTGAATGCGGGAGCGAGAGGCACCGCCTGTTCCTGTTGGGGCAGCACCGGGGCTTTGGGCAACATGTCGTCCTCGATTTGCACCAGATAGTCTGTTCCATTGATGTTGATGCGGGCCTGACTGCTTGTATATTCCACGATCTTGGCTTCATAGCGCTGGCCGCCGATGATCAGCTTGTAGGTCTTCATGCTCTTTATCTCCTTTTGCGCAGGAAGCGCAGGTTGGGCATGGAAAGCACCGCGCTGCTGTGCCACTGGTCAGCCCGTTGGCGGCGGAAGGTGAGCAGCAGCCTGCGTCGGTCTTCGATGTCTTGTTTATGCAGGTGCAGCGCCGTGATGGCGGCCGCGATGATATCCATGTTCAGATCCTGGGGATGCGAGATCACTTTCCCTTGCTTGTCCGCCACGATGACCTGCTCCTGCTTCTTTTTGGGTTCTTTGTTCAGGCGCTTGAGCTGGCTGATGACCAGCGCGGTGATGGCGAGGGCGAAAAAGACAACCAGAATACCGAAAACCGTGATCGTCAAACCATAGTTGAGCATTTCCGATCTGAACTTGCCGACAAATTCCTCCAGCTCCGCCGGCGTCTTGCCAAGGGCTTGCAGGGAATTGTTGTCGAAACGCTTGTCCGAAGAGGAAAGCCCCGCCCAGGCACGCAGCTTTTTAACCGGGACGCTTTTGATGGCTGCCACTTCGTCGAGAGTGCTCAGCTCGGTGAAGCCGTGGATGCTGTATTGCTGCGCCAGCAAAGCCTTGTAGCTGGTTATGCCCAGTTTTCGCAGGCTCATGCGATCCAGCACCGGGTTTTCCGGCTCGATGCCCAGATACCTTTTCCATTTGGGGATGTTTTCTATCTTCAGCTTTTCCGCCACCGTGGACAAGGCATCCCTGTCCCTGAAGCCATAGTCGGTGAGGATTTCGCTTTCCCTCAGTTGCAGCAGGCTGTCCGAAAGCGCCTGCACGCGCAGGGTCAGCTCTTCGGGGGAAAGCAGTTCCATCTCCTCCGCTCCTTCTGCCTGGGCTGTCAAAAGGCAGATTCCGAGCAGCAACAGCAGGGCTAAAATTATATTTCGCACCATGCCCGCGCTCCTAAAGGGGGATGTTCCCGTGCTTGCGGGGAGGGATGCTGTCATTTTTGTTGGCCAGCATCTCCAGGGCGCGGATCAGCCTGAAGCGGGTGCGGGAGGGTTCGATGATGTCGTCGATGTAGCCGCGTTCGGCAGCGGCATAGGGATTGGCGAACTTTTCGGCATACTCCGCCTCGCGTTCGAGCAAGGTTTGCTTGGGATCGGAGGAGTTCTGCGCCTCTTTGCGGAAGATCACCTCCACCGCGCTCTTGGCTCCCATCACGGCGATCTCGGCGCTCGGCCAGGCATAGACCAGGTCAGCCCGCATGTGGCGGCTGTTCATGACGCAATAGGCTCCGCCATAGGCTTTGCGCAGGATGACGGTGATCTTGGGAACGGTGGCTTCAGCGAAGGCATAGAGGAGCTTGGCGCCGTTGCGGATGATGCCGTTGTGTTCCTGGTTGGTGCCCGGCAGGAAGCCGGGAACGTCCTCCAGCACGATGAGCGGGATGTTGAAAGAGTCGCAAAAGCGGACAAACCGCGCGCCTTTGACCGAGGCGTCGATGTCCAGCACTCCCGCCAGAACCTTGGGCTGGTTCGCCACGATGCCCACGGGGAAGCCATTCAGCCGGGCAAAACCAGTGATGATGTTTTGGGCAAAGTTCATCATCACCTGCAGGAACTCGCCTTCATCCGCAATGGAGTGGATGACGTCCAGCATGTCGTAGGGCTTGTTCGGGTTTTCGGGGATGATGTCGTTCAGGATGTCGCAGGAGCGGTCAACGGGGTCGTGGGTTGGTTCGTAGGGGGGGTCTTCCATGTTGTTGGAAGGCAGGTAGCTAAGCAGCTTTTTGATGAGCAGGATGGTCTCTTCCTCGCTGTTGGTGATGAAGTGAGCCACGCCGCTCTTGCTGGAGTGCACGCCCGCGCCGCCCAGGTCTTCCGTGGTAACGGTCTCGTTGAGCACCGTTTTAACCACTTTGGGGCCGGTCACGAACATGTAGCTGTTGCGCTTTTCCATGATCACAAAGTCCGTGATCGCGGGGGAATAGACCGCACCGCCTGCGCAGGGGCCGAGGATGGCGGAGATTTGGGGCACCACGCCGCTTGCCATCACGTTGCGCCAGAAGATTTCGGCGTAACCAGCCAGGGCGTCCACCCCTTCCTGGATGCGGGCTCCGCCGCTGTCGTTCAAACCGATCACCGGACAGCCGTTTTTGAGCGCCATGTCCATGATCTTGCAAATCTTTTCCGCGTAGGTTTTGGAAAGCGAGCCGCCAAAGACGGTGAAATCCTGGGCGAAGATATAGACCAGGCGCTTGTTTATGGTGGCGCTGCCGGTTACCACGCCGTCGCCGGGGATGAGTTGCCCGTCCATGCCAAAGTTGGTGCATCTGTGGGTGACAAAGAGGTCAAACTCCTCAAAGCTGCCGGGGTCGACCAACAGCTCGATCCTTTCCCGGGCTGTGAGCTTGCCTTTTTCGTGCTGTTCCTGGATGCGTTTTTTGCCTCCGCCCAGAACCGCCTGATCGCGTTTCTGACGAAGGCTGATGATCGCTTTGCTTGCTGCCATCTGCATATCCTTCCTGTCTTTATTTAACAAAATAATTGACACGATAAGGGGATGGAACAGCGGCCGTTAGCGCCAACCCACCCATCCCTTGGGGGACAGATTATTTAACAGCGTTTTTTAGTAAAGCCCTATTATCCGTTCTGATGGGAATTCCAAGGGGAAAAAAGGGTCATGCCCGCCTCAGCGCTAATCTACCGCGGCGGCACAGCCTTTTTTAGCCGCCTCAGCCGGTCAATGACCGGCCGGTACACCAGCTCCACCGGCTTCACATTTATGCCGCGCAAATAGAGGAACCTCATTATCTTTTTCTTGAGCCCGCGGGGCTGATAGCTCTGCACCTCGGCACGAAAATCACCAAACACATCCTTGTGGATCAGCGCTGTCGCCATGTGGTAATTAAAATACCTGTCTATACATTCCTGCCGCTTGGCAGGGTCCAGTTTGTAGTGACCCGCAAAAGCCAGGATGATCTCCAGCCCCTGACGTAAAAAGGAGGCGTGTCTCCTGTCGTTCTGCTGTCGCGAAACCGAACCGGCATTGGCGCGATACACCGCAGTCACATCCTGCAGATACTGCACTTTGGACAGCCTGGAAATCTCCAGCCAGGTGGAAAAATCCCGGTGATATTCCTGATCCAGCCACTTGAACATCGACACCAGCGCCCTGGCAAGTATTTCCCGCCTGCAAACGACGGTGAGGGTAGTGATGAAATCCATCTTAATCAGCTTGTAAAACACCTCTCCGGAAGGGGGATGCGGACAGTACAGGGCTTTGTGGGACGGGAACAGCTTTCCGGTCGATTCTTCCAGGCACATGTTGTCCGTATGCACCATGCCGTAATCTGGATTGTCCTCCAGATAATCCACCTGTTTCTGCAGTTTATGGGGGTCGATCCAATAGTCGTCACCTTCGCAAAACGCCACATATTTCCCCCGGGCGGAGTCGTTCAGAGCCTTGAAAATACCCCCGAAACCCTTGTCTTTGCGATAGCGGTTTTCCTCCCGCAGGATGGGTCTTATCAGCCCGGGATACTGCCGCTGATACTCGCGGATGATATCGGCAGTCCCGTCCGTGGAAGCATCGTCATGGATCAGGATTTCGACCTTGAAGTTTGTTTGCTGAGCCAGAAAACTGTCGATCGCCTGGCGGATGTACCTTGCTTGGTTGTAGGTCAGGGACAAGATGCTCAGCAGCGGCTCCGCGTCACTGTTATGGGCTTGATCGCCGACCCTGGTGTTCTCAGTCCGCTCAGTCATCAAACGTTGTCCTCTTCCAGGGAGGCAAGGAATTCCCGTTCCAGTTTCAGCAGTTCACGAGACCTCTCCTTCACCGCTTTGGCGGGCACTCCCACGTAGATCATCCAGCTTTCCGTGTCGGAATTGACCAGGCTGAGCGCCCCCACCGCCGATCCTTCGCCCATTGTGACCCCGGGCAGCACCACCGACCCGCAGCCGATGATCACATGCCTGCCGATGCGCACTTTTGCCTGTTCCAGATTCTTAAACCTGTCCGGCACCACAGGACTGGTGAGCGTTTTGCCGGAATAGTCGTCGTTTCCGGCAAAGATATTCACCCGCTGGGAAAGATTGGCAAAATCCAGAATCTCGATCCCCGCGCTGCCTCCCGTAAGCACCGTGTGCGAACCGACATGGATAAAGCTTCCCAATGTGACGTTGCCGCTAACGATGCAAAAGTCATCGATGCGCACATGGTTTCCGACCGAGATCAATTCCGGGGAATAAACGCTTGCCTTGCGGCTGATAAGGACATTCTTTCCCAGGGACTTGAATCCGATGTCCCGCAGTTCTTCAGGTGTGAGAAAACTTGTTTTCATGGCACTATCCTTGTCTGGCTTGGAGGATCACGTCGCAGATCCTGTTTACGTCGCTTTCGCTGATATCCGGATACAGCGGCAGGCAGATCACCGCTTCAGCCGCTCTCCGGGCGTTGGGCACTTTATGCCGGGATATGATCTTAAACTCACGGTAGGGGCTCAGATCGGTGATGGCGGGATGGAAGTATTTGCGGGGATATATCTCCTGGGCGATGAATCTGTCGAACAGTTCATCCCTGCTCAGGGGAAACTCCGCGCCCACCAGGATGGGGAAATAGGAGTAGTTGTGCTTCACTCCCCCGGGAATGATCAGAGTCTTGATGCCCGTAACGTTTTCCAGCCTGGCGCAATACAGCTCGAACCGTTTTTTGCGCAGGTTCATGATCCGTTCCAGATGCCTCAGCATCACGAGCCCCATGGCCGCCTGCGCTTCACTGAGTTTGGCATTGCTGCCCAGGCAATGCACTTCCCAGTTTTCGTAGCCAAAGTTCTTTCGTAGTTCGATTTGCCGCCTCAGTTCGGGATTGCGGCACACGACGGCTCCCCCCTCGAAGGTGTGAAACACTTTGGTGGCATGAAAGCTCAGCGTGGAAGCATCGCCCCAGTTCAGCACAGATTTCCCCTCCAGTTCCACCCCGAAGGCATGGGCGGCGTCATAGATCACCTTCAGCCCCCGGTCGCGCGCGATCTCCTCAATCCTCTCCCTGCGGCAGGGAATGCCATACACATGCACGGGCATTATCGCGCCAACCCGCCCGTCCAGCGCGTCCCCGATCAACTCAGGATCCAGGTTGAAGCCCCCGTCCTCAATGTCCACAAACACCGGCTCCAGGCCTTTTTGCAGGATGGAAGCGGCTGTGGCCACAAAACTGTAGGGAGTGGTGATAATCTTACCCTTGATCTCCAGGGCCTGGATAGCCAATTCCAGAGCCAGGGTGCCGTTACAGACCAGGCTCAGATTCCCGATTCCCAAGTGGGCGCAAAGTTCCTGTTCCAGTGCCTGGTGATAGGCGCCCCCGTTGGTCAGCACGCCCGATTCCCAGATGCTGGAAAGCATGCTCACATATTCTTCCATCTCAGGGAGATAGGGCTTGGTCACATAGATGCCGCGCGTTTTGCTTTCGTTTTTCATATTATGCCATCTTATGCTTGCTTATCAGTGGCAGCAGGTGCTGCCTATATTGCTCCGCGGCAATGCCGCTGAGTTCAGTGAATTCCGGTATCTTCAAAAGCCGCCCCGTCAAAAACAGAAACCCCAGGGCGACCGTGGTTTTGATGATCAGGGAGAGCAGCAGATATTGCGGAGCGATCATCCCGGCGGCGAATGCCAATCCCGCCATGATCAGGAGCTGGGCGAGGGTGGGCGCGATATCCAGCAACTGCTCGCCGCTGGAGTAACTGATCAGCCTGGCTGAATACATGGAATTCAACACATAGCCGATCGCAGAATTGAACACAATGCCCCACACCAGCACCAGCATACCGTATCTGACGCCCAGGATGATGACGGGGATGATCAGTATTTTCTTATAGATTTCCAGCCTCAAAAACAGGTCTGACCTCCCCTGGGCGTTCAGCATGTTCAGATTCAGCGTCAACAGCGGGTAGATCACCCCGGAGATGCCCAGAATCTTGATGTAAGGGATCGCCGGAGCCCATTTGCCGCCCAGAAAGAGCAGCACAATCTCCCTGGCGTTGATGATCAGCAGCAGCATCACGATGCCCGTGATATAGAAGGACAGGCGGATCATTTTTTTATACACCGCCTTCAGCTTTGCCTCTCCCCCCACCATGCTCGCCAGAACAGGATAGGTAACCCGTTGCGTGGCAACTTCGATGTTTCGGGAAGGCAGCTCCACAAACAGCGTGGCCTGCGAATAGTAGCCCAGCTCCGCCGCGGAGAAATACTTGCCGATCACGAACTTGTACACATTCTTATAGACCGTGTCGATCACCCCGGCGCCCAGGAGTTTTACCCCAAAGCCAAACAGCTCCCGGAACGATTCCACGCTATACATCAGTTTGGGCTTCCAGGAGGATGTGAAGCGCAGAAGAAGCACGCGGAACAGGTTTTGGCACAAAGTGCGGATCGCCAGGCTCCAATATCCGAATCCCGTCAGGGCCAGTACTATGCCAATTATCCCGGAGGACAGGCTGGCAATGAAGGTGATCTTGGTTTGGCGCTTGAAATCTATATTTCTGGTCAGGATGGCTGTTTCCACCATACCGAATGAGCTGATGACCAGGTTCAGGGCCATGATCCTCACCAGCAACAGCAGGTCTGGATTGGAAAACAGGCGTGAGATTGAACCCGCCGCCAGAAAGACCAGCCCGAAGGCGGCCAGTCCCAAGCCGATATTGGTGTAAAACATGGTGTTGTAATCAGCTTCGCTGCAATCCTGTTTGCGGATCAGCGCCGAGCCCAGCCCGCTGTTCACAAACGTCTCGGATATCGCGATGAACACCATGCTCATGCCAATGATGCCAAATTCCTTGGGACCCAGGATCCTGGCCAGCACAAGGCCGATGCCAAACTGGATGATTTGGTTCACGGCGTTGTCCGTAAAGCTCCACTTCAAGCCCGTGATGGTCCTGTCTTTCAGGCTCATGGCCGTTGGCGCGCTCCGTCTCCGCGTTTCAGGGACAATTTTCCGCCGGGCTGGCAAATCCGGATATAGCGATATTCCGGCACTCCGGCAGCTTCCGGCCGCCGGCCTTCCCCCGGTCTGATGATCTGACGCTTCATGAGGTCTTGCCTGGCTGCAAACCAGGCCTTGTTGCCATGTTCATTGCTGTTCATTCCTTGCTGGACGCGCGGCCTGGGTTCCGCCGCTCCAAACGCGCGCGGCTATCCCAGGCACCTGCCGCTGTTACCAAATCTCACTTTTTTAGTACAGAAAGATACCTATGCTGGACTCTGCTTCTCTTGTCAATCTATTTATCTCGCAGGGAGGTGGCAACAGGCGTGGCGTAGTAGTTTCCAAAAGGCTGGATCACGGGTAAAGTCACCCCACCTCAGTTCCACCTTTCCACCTTTCCACCTTTCCACCTCAAAAACACCTTTCCACCTTTCCACGGCCTAATCGTAGCACCTATATATATGGGGGCCTCATTTGCATAGTCTGGCTTGCCTGGGGTCTTCCTGGGGTCAACCTTATAATTTATAAGGATGACCTAAGGATGATGGCTCAAAAGCCAGTAGCAGCAAAGGAGGGCGGTATGAAGCATTATGGGGATTGTATCGGATTATTTATGCGCTTATCAAGGAATTGATGCCGGTTTTTTTGGGCTGGGCGGTTGTTTCTAAAAGACTGGATCACGGCTCGCAGGCCGTGATGACACGGTATGTAGTCTGGTGTGGTTTGTTTCGAGGCTGGGTGGTTGTTTCTAAAAGACTGGATAACGGCTCGCAGGCCGTGATGATACGGTATGAAGTCTGGTGTGGTTTGTTTCGAGGCTGGATGGTTGTTTCTAAAAGACTGGATCACGGCTCGCAGGCCGTGATGATACGGTATGAAGTCTGGTGTGGTTTGTTTCGAGGCTCGGTGGTTGTTTCTAAAAGACTGGATCACGGGTCAAGCCCGTGATGACACGGTA
>Ga0208196_1000640_pt1 | contig 43827 bp, 32 predicted proteins | sample AD_JPNNA7_MetaG_FD_184443 | JGI IMG/M metagenome (GOLD analysis project Ga0208196, IMG submission 184443) | Active sludge microbial communities of municipal wastewater-treating anaerobic digesters from Japan - AD_JPNNA7_MetaG (SPAdes) (version 2) | ecosystem: Engineered > Bioreactor > Anaerobic...
CTTCCCCGCTGGCGGGGGAGAAGGGGGTTGGGGGATGAGAGGGTCAGCACCTGCCGAAGGGGTAACCTATTATGTGCCCTCCCCAAAGTCCCGTTCGCCACCTGGCAAAGGTGGCTGAATAGTTACCAAAGATTAAAGTGAAAGTCCGTGTTAGCCGTGGCAAAAACTCAGGCTTGCTGGTTTGCCAGGGGCAACGTCACCGGCTGATGCGTCTCCCCCGAGTGATACGCCGCCAGCACTACCTCCAGGGTCTTGCGGCCCTCTTCGGCAGGGATGTCGGGGGCGCGTCCGGCCAAGACGGCCTCGGCAAACTTATCGAAATAGAGGCGATAAGCGTCGTCATCTGATTGTTGCGGAAAGGAAAGCCGCGTCCACTCACCGCGCGTTAACCCTTCAACTTCGTTATCGGTATAGACCAGCAAGGTGTTGTTGTCAAAGACGATTTGCCCGGCGGTCCCGTAAATGCGGTTATCGGAGGCTTTTGTGCCGCGCGCGCCTGCCCTGGATGCGCCCGGCGCGCACGAGGAAGCCAGCCACGTGCCGAGGGCGTCATTGGCGTAACGCAACGTCAGGGTGATGAAATCTTCCACTTCCACGGGGGTGCGGTAAGTGCCGAATTCGGCGAAGACGCGCACGATCTCTTGTCCGGTGATGTAGCGCAGCCGGTAGAAATCGTAGATGTAGTTCATGATCAATACGCCGCCGCCGGATTCAAACTTGGACTGGCGCCACGTCGTCTGCACGCGCCCGGTGTAGCCACCGCTCCAGTAGCTCAACGGTTTGTCGGCTGCGCCGACCACCTGGGTTGCCATCAGCTCGCCGATGGCGCCCTGCGCGATCAGTTCTTTGGCCTTCGCTGTTGCCGGCTGGTAGCGGACGCTGCCTTCTTTTGACGAACATAACACGCCGGCGTTTTTGCATGCGGCGATGAGAGCATCGGCGTCATTGAGCGTGGTAGCCATCGGCTTTTCGACGATGACGTGCTTGCCTGCTTGCGCCGCCTGGATGCCCAACGGCACATGCAGATGGTGGGGTGTGGAGATCACGACCGCATCCACGTCGGGGTGGGTCAGCACATCCTCAAGAGCGGTAGAACATGGGATGCCAAACGTTCTCGCGTAAGATTCTGCTATAGGCGCCAGGGGGTCCATCCCTACAATCATCTCGGCGTTGGCGGTTTGCCGGAGCACGGGGCCGGTAGATTTATAGGCGATTTCACCCAGGCCGATCAGTCCAAATCGCAATTTCCTTGACATTATTCTCCTCGAAAAATAGTTGAAGATTGAAGTTGAAAGTCCATTAGAATCCGTTGACCAATTTTTCACTCTCGGCGCTGTGTTGTAGGTTCGGGCACACTCCGTGTGTTCTCGTCCGGCATAAACACGCGCATCCCGTCTTGCTCATCCACGATGTAGGCGCACGCCGGATACTTCAGAGCGACGCGCACCAGCCACATGTCCCCCACCGCCCCGCCGACGTTGACAGCCGCACACAAGGCGATCAGCCGGAGCAACCAGCCGGGCAGTGGCAGCATGAGCAACGCGCCGCCGAGTATGCTGATGCCCACCAGCGGCGCCAGGGCGATGACGAGATAGGCGTTGCGGCGGAAGGCGTAGTTGGGCGCGGTGGCGTAGAACATCATCTGTTGCCACATAACGCCATACTGGGGGCGCGCCCCATAGGCTTTGAGGGCGAGGCCGTGGACGAATTCGTGTAGCACCAGCACCAGGGCTACTGCCAGCACGACGAGCACTGCCATCAGGCCGGAATGCAGGGTATGATGAAGGGCGGGGGACTGCCATAAACGGGCCCAAGCCATAAAAACGCCGCCCATCACCAGCATCAGCACCAGTCCGGCCACATTCAGGGTGACCAGTAACTTATGGTGATGGGATAATTTCCAGTACAGAACTTCTTGATATGCATCGGGTACGTTGACAGGGGGAATAGACATTGAGTGAGCCTCCTGCTCATAGTGAATATAGAAATGTGCGTCAGTGGGGTCATTATAGGCCAAGCAAGCAGATGATCAAGCCAAAGCTCCGGTTACGAGGGCGTATGTCCATAGCTGAACTGCGAGTATGTTGACCGTTCGACATCCTGTGTTATGATCAAGGCGTCGGGCGGGGTACAAACGCCGTCAGGTGAATGGCCCCTGCGCCTTACCATGTGAGGAGGAAAAAATGGATTACACCTATTTAGACATAGCTAAGATGATTGATCATTCTCTGCTCAATCCAACGATGGATGTAGCGACGCTGGAACAAGGCATCATGGTTGGCCTGGCCTACGATGCGGCAAGCGTTTGCATTATGCCTTACTATCTCAAACGCTGCGCGCAACGGCTCCACGGCTCCACCGTCAAGGCGAGCGCGACCATCGGTTTCCCGCATGGCGTGCACACCACGGCGATCAAGGTTGCCGAAGCGGAACAGGCGCTGGCAGACGGTGGGCAAGAGCTGGACATGGTCGTCAACATCAGCAAAGTGCTCAGCGGCGATTGGGACTACGTGCGGGCAGAAATCAAGGCGGTGGTGGACGTGACGCACGCGGCAGGTCAGAAGGTAAAGGTGATCTTCGAAAATTGCTATCTCGAGGATGAACACAAGATCAAACTGTGCCAAATCTGCGGCGAGGTAGGCGCAGATTGGGTCAAGACCTCGACGGGATATGGAAGCGGTGGGGCGACGCTCGCTGATGTCAAGCTCATGCGTGCTCATTCACCTGCGCATGTCCAGGTAAAAGCCGCGGGCGGCGTTCGCACCCTTGACCAACTGCTCGACATGCGTGCAGCAGGCGTCACCCGCGTGGGGGCGTCGGCGACGGTGAAAATCCTGGATGAGTGCCGCGCGCGCTTGGGGCTGGAACCGCTCCGCATTGCCGATAAGAGCATCCCGCTCGATCCCGGATATAGTCAGGGCCTTTCCAGATGAAGCTACGGTGAATGAAGCCTGGCCTGACGCCTGGTGATACAGTTGACAGAGATCCGGTCTGGCAAGCAAGCGGGAGTGGCCCAGGCCTGATACACGCTATGGCGGGCTAACCATGCGCTCCCGGCGCCTGTTTCCTTGCTGCGCTCAGGAGCAGCGGCTGAGCTTCGGTGCCGTTAGCCCGCCGATTGCTTTTTGTGGACTCGCGGTAAGATGAGCGCGTATATAGAAATGATGAGTAATGGCAGGTGCAAGAATCCCATCCAGCGCGATTCCGGACTTAACCAATAGGTGAGGTTAAATACCCCATACAACAAGCCGTTGAACGCCGTTATCCGATAGGCCAGCATATTGACCTGCGGATAAAACAAAATCAACAAGAACAAAAAGACCGGTGTGGTGAGACAAAAGGTCAACCCGTAATCCGGCGAAGTCAGCAGCAGGAGGGGGTTGAAATCCGGTTGCACCCCGCTCTCAGAAGCGACATACGGCGCCCAAAACGCCAAAAGTGCCAGGGGCAGTAACAAGAGATGTTGCCAGGAGATGGACCGAAAGGAAGCCTGCAGTTCATTGCGAAAGGCAACGATCAGCCAAATCAGCCCCAGCACACCATACATAATCATTCCACCTGTGTGCAGGACAAAGCCATATTGTGCGGTTGTCCCCATCGTCTGCACCAGCGCGATGATCAGGTAATTCACCCCCATATAACCGGCCCAAACACGTCCCATCTTCGCCGGTTGCCAAACCGTCAGGGCAACCATCAAGAGGGTCAAGACGTGAAAAATCGGGGCATAGGCTTCATAGGGAGTGGTCACTACCATCAGAAGTTTTACAATCACATCCTGGGTTTCTTGGGGAGCATACGGCTTCTCAGTGTAGAGCGGCAACATGCTGATAATGAAAAAGACAATGTAGAGGACTGGATACAGCCATTTACGTTGTTTAACGGATGGATGGTTCATGATAATACACCTCCAATAGGTTTGACAATGAGTGGCACTAACGGCTGGCGTTAGCCGCCGACAGCAGCGACATCACGTGCAAGTGCGTATGGAGCATATTGTCCGGGGTGTTACTGGCGACAGACAAGTCTATTGCTCACGGCCATAATCTTTCAAATCTCGTCACTGCTCAGTCTGACGCTAACTATCCAGACGGCTATGGATTAACGTTGGTGATCCGTCGCTTTCGCCTCTCCCCCGGCCTTCTCTCCGGCGTTTCCGCTGGGAGAAGAGAAAAATAGGGGTTTTTTGCAGGCGGGCGCAGCCCGCCTGCAAAAAACCCCAAAAAAGTCCCTTTCCCCTGCGCCAACGCGGTGGGAAGGGGATAGGGGTAACAGTTGATCATATGACCCAATTTGATTCTTAATCTTCAGCTAACCAACACACCCAGGTTCAACGTCTGGCCTACTGACTGCTTTTAGAGGCACTCACCAGCGTCCGTAAATCCTTCATTTGACTGGCGAAGAAGGCATCGCGGCGGCCCGCCGGCGCGATCAACACCTTGCCGGTGCCGGTGAACGTATTGACCAGACCTTCGCCGGAAATGGCCGTGCCGAACAGACCTTTGCTGGCCTTTTCGATCTTGAATTCCAAATTGCCGGTTCTGGCGACGGCAAACGACCCATCCACCACCAACTTCGAGTTGTTCAGCTCGATGGTTTCCAGCGGCCCCAGCGACGTGATGATGACTTTCCCCCTGCCGGACACTTTGGTCTGGAAGAACCCTTCACCGGAGAACATCCCGGATAACGCTTTGTTGGTGAATACGCTCACGTCAACGCTCATTTCGGAAGCGTAATACGCGCCCCGGTCGAGGATCCACTCTTCACCGTTCAACTCCATGATGGTGAAATCGCCATACGACGGCTCAAGAAACAGTTGCCCTGTTCCGCGATAGACCGGTCGCACGACCGATTCGGCAGAAACCAGCGACTTGAGAAATCCACCGGCGGAAGGAGCTTTCGCTTCCATCGTGATGTTGCCGAGCATATAGTACATCGCGCCGGCTTCAGTGCGCACGGCATCGTTGTTTAGCTCTATTTTGACGATGCGGAGCAGTTCTTTGGTTTGTACTTCAAACGTGACCATTTGCATCTCCTTTGGCTTTGATAGGATTAAAAAACTGTCTTTGGGGGAAAAGAATTCACACCCATCTCTACTATAGCACCGGGTCAGAAAGAGGTCAATAGCTATGAAGGCGGGCGGGAAGACAATGAACGGGTTCTGCCGCCGCAGGCGCACTTGAATGGCTGTGGGCGGGCACGGTCGGAGACCAGCCACAGCAGTTTCCCATCATGAGCACTCTATCCCCTGCGCCGCTTGCATTTTGAACGCAGTGGAGAATAATGGAGGATGTTGATACTTTCCCTGGAGGCAGTCATGAAACTCTGTATGATCGGCCATCGAGGTGGTCACGACAAATTCGTGTGGGATGGACTGGCGCGGATGCCTCATGTGCGGGTAGTGGGGATTTCAGCCGGGACACCAGAGGATGACGTCGCTGCGTTGCAGACGCACTGCGAGGCGCTGGGTTTCACGCCGGAGGTCTTTGTCGACTACCGGCAGATGTTGGATCAACTGCAACCCGACGTGGTCAGCGTCTGCGGACCCTTTGAGCTGCACGCGGAAATGGCGGCGGAGGCGCTGCGACGCGGCATCCACGTCATCTGCGAGAAACCCGTCGCCCTCACCCTGGAGCAACTGGCGATGTTGCGCACCGTTTACACCGCCGCCCGAACGAAGTTTCAGGGGTGGTACGCCGGCGGTCTTCATTTCGCGGCGTTCATGAACCTGCGCTACGATCCGGCCTTCTATACCGCGTGGCGGGCCGTGCGCGACGGCGCTATCGGCAAGGTACGCCTGATCAACACGCAGAAGTCTTACAAATTAGGCCACCGCGAGGCTTACTATCAAGACCGGGCAACCTACGGTGGCACAATCCCCTGGGTCGGTGTTCACGCCTTCGATTGGATTTACTGGTTCAGCGGTGAAACGTTCACCTCCGTCTACGCGACACATTCGGCGCAGGATAACCAGGGCAACGGCTCGATGGAGATGTCAGCACTGTGCCACGTCACCCTGAGCCACGAGGTCTTCGCCTCCGCCAGCATCGATTTTCTGCGTCCGGCGACCGCTCCCACCCACGGCGACGACCGCGTGCGTGTGATGGGGACCGCCGGCGCGATTGAAGTGCGCGGCGGACAGGTCTACCTGATCAACGCTACAACGGAAGGCGAGGTTGAGTTGCCGGTCGCCTGTGAGCGACAACTCTTCCAGGATTTCGTGGAGCACATCGAAGGCCAGACCACGGCGCTGCTCAGCGCCGACGACGTTTTCGCCGTCACCGAGGCCTGCTTGCTCGCCCGTCAATCGGCGGACGAAGGCCGTGTTATTACGTTTGGCGGCTAACTGAAAGGGGAAATCGCTCGATGAAAAAAGAAGTGACTGTGGTCATGGTGGCCCTGGGGGGCTATGGCAATTTGTATCTGGCGGAACTGTTTCACGCCGCAGGCCATAACGCCCGTTTCGTCGCCGGCGTTGACCCCAACCCGGTAGGCTGTCGGTATCTGGATGCCTTCAAGGAGACCGGCATCCCGATCTATCCAGACCTGGACAGCTTCTACGCCGCAGCGGATGCCGACCTGGTAATGCTCGCGCCGCCGATTCACCTGCACCTGCCGTTCACACTGACGGCGCTGGCGCACGGTTCTCACGTCTTATGCGAGAAGCCGGTGGCGGCGACGGTGCAGGATGCCCGGCAGATGGCAGAGGCAGAGCGCGTAGCGGGCAAATTTGTCGGCATCGGCTATCAATGGTCGTATTCGGCGGCGATTCAGGCGCTCAAACGCGACGTGATGGACGGCGTGTTGGGCCGTCCACTGCGGCTGCGGACGAAAGTTTTCTGGCCGCGTGGTACGGCGTATTATAGCCGCAACAATTGGGCCGCGAAGCTTAAATCCCCCGGCGGTGACTGGATCCTCGACAGCCCGGCCCACAATGCGACGGCGCATTACCTGCACAACTGCTTCTACATCCTCGGCGCGACGCGCGAGACGAGCGCATGGCCCGTGGACGTGCAGGCCGAACTCTACCGCGCCAATCCCATTGAGAACTACGACACGGCCGCCATCCGCTGTCACACCGCTGCCGGCGTCGAGATTCTATTCTACACGGCGCATCCTGTCCCCAACAACATTGGCCCGATTTTCAGTTACGAATTTGAGAACGCGACCGTCGAATACGAGGCCTACCGTGAATCGGTGCTGGCTCATTTCTGCGATGGCCGTGTGAAAGACTACGGCAATCCGTATGCCAACCAGATGGACAAGATATGGCAAGCGGTGGAAGCGGTGCGCACCGGCGCACCGCTGGCGTGTGGGATCGAGGCGGCGACACCGCAGGTGTTGTGCATCAACGGCGCGCAGGAGTCGAGGTGGAAAATCGCCACCTTCCCACAAGAGATACTGAACATACGTTTGGATGAAGAAAGAGGCGACCACCTCACCTGGGTCGGAGGATTGCAGGAAGCGTTGGAAACCTGTTTCGAGCGTGGCCTGTTGCCTTCCGAAGTCGGCGCGTACCCGTGGGCCAAACCCGGCGAGCTTATCGACTTACGCGATTACCGCAAGTTCCCGGCGTTTCACGACGCAGAGGCGTGATATTTGTCACCCGAATTATTGCCATTTGACATATTTCGAATCTGTTGTAAAATCTAAGCTAATTAGATTGAAGTCGGAATCGATGATGATGAATCCAGATCAACGCGACCCAAAGGCGATACGCACGCTCTCTGCCCCCAGCAGCTCTTTGCTGGGGCTGTTGCTAGTGGTTGTGGTCATTATTGTGCTCCTTAGCGGGAGCACACGGGCGGTCGCGTTGGCAAGGATAAGGCCATAGTAGGATAAAGTATATCCAAAAACCAGCAGAAGCCGCCCCACAGGGCGGCTTTTTTGTTGGCATAGGGAGTATGGAGCCACAGGAGGAGAGAGGCTGATGAAGAAAACTGGCGCAGAGATTGTGTGGGCGATGCTCGAACACGAGGGGGTCGAGGTCGTTTTTGGAATTCCCGGCGGCACGATCATGCATACGTATCATCCACGGCGGAACTATGGCGTCTATCACGTCTTGGTCCGTCATGAGCAGTGCGCGGCGCACGCGGCAGATGGCTACGCCCGGGCTTCCGGCAAAGTCGGCGTGGCGATCGCCACCTCGGGGCCGGGAGCGACAAACCTGGTGACCGGCATCGCCACGGCGATGATGGATTCATCCCCCATCGTGTGCATCACAGGACAGGTCGCCACGCCGGTCATCGGCACCGATGCTTTCCAGGAAGTGGATATCACCGGCATCACGCTGCCGATCACCAAACACAATTATCTGGTGACGGACCTGGAGGAATTGCCCGAAGTGATCCACGAAGCATTTTACATTGCCCGCAGTGGTCGCCCAGGGCCGGTCCTCATCGACCTGCCCAAGGACGTACAGCAAGCGGCAATGGAGTTCGTCTTCCCCGACGACGAAGTCCATCTGCGGGGGTATCATCCCGTGGGCAAGGGTGACCCCGCCGGGGTGAAGCAGGCCGCTGCTCTGATTAACCAGGCCGAGCGTCCGGTGATTTTGGCCGGACAGGGCGTGATCATGTCGGGGGCGATGGAGGCGCTGCGTGCATTCGCTGAGAAGACAGACACACCGGTGGCCTTCACGTTGTTGGGTAAGGGCGGCTTCCCGGAATCCCATCCCCTGGCGCTGGCATTGATGGGGATGCACGGTGAGGTCTTCGTCAACCGTGCCATCCAGGAAGCTGACCTGCTCCTGGCTTTGGGCATGCGTTTTGACGACCGCGTGACCGGACGCTTGGATGCTTATGCGCCGCACGCGCGAAAAATCCACATCGATATGGATGTTGCCGAATTGAACAAGATCGTGCGTGTCGATGTCCCCATCCGCGGCGATCTGCGCCAGGTGCTGGAACAATTGCTGCCGCTGGTTTCCCCCGCCGACCATGCGGCGTGGCGGGAACGGATCGATGGCTGGCGGGCGCAAAGCCACAAGCGCGACATTATCAACCGTCCCGAAAACGGCCACCTGGCGGCGCCGCACTTCATCAACGCCATCTGGGAAGCCACGGGCGGGCAGGCTATCGTCGTCACCGACGTGGGCCAGCATCAGATGTGGGTAGCGCAATACTACCCCACCGACTATCCGCGCTCCCTCATTACCTCCGGGGGCCAGGGGACGATGGGATTTGGACTGCCGGCAGCCATCGGTGCGCAGATTGCCCGTCCCGACAAGGAAGTTTGGGCCATCGTGGGGGATGGCGGATTTCAGATGACGATGCACGACCTGGCAACGGTGGTCCAAGAGAAACTCCCTCTCCGCATTGCAATTTCCAACAATCACTATCTGGGCATGGTACGCCAGTGGCAGGAATTTTTCTACGACAAGAATTACGAAGCCACGCACTTGTGGAACCCTGATTTCGTGAAGCTGGCCGAAGCCTACGGCATCCGTGCGTGGCGGGCGGCGAACCGTCGACAGGCGCGGCTGGCCATCGCCGAGGCGCATGCCCACGACGGCCCGGCGCTGATCGAGTTCGAGATCGCCGGCGAAGGCGACGAGGCCAACGTTTATCCGATGGTGCCGACCGGCGCGGCGTTGCACGAGATGATCGAACGTCCGACTTATGTGGCTACAGACGCAGTAGATCTAATTTCCAGACCGGAACAGGGATCTGGCGATCTCCTCGGAGCAATTTTGTAGTCTTTGACGATTAAGGAGATATGAGATGCAAAGTACCTTGATTGCTCTGGTGGAAGACAAGCCCGGCGTGCTGACGCGCGTCACCAGCCTGTTTCGCCGGCGGAACTACAACATCGAAAGCCTGACGGTGGGGCATACCGAAAACCCCGGCGTCTCGCGGATGACGATTGTGGTGGATAGCAGCCGCACCAACGTCGAGAAAGTGGCACAGAACCTTTACAAACTGGTCAACGTGCTCCACGTCGAGGATGTGAGCGAACGGCCCAACGTGCTGCGCGACCTGGCGCTCATCAAGGTGCAGGCCGACGGGGGCAGTGTACGTTCTGAGATCATGCAGCTTGTGGACACCTTCCGTGCGCGCGTCGTCGATGTGGCGTTGGATTCGCTCATGGTCGAGGTAACCGGCACGGAAGATAAAATCGATGGTCTGGTCGATGTGTTACGTCCTTACGGCATCATGGAAATGGTGCGCACAGGCCGCGTCGCTATGGCGCGTGGCAACTCAGGGAATGGGTCTAAGTAAGGGAATTCGTCATTAACTGGCGTTTACCAGCGGTGGAATGAAAACTTTTCACCATGCAGGGCACGCAGGACACAAAGAATTTGCGTTTTTCTCTGTGAACTCTGGGTGCTCTGGGGCTATTTTCAGAGAAGGAGTAAAGAGTAAAGAGTGAGCTGTTACTCCTCGTTTCTCTTAACTCCTAACTCATAACTAACACGAGGAGAAAGAAAACATGACAAAAATTGACTTTGGTGGTGTGTTTGAAGAAGTCGTAACACGGGAGGAGTTCTCGCTGGAGAGGGCGCGCGAGGTGCTCAAGGATGAGATCGTTGCCGTGCTCGGCTATGGCGTACAGGGTCCGGCACAGGCTTTGAACATGCGCGACAACGGTGTGCATGTCATCGTCGGCGGCGACCCGGAACGGCAGCGCTCATGGGACAAAGCGCTCCGCGACGGCTGGGTTCCCGGCGAAACCCTCTTTTCCTTCGAGGAAGCTACCAGGCGCGGCACGGTCATTCAGTACCTGGTTTCAGATGCGGCGCAGGTGATGTTGTGGCCGAAAATCGAACCGTGCCTGAGGGCGGGTGACGCCTTATACTTTTCTCACGGGTTCGGCATCGTTTACCGTGATCAGACAGGCATCGTTCCCCCGCACAACGTTGATGTCATTTTGGTCGCCCCCAAAGGCTCCGGCACGAGCGTGCGGGCGAACTTCCTGGCCGGCAGCGGCATCAACGCCAGTTATGCCGTGGAGCAGGATTTCACCGGGCGGGCAGAAGAACGCACGCTGGCGCTCGGCATCGCCATCGGCGCAGGGTATCTTTTCCCCACGACCTTCAAAAATGAAGTCTACAGCGATCTCACCGGCGAGCGCGGCGTGCTGATGGGCGCGTTGGCAGGCATCATGGAAGCGCAGTACAACCTGCTCCGCAAGCACGGCCACACGCCGAGTGAAGCCTTCAATGAAACCGTCGAAGAACTCACGCAGAGCCTCATCCGTCTGGTGGACCAGAACGGCATGGATTGGATGTACGCCAACTGCTCTACCACCGCGCAGCGCGGCGCGCTCGATTGGCGACATCAATTCCGTAAAGCGGTCGAGCCGGTCTTCGATAGGCTGTACGAAAGCGTCGTTTCCGGCGAGCAGACGCGCATTGTGCTCGAAGCCAATAGCGCGCCCGATTACCGCGAGAAACTCGAGGAAGAGCTGCGCGAAATGCGTGAATCGGAGATGTGGGCCGCGGGCGCGGCCGTGCGGTCGTTGAGACCGGAGAACTGGGGCAAGTAACGAGTAAAGAGTAACGAGTAAGGGAAGCCACACGACTCGTTTCTCATGACTCGTTACTCTGACTGGAGGAGAACTCAATGTCTGATGACGGGGTTGGCATTAAAGATAAAATTGTCATTTTCGACACGACGTTGCGGGATGGCGAACAATCGCCGGGTGCAGCGCTGAACATCGACGAGAAGATCGAGATTGCCCGCGCGTTGCAGGAAATGGGCGTGGACGTGATCGAGGCGGGATTCCCCATTTCGTCGCCGGGCGATTTCAAGGCCGTGCAGCGCATCTCACGGGAAATTCGTCGTTGCGTGGTGTGCGGGCTGACCCGCGCGCGCCAGGCGGACATCGACGCGGCGGTCGAAGCATTGCAGGACGCGGCGCACCCTCGCATCCACACCGGTCTGGGGGCTTCGGATATTCACATCCAGTATAAGTTGCGCATGACCCGCGCCGAGGCGCTGGAGACGGGCGTGGCGGCAGTCAAGTATGCGAAAAAGTTTGTGGAGGACGTGGAATACTTTGCCGAGGACGCCGGGCGCGCCGACCCGCCATACCTGTACCGCGTGTTGGAGGCCGTCATCGACGCCGGCGCCACCGTCGTCAACATTCCCGACACCACCGGTTACACGACGCCGGCCGAGTTTGGTGCCCTCATTGCGGGTATCAAGAACAACGTCCCCAACATTGACCGGGCCATCATCTCCATCCACTGTCACAACGACCTGGGAATGGCGACGGCCAACGCGCTGGCGGGTATCGCCGGCGGGGCGCGGCAGGTGGAAGTCACCGTCAACGGGATCGGCGAACGGGCCGGCAATACCTCGCTGGAGGAGGTGGTGATGGCGCTCAAGACGCGCCGCGACGTTTTCGGGTTGGATACGAACATCCAGACGCAGCATTTGTACTCGATCAGCCGCCTGGTAAGCCAATTGACCGGCATCCCCATCCAACCGAACAAGGCGATTGTGGGCGCCAACGCCTTTGCTCACTCGTCCGGCATCCACCAGGACGGCGTCCTGAAAGAGCGCACAACTTACGAGATCATCGATCCCCGCGACGTGGGTGTGCCGGATTCGGCGATCATCCTTTCCGCTCGCTCGGGGCGGCACGGCCTGCGTCATCGCTTGGCGGAACTGGGTTACATCCTGGATGAAGAGCAGTTCGAGAAGGTGTACGAGCGCTTCCTGGAAGTTGCGGACCGCAAAAAGACAGTGGATACCCGTGACCTGGAAGCCATTGTCGCCGACGAGGCACGCACGTTCTTCGAGGAAACCTATCATCTGGAGCAGGTGCAGGTGAGCTGCGGCAGTCAGAGCATTCCCACCGCCACCGTGCGCATCAAGGGCCCGGACGGGAAGGTGGTCTGCGATGCCGATCACGGGACCGGGCCGGTGGATGCCATCTATCGCGCCATCAACCGCGTCATCGGCGAGCCGAACGAGTTGATCGAGTTCTCCGTACAGGCCGTTACCGAAGGCATCGACGCCGTGGGACGGGTCACGATCCGTATCCAGGCCGACAAGCCCGTCAACGGCGGTACCCGGCGCATCTTTAGCGGCCATGGCGCCGACACCGACATCGTGACTGCCAGCGCCAAGGCGTACATGTTCGCACTCAATCGTCTCATCGCCGCGCGGCGTGAAGCGGCAAAAAATTAGCAGTTAGAAATTAGCAGTTAGAAATTAAAAATGAGGGAGGAATGCAATGGATACGCAAACAGTCAAGCAAGAAGAGCAAGTTGTGGTCATCGCGGAACCGCGTCACGATGGGCGTCTGTGGGAATCATTTCCTGAGCCGCGTGGATGGGCCATGCGCTGGGATGGTTTTGCCCTGAGTGGCTCGGCGCAGCGGAACGGTCACGACGCGTCGTATCCTATCGTGCCTGAGGGCCGTTAGGGGGCGTGGAGTGAGGGGGCATACACTCGCCGAAAAACTCATTGCGTCTCATGGAGCCGGCCGTGATGGCGTGTGCCCCGGCGACCTTGTCGAGGTCGGCGTGGATGTGGTGTTGGCGAACGACATCACCGCGCCGATTGCACTCCGCGAGTTCGCCAGCCTCGGTGTAGAGCACGTCTTCGCTCCTGAGCGAGTCGTGCTCGTCGCCGATCATTTCGCGCCGAACAAAGACATCAAATCCGCCGGGCAGTGTCAGGTGATGCGCGAGTTCGCGCGCGCCCAGGGACTTGTGCATCACTACGACGTAGGACGCATGGGAATCGAACATGTGCTACTGCCGGAGCAGGGCCTCGTGCTGCCGGGTGACATGGTGGTGGGCGCGGATTCGCACACCTGCACTTATGGCGCGCTTGGGGCCTTTGCCACCGGCATGGGATCGACGGACATTGCCGTGGCGATGGCGACCGGCAGCATCTGGATGCGCGTGCCGGAGACGATCCGCTTCGAGTACAGCGGGACGCTGCCCCCCTGGGTGGGCGGCAAGGACTTGATCCTCTACACCATCGGACAGATCGGCGTGAGCGGCGCGCTTTACATGGCGATGGAGTTCACCGGCCCGGTTGTGGAGGGGCTATCGATGGCAGATCGCTTCACGATGTCCAACATGGCTATCGAGGCAGGGGGCAAGGCCGGGCTTTTCGCCGTGGACGACGTCACGCGCGATTACGTCGCCGGGCGCGCCCAACGGGATTACCACGTCTATGCCTCGGATGCGGATGCCGTCTACGCGCGGGTCGTCACCATCGATGTGAGTGCCATGGAGCCGCAAGTCGCCTTCCCGCACTTGCCGGAGAATGCACGGGCGGTGAGCGCGGCGCAGGGCGTGAAAATCGACCAGGCCGTCATCGGCTCCTGCACCAATGGCCGACTGGAAGACTTGCGCGTGGCGGCGCAAGTCCTGGCGGGCCATCACGTTCACCCGGACGTGCGCTGTATCGTCATCCCCGGCACACAGCAGGTCTATCTGGACGCTCTGCGGGAGGGGCTGGTGGAGACGTTCATCGCCGCCGGCGCCGTGGTGAGCACGCCGACGTGCGGGCCGTGCCTGGGAGGGCACATGGGCGTCCTGGCGGCGGGCGAGCGCGCCATCAGCACAACGAATCGCAACTTCCGTGGGCGCATGGGGCACCCCGACAGCGAAGTCTACCTGAGCAGTCCGGCGGTGGCGGCAGCCTCGGCCATTGCCGGAAGCATCGTACATCCAGACGAGGTGATGAGATGAGGGATCACGATGAATCATGAATCACGTTTCACGGAGGAGCGGCAATGACACTCCAGGGTTCAGTGTGGAAATACGGTGACAATGTGGACACCGACGCGATCATCCCGGCGCGCTATCTCAACATGTCCACGGCGGAGGAACTGGCGCGGCATTGCATGGAAGATATCGACACGCGCTTTGCCGGCGCGGTGTGCCCCGGCGACATCATCGTCGGCGGGGAGAACTTCGGCTGTGGGTCGTCGCGGGAGCACGCGCCGCTGGCGCTCAAGGGAGCGGGGGTGTCGTGTGTCATCGCCGCGAGCTTCGCGCGCATCTTCTACCGCAACGCGATCAATATCGGTCTGCCCATTCTGATGTGCCCGGAGGCCGTCGCCGGAGCACAGCCGGGGGATGAACTCACGGTGGATTTGGAGGCCGGGACGATTGCCAACGCCCGCACGGGAGAGGTGTACCACACAGCACCGTTTCCCCCGTTTATTATGAGCCTTATCGAAGCGGGCGGATTGATCCCGTATACGCGCGAGAAGCTGAAATCGTCGTTATGATGTCTGGCGCGGCGTTCCGCTGGGCGGATGCCAACCAGCATTTACCCACAGACGCCGCGCGTACATGATACGTGGGTTGTTCATTTTCAAAGTTGTGAGCGCGGTTGGATGTGGTCGGCTTCAAGCGGGATGCCGGTGACTCTCTCTGAGGTGCCGCAGTATTCACACCATTCGCCAAGCGTTTCCAGCCAGCGGCGTAATGCTAGAGGAATTGCGCCCTGGCTCATGAGACAGACGGCAGTTCGTTGTTATCGGGAAGGAGATGTCCGCGTTGCGCCAGGATGGCATAGGCTTGTGCGCGACGCAAGATCGAACGCTCGTATTGGGCCAACAGGTGCATCTGTTCTTTTTTTTCGCTTGGCGTCAGAGGACGTTCGTCGTTGATCTCATTCAATGTAGCGAGCCGCGCCTGCATAGTGGGCGTGAATGTGGGTTGGGTAGCCGAGTAGAGTTTTTCGTCGCTCAACCATACCATACTGGATAGCTCGTCGGCCAACGCCTCGGGTAAATCCGGCGACGGCGGCAACATCGCGGCAAGGGTCGTGGCAACCACGTCGTTCACCGGGCGGTGGATGGTGGCGGAAGTGCGTTCTAGCCGCCGGTAAAGGGGTTCAGGAATCATAACGGGAACCATACGTGTCGTCATTTCTTTTACTCCTTTTGTTGATGGTCATTATAGCACAGACTGACTTTGAAGTATACAAGGAAATAGCATGACGCAATCACAAATTCGGCTTTACGACACGACGCTGCGCGATGGGACGCAGGCCGAGGGAATCTCCTTGTCGGTTGAGGATAAGCTCAAGATCACGCGGCTGTTGGATGATCTGGGCGTGCATTACATCGAGGGAGGCTGGCCGGGGTCGAATCCGAAGGACATGGCCTATTTCGAGCGGGTGCGCAGCTTGGGCTTGCAGCACGCGAAGATTACGGCGTTCGGCAGCACATGCCGGGTGGGGGCGCAGCCGCAGGACGACGTAAATATCCAGGCTTTGATGACCGCCGGGACGCCGACGGTGGCGCTCGTGGGCAAAAGCTGGATGCTTCATGTGACCGATGTACTGCGCGCGACAGCAGAGGAGAACCTGCGCATCATCCGCGAGAGTGTAGCCTATCTCAAGGCGCAGGGTAAAGAGGTGGTCTACGACGCCGAACATTTCTTCGACGGCTATAAGGACAACGCCGGCTATGCGCTTGATACACTGCGGGCTGCCGTCGCCGGCGGGGCGGACGTTCTCGTCCTGTGTGACACGAACGGCGGCACTATGCCGTGGGAGATCGAGCCAATCGTCGGGGAGGTTAAAGCATACTTCCCCGACGTTGCCGTTGGCATCCACACGCACAACGACAGCGGCATGGCCGATGCGAACACGCTGGCAGCAGTACGTGCGGGCGCGGTTCACGTGCAAGGGACGCTCAATGGCTATGGTGAGCGCTGCGGCAACGCCAACCTGTGTACGCTCATTCCCAATCTCGAATTGAAGATGGGTCTGCGGGCACTGCCGGAGGGGAGCCTGGTGAATTTGACGCGGACTGCACACGCGGCGGCTTCCATCGCCAACCAGACGCCGTATCGCCATGCGCCCTACGTCGGACGGAGTGCCTTCGCGCACAAGGGGGGGATTCACGCGGCGGCTTTGCGACGCAACCCCAGCAGCTATCAGCATGTTGATCCTGAAGTGTTAGGCAACACGTCGCGGGTCGTCGTTTCTGAGCTTTCGGGTAAGGGAAACTTGTTGAGCAAGGCCGAAGAAGCCGGCATTGCCCACGAGGAACTGTGCCATCTGCCGGACGTCTTGCAGCGGATCAAGACACTGGAGCACAAAGGATTCACCTTCGAGGGCGCGGATGCGTCGGTAGAGATGATGCTGTACCGTTCCCGCGAGGGCTATACGCCGCCGTTTCAGATGATAGACTTTATGGTGGTGGTCGAGCATCGCGAAGGACGCGGTTTGTTCGCCGAGGCGACCATGAAACTGCGGGTGGGCGATCAGGTCTTACACACCGCCGCGGAGGGCAACGGCCCGGTCAACGCCCTGGACGTGGCGCTGCGCAAAGCGTTGATTCCGGTTTACCCGCGCCTGGCGGAGTTCAACCTGGCCGATTACAAAGTGCATATTCTCGATGGCGAGGCGGGCACGGCGGCGACGACGCGCGTGCTCATCGATGTGCAGAACGGCTCGAAGCGTTGGAGCACCGTCGGCGCGTCGGCGAATATCATCGAGGCCAGTTGGTTCGCATTGGCGGATGCGGTGGAATACGGGTTGATGATTTTGTCGCAAGGGTGATAATTTTTGTGCTGCGGAGATATTGGGACATCCCGGAGCGGCTGACGGAAACCTCATCGGAGCAATTTGTGATCTACTGAGTCTTGACGGTCTGGTTCGAATGATTTCAACGTGGCTTATCAACCAGTGATGCCGGTTGAAGTAAACATTTAGGTAACTATTCAGCCACCTTTGCCAGGTGGCGAACGGGACTTTGGGGAGGGCACATAACAGGTTACCCCTTCGGCAGGTGCTGACCCTCTCATCCCCCAACCCCCTTCTCCCCCGCCAGCGGGGAAGAAGGGGGCAAAAGGGGGGTGTGGCGACACCCCCACCCAAAATCCCCCTTCCTGGAGGGAAGGGGGGCAGGGGGGATGGGCTGATAGAAACACGCCTATCTTGTCATACAGAAGCACCTGGCCTACCAAAGTCTACGCCAAACCTGGCATAGGGAATAAGTGGCTTCGTCAGGTTTACGAGCCTGAATAGATACACATTTAGTAAACATTTAAGGAGACTTTATGCAAGCAAACATCGTAACCCTTCCCGGCGACGGCATCGGCGTGGACGTGGTGGCCGAGGGCGTCAAAGTTCTGCGTGCGGTGGCGGCGAAATTCGGCCACACCTTCACGTTCGAGAATCATCTCATCGGTGGGTGTGCCATCGACGCGACGGGCGATCCGTTGCCTGCCTCCACGCTCGACGCCTGTCGGCATGCCGACGCCGTGCTGCTCGGTGCGGTCGGCGGCCCCAAGTGGGACGATCCCACCGCCAAAGTGCGCCCGGAGCAAGGACTGCTCGGCCTGCGCCAGGGGCTGGCCCTCTACGCCAACCTGCGCCCGGTGCAGGTCTTTCTGGAATTGCGCGAGGCATCTCCCCTGCGCCCGGAGCGACTGGACGGCGTGGATTTGGTCGTGGTGCGTGAGCTGACCGGCGGCCTGTACTTCGGTCCGCGCAAGGAGGCCACGCCTGACGATATGACCGCCTACGATACGATGCTCTACGCAGATTACGAGGTCGAGCGCATCGCGCGTAAGGCGTTCGAGCTGGCGCGCTTGCGGCGGAAGAAGGTCACCTCGGTGGACAAGGCCAACGTGCTGGCGTCCTCGCGGCTGTGGCGGCGCGTGGTCACGGCGGTCGCCGCCGATTATCCCGACGTGACGTGGGAGTCTATGCTCGTTGACTCCGCCGCGATGCACTTGTTGCGCCGCCCGGCGGACTTCGACGTGATCGTGACCGAGAACACGTTCGGCGACATCCTCACCGACGAAGCCTCCATGCTATCCGGCTCGATGGGGATGCTGGCCTCGGCATCATTGGGCGCGGGCAGCAATGGCGTCTACGAGCCGATCCACGGCAGTGCACCCGACATCGCCGGGGAAGGCATTGCTAACCCGCTGGCGACGATTTTGAGCGTGGCGTTACTGCTGCGGTATTCCTTCGGCCTGGGTCAAGAGGCCGATGCTGTGGAGAAGGCCGTCGCCGATGTCATCGCGGAGGGTTACCGCACGCGGGATATTTACACCGCGGGGATGAAGCGGGTCAATACAGAGGAAATGGGAGCAGTTGTCTGTCAGCAACTTTAAGCCCTCCCTGAGGGGGCAGGGGGGATGGACGTATAGAAACACATTTATCTCGTCATTCCAGAGCGCCTGGCATACCAAAACCCGCTCACGTATCAGGAGGATTTTTATGCGTAGTGATTCAGTCAAGAAAGGTTTCGAGCGCGCCCCGCATCGCAGTCTGTTCTATGCGACGGGGTTGACGCCGGAGGAATTGGAACGCCCGCTTATCGGGATCGTCAACTCGTTCAACGAAATCGTGCCGGGGCACGCCCATCTCAACCAGATCGCCGCTGCGGTGAAGGCCGGCGTGCGGATAGCAGGAGGGACGCCGCTGGAGTTCAACGTCATCGGCGTATGTGACGGCATAGCGATGGGCCACGTGGGGATGAGTTACTCGCTGCCCAGCCGCGAGTTGATTGCCGATGCGGTCGAGTCGATGGTGATGGGCCACGCCTTCGACGGACTGGTCTTTATCCCCAATTGCGATAAGATTGTGCCGGGGATGTTGATGGCTGCCGGGCGGTTGAATATCCCGGCGATTTTCGTCAGCGGCGGACCGATGCTCGCCGGACGCTACGCCGGCGCCGATATCGACCTCAATGCGCTGTTTGAAGCTGTGGGTAAGTACAAAACCGGCGCGCTGGACGATGTGGAACTGGCTGCATTGGAAATGTCGGCCTGCCCCGGCTGCGGCTCCTGCGCCGGGATGTTCACCGCGAATACGATGAATTGCCTGACCGAGGCACTCGGCATGGGCTTGCCCGGCAACGGGACGATTCCCGCCGTCAGCGGAGCGCGCTTGCGCCTGGCGAAGCAAGCCGGGATGCAGGTCATGGCACTGTTGGAAGCGCACCTTTGCCCGCGGGACATCATGACGGCGGCGGCCTTCGAGAACGCCATCGCGGTGGATATGGCGCTCGGCGGCTCGACGAACACCGTGCTCCACCTGCCTGCCATCGCTCACGACGCCGACGTTAAGCTGTCGCTGGAGACGTTCGACATGATCGGCAAACGCACGCCGTACCTTATCAAGCTCAGCCCGGCGGGGCCACATCACATTCAGGATTTGGACGAGGCGGGCGGCATTCCCGCCGTGATGGCCGAGCTGCGCGGCAAGGGTGTTCTGCACACTGACCTCCCTACCGTGACCGGCAAGACGGTAGGGGAAAACCTCGCTACGGCGCGGCGACGCAGCGACGTTTTGCGCCCGGCGGACAATCCCTACAGCGCGGAAGGCGGCATCGCTATCTTGCACGGCAATCTTGCACCCGATGGCGCGGTGGTGAAGGCGGCAGCGGTCGCGGCGGGGATGTTGCACCATTGCGGCCCGGCGCGCGTTTTCGATGGCGAGGAAGCCGCGCTGGAGGCGATCCTCGGCGGCGCGATCTCCCCCGGCGATGTGGTCGTGATCCGCTACGAGGGGCCGCGCGGCGCGCCGGGGATGCGTGAGATGCTGCTGCCCACCGCGACGCTTTCCGGCATGGGCCTGGATGCCAGTGTGGCGCTCATCACCGACGGGCGGTTTTCCGGCGCGACGCGGGGTGCGGCGCTGGGCCATGTTTCACCGGAGGCGGCCGGCGGCGGCAACATTGGATTGGTGCAGGAAGGGGACGCCATCGAGATCGACATCCCCCAGCGCACCCTGACATGGCACGTCTCCGATGCGGAAATCGCCCGGCGGCGCGCGGGCTGGACACCCCATCCGCCTAAAATCCAGCATGGCTGGCTGGCGCGCTACGCGCGGATGGTGACATCGGCGAGTGAAGGCGCAGTGTTACAATAGGCAGCAGACGGTAGACCGAGGGAGCGTTCCCCTTGTCTCCCGTCGCGCGAATCTTGGCGCGCGGTCTACCTTTGACTGCAAACATCACATCATAAGGAGATAATAGCATCATGACACAGGACAAAACAGAGTATATTTGGCTGAATGGCAAATTGCTTCCCTGGGAGCAGGCCACGGTTCACGTGACGGCGCACGCCCTGCACTATGGGTCCACCGTCTTCGAGGGCATCCGTGTCTACGAGATCAAGGAGCAGCCGCACATTTTCTGCCTTGAAGCGCACGTCAAGCGTCTGTTCGCTTCGGGCAAGATTTTCCGGATGGATATCAGTTACACACCGGAGGAAATCAAGCAGGCGATCAGCGACACGGTCAAGGCGAATCGGGTCAAGTCTTGCTACATCCGCCCGTTGGTCTTTCGTGGAGAAAGCCGGCTGGGCGTCAATCCCCTGCCGGGTCCGGTCGATGTGAGCATTATCGCCGTCAAATGGGGGCGCTATTTGGGGCCCGAGGCCATCGAGCAGGGTGTGGATGTGGGGGTGAGTTCATGGCGGCGGCTGGCGCCGGCGACGTCTCCGGCAGCCGCCAAGATCGGCGGGCAGTACGTCAACTCGCAGTTTATTGCTATGGAGGCAGCCGAACGCGGTTACGCGGAAGGGATCGCGTTGGACATCAACGGTTTCATCAGTGAAGGCAGCGGCGAGAATGTCTTTGTCGTCCGCGACGGCGTCATTTACACCCCGCCACCTTACGCCTCTATTTTGCAGGGAGTGACCCGTGCATGCATCATCACCCTGGCGCATGATTTAGGTTACGTGGTGAAGGAAGAGCCTTTACCGCGTGAGATGTTGTACATAGCCGATGAAGTGTTCTTCACCGGTACCGCGGCTGAGGTCACACCGATCCGTTCGGTCGATCATATTCCTGTCGGCAGTGGCAAGCGCGGCCCGATCACCGAGCGCTTGCAGACGGAGTTCTTCGGCATTATTGGCGGGGAAGTGCAGGATCGCCACGGTTGGTTGACGCCGGTAGTGTCGTAGTATAATGGGGGGTTACAAACCGGCGAGGGGGGCTTCTGCCGGTTGGGGTAAAGTCACAAAAGTCTCAGCCAAGGCGCCGGGTGAGACTTTTGTGGCCTGGCGGTATGGAAACTGGCTGAAGGAGGAGGAGAAAGATGACTCAAGAAGAACTTAATCCGTTTGTGATGGCGCAAAAACAGTTGGATATTGCCGCGGAGATCATGCAGTTGGAGCCGGCCGTCCACGAGTTGCTGCGCTGGCCTGTGCGTGAATTGCACGTGACGTTGCCGGTGAGAATGGACGATGGCTCCACGGAGATCTTCCATGGTTTCCGGGTGCAGTACAATGACTCGCGTGGCCCGACCAAAGGCGGCTTGCGCTTTCATCCTCATGAGACCATCGACACGGTGCGCGCGTTGGCTGCGTGGATGACGTGGAAGACGGCAGTGATGGACATTCCTTTGGGTGGGGGGAAGGGGGGCATCATTTGCAACCCCAAGGCCATGTCACCCGGCGAGTTAGAGCGGTTGAGTCGGGCCTACATTCGCCAGGTGGGGCGCATCCTCGGCGAGGACATGGACGTCCCCGCGCCCGATGTCTACACGACGCCGCAGATTATGGCATGGATGATGGATGAGTACGCCGTCATGCGTGGACACAATGTCCCCGGGATGATTACCGGCAAGCCGCTGCCGTTGGGCGGTTCCGCCGGGCGCAGTGATGCCACGGCGCGTGGTGGGATGTACTGCATCCGTGAAGCAGCCAAAAAGCTCGCTATCGATACGCACGCCGCGACGATGGCGGTCCAGGGCTTTGGCAATGCCGGTCAGTATGCTGCGACGTTGGGAGCGTCGCTTCTGGGGATCAAAACGGTTGCCGTTTCTGACTCCCAGGGTGGCATCTACAATCCCCACGGGTTGGACGGCAAGGCTGTCATAGCGCACAAGCATGATACCGGTTCGGTCATCAATTTCTCCGAGGCGGACAATCTCACGAATGCGGAATTGCTGGAACTGAAGGTGGATATTTTGACTCCGGCAGCCTTGGAGAGCCAGATTACGGCTGAGAACGCGGACCGGATCAAGGCCAGGATCATTGCCGAGTTAGCCAACGGCCCGACGACGGTGGATGCCGACGAAGTTTTGCACGACAATGGTAGTTACGTCTTGCCCGACTTCTTGTGTAATGCCGGCGGCGTCACCGTCTCGTATTTCGAGCAAGTGCAGAACGCCTACGGCTATTACTGGAAAGAAGCGCAGGTCCACGAACTGTTGGATGAAAAAATGACGGCGGCGTTCCATTCAGTCGCGCAGGCGGCGGAGAAATACGGTGTCGACAACCGCATGGCAGCCTACATCGTCGCTGTTGGGCGGGTCGCCGAAGCCTGCAAATTGCGCGGCTGGGTGTAAGCAGTAGACGGTAAACCGGCCTTGCGCCCTATGCCAGGTTGGGCGCGGATTTTGGCATGCCAGACGCTCTGGGATGACGAGAGAGGTGTGTTTCTATACGCCCATCCCCCCTGCCCCCTTCTCCTCCGCTGGCGGGGGAGAAGGGGGGATGAGCGGGACAGCACCTATGGTCGCAGTGTCAACCCATGAGACCCATCCCCAAAGTCCCGTTCGCCACCTGGCCAGGGTGGCTGCATAGTTACTTTTTTGGAACAGGTCATCCTGGCGCTTTCAAATACCCCACGGCGCGTTCCTCTTCGTCGTTCATGACGATTTCGAGGTAGCGCCCCTTGCCGAACGCCGGCACATCGACGACGTGAACGTAGGGCGCGTAGGCTGCGTCGTCGGGCAGTAACTCGCCCAGGAGGTTGGGGGCGCTGTTGATAAACGTCGTGTTGAGCATCGCACCCGGCCCAGGCGCGATAGGCAGGGGGAAAATGCCCGTTTCGATCAAATCCTGAAAGAAATGTGTGCCATACGAAGGCTCCGCCGTACTGCCCTCGCGGAGCAGTGGAATCTCGACCAGCACTTTGGTGTTAAAGATGTCGGCGTAGGTCACTTTGACGCCCAGGTCGACATCGGAACTCCCCCAACGCCCCGGCCCGATGAGGATGAACGACTCGTTCTCTAGCCGCTTGTTGAGCCGTCCGATCAGGTGAGCAATCTCGAACTTCGTCTCGTAGGTGGGTGCCTGGCTGTACTGTTTGGGATCCACGTAAATGATGTAGCGTATTTTCGAGACCACACCTTGCGGTACGAGCTTGCTGGCTTGCAGAATCAGACTGGATTCGGAAATGGAGTCCGGGATTTCGATGTTCTTGACCTGTTTCTGGCTGACCAGCGGACGGCATTGCAGTAAATGCACGGTGTAATCGGCGTGAGGATACTTCGGCTGAATATCGACGGTGAATTCGATGTCCACGGGCCATTGCAGATAGCGCTCCAGCTTTTTGAGAATCGTCTGCATCAGGGCGACGAAGTGTTTGTCGGTGGTCAGTTGCTCGAAAGTCAGGATGAGGTCACGGGTGTCCTGGGCGTCGAGCCGCGAGATGATAGGAGACAGGTAGTCGCCTTTGTCCAGGGAGGCCAGGTAGCGCAGCGCCGGATAGTCGTCTTCGATGACCTCGCGCACCGGCAGAGTCTTGCGGGCGTTGGCTTCTATATCCATCACATCGATGAAATGCTGTGAGTACTTGCGCGTTTCCCGCATGCCCACGTAGGGGCGCAATTGTGGATGGCTCAGGGCGACGATGCGTGGATAGTCATTCGCCACCCGCTCTACGGCGCGTGTGCCAAAGCCGCTGACCAGGCGCAAAAAGCCATCCTCACGCCGGATTTTGGGATTCCAGCGGAAAGGATTGCGGCTGTAGCCAACCCCGGCGACCGTGGGGAAGAAATAGTTGTGGTAGTAAGTTCCCTCTGCTTTTTGGATCAGCACGGCCATCCGCTCATCATAGTCCACCAGCCCCATGCGTTGGCGGTACAGCAGCGCATCGGGACTGAGGGTGCTGGCGTATACCCGCGCCACGGCGGTGAGCAGCGCGGACAGGTTTTCTTCGGACGTACCCTGGTTGGGGCAGAAGACGCTTTCGTACTTGCCGGCGAGCGCCGCGCCGAAATGGACTTCCAGCAGGCTGGATGAGCGGACGATCAACGGGGCGTTGCCCACCCGTTCCAAAACACGCCCCAGGCTGTAGATGATCTCACCGGGGAAATGCCCGGCGATGTAAGCGCGGCGGATTTTGGGATAGTCGGCCTCTATCTCTTCGCGTGAGCGATACTTCTGGTTCATGTAACGTGAGAACCCATTGATCAGCAGGAAATCGTAGAAGACATCGGCGCCGATGAAGTAGGAATCGGGGATTTCCACGCCAGCCCCTATGTCCATGGCGTCTTCGGGATCGGCTTTTTGCAGGATCTTCTGCGCCAGCAACATCCCGGCGGCTTTCCCGCCGATTTTACCCCGTCCAATGCAGCGCCGCCGGATATCGATCAGGTCGTGAATGGTGAACAATTCTTTGGCGACGCCGACGAACTCCAGTTGATCGCTGAGCATCCCCTTGATGAGCACGACGACGATTTCGCGCAGGTGGTGTTGCACTGCGGCGCGTTTCTCGGGTGTGAGGGCTTCATATTCCTCGCCCTGGCTGAAAAGCAGATCCCAGGAAGCCAGCTCCGGGTTGAACGTCAGGGCCAGTTCCTGGTCCTGCGGCGCGGCGCGGCTGGCGAGCACCACTTGGATGATGTCTTCCAGTCGGTCGGCGGGCAGGTTATAGGCAAAGTAGAAATCGGTCAGTTGATCGCGCACGACGGCCAGGCGCTCGTTCCACACCCGCTCTGGCTCCTGACCGAAGGGATCGTGGAGCCCCTCGCGGTACTGCGAGAGGATGGCTTTCTCCCGCACCTCGGCCTCGAACTCCGTCAATGTGACGATGCCCTTGGAGAACAACTCCTGGCGCATTCGCTCGCGAATCTTGCGGGCCAGGATGGGATACTGCGCCAACTTCAATTGGATGCCGTAGACCCGGTTGGGGAAATCTATTGCCTGTTCAATCACCGTCATCCTTCACCTTCGCTGGGATGAGTAGAGTATACCGCAATCCCTACCAATTTAAAGCCACAATTCTGGTCCTTATTTTCGCCCCCCCTGCTTCCCCGCTTGGGGGGGAGAAGGGGGGGGACGAGAGGGTCAGCGCCGATGGCCGAAGTGTCAACTTATGCCGCACCCTCCCCCCAAGTCCCATTCGCCACCTGGCAAGGGTGGCTGAATAGTTACGTGTTTGCCTGTTTGACATAATGAGGATAAACTATGCTCATAAAATGGCATGATTTCTGGAAGTGGGTCACAAGATTAGTCTGGTGGGGGAAACTTGGAGCGTCGTCCATCCGATATTCAGACTCAACAGACGGCTTGGCAGCAGGGTGAAACAAGCTGGCGGCAGTTGATCGACCTCTTGCCTGACGCGCTGGTGGTTCATCGCGACGGCATAATTCTCTTTGTCAATGCTGCCGCCGTGGCCTTGTGCGGCGCGACCGGGCCGGCAGGGCTCCTCGGCAAATCAGTCCACGATTTCATTCATCCTGACTACCGTGAGAGGGCGGCGCAGCGTATCGCCGCGACGTTCGCCAGCGGGGAGACGACACCGTTGCTCGAAGAAAAACTACTGCGCCTGGATGGCTCTGCCGTCGCTGTGGAGGTCGCCACCGCCCGGATTGACTATGAAGGCCGCCCGGCTTTGCAGACGCTGGTGCGCGATATCACCCTGCGCAAGCAGGCCGAGGTGACACTGCGGCAGAATGAAGGGCGCTGGCAGTTCGCCCTGGAAGGCGCCGGCGATGGGGTGTGGGATTGGAACCTGCAGACCAACCAGGTTTATTTCTCACCGCAATGGAAGACCATGCTTGGCTACGCGCCCCATGAGATCGGCGCCGGGCTGGATGAGTGGTCTAGCCGCATCCACCCTGATGACGTGGCCGCTTGCCAACAGGATTTGGATGCCTACCTCAGCGGCGCAACGCCGTTCTATCGCAATGAACATCGCCTCTTGTGCAAGGATGGGACCTACAAGTGGGTTCTTGATCAGGGAAAAGTCATTCAGTGGACCGACACAGGGGCACCGCTGCGTATGATCGGCACCCACGCCGACATTGACGAGCGCCGGCGGGCAGAAGAAATTTTGCGTGCCAGCGAGGAAAAGTACCGCTTTCTCACCGAAAACATCAGCGATGTCATCTGGACCTTCGACGTTGAGACGATGCGTTTTACGTACATCAGCCCCTTGGTGGAACGTTTGCGGGGGTATACCGTTGAAGAAGCCATGGCCGAGTCATTGGATGAAGCTTTGTCCTCCGAGCACGCCGCTTACATCCGTGAAGTGATGGGTGAACGGCTGACCGCCTTCCTCGCCGATGAAAAGGCCATGCAGTCCCCATCTTTCATCGGAGAAGTGCAACAGCCTTGCAAGGATGGCACCATGGTGTGGGTAGAAGTACTGGCTCGATTTGTGCGCAATCCCCACACCGGTCACATCGAAGTCTACGGTGTTACCCGCGATATCTCCGCGCGTAAGCAGGCCGAGGAGCTGGTTCAGTTGCGGCTACAATTGTTGGAATTTGCCGCCGACCATTCCCTGGCCGAATTGATGCAGTGCGCTCTGGATGAAATCGGCAGGCTGACCCGCAGTCCTATCGGCTTTTACCATTTTGTCGGCGACGACCAGAAAACTTTGTCCCTCCAGGCCTGGTCTACCCGCACCTTGCAGGAATTCTGCAAGGCGGAAGGCGCCGGCTTGCACTACCCCATTGACCAGGCCGGAGTATGGGCCGATTGTGTTCGCCAACGGAAACCCGTCATTCACAATGATTACATGGCGTTGCCGCATCGCAAAGGAATGCCGCCAGGACACGTCGCGGTTGAGCGCGAATTGGTGGTACCCACCATAGCCAATGGACGTATCGTGGCCATCCTCGGCGTTGGCAACAAGTCGACCGATTACAATGAAGGGGATGTTGAGCTGGTTGCTTACATCGCCGATGTCATCTGGACGATTGTCGAACGTAAGCGGGCCGCGACGCAGTTACAGGAGAGTAAGGCCCTGTTGGAGCAGACGGTCCATGCGCTTGAGGAACGGGAGCGTTTTCTGACGACCCTTAACGACGTCACCTATGCGGCACTGGAAACGCCGGACTTTTCGGCTCTGGTGCAGCTTCTGGCCGACCGGCTGGGCGAGTTGTTTGACGCTGATGGATGCTACATCACCTTATGGGATGAAGCCACGCGGGTGGTGACACCGGCCGCGGCCTACGGTCTCTTACGTGATACTTACCCGCAGGGGAAACCGATCCTGTCCGGGACAACGGCGCCGCGCGAGCAGACGATGACCGAGTCGGCATTGTCCATTGGTCATCCTCTCGTGGCCGATGACGTGTTCAACACTCCCTATCTCAGCCCGCGTATTGCCGCGCGGTATCCGACACGCTCGATGCTGGCGCTGCCACTGGTCGCCGGCGAGCGTAAATTGGGCGCTGCGCTGATTGCTTTCAACACCTTGCATCACTTCACGGCCGATGAGGTCACGCGGGCGGAACAGACGGCCCGGCAGATCTCCCTGGCAGTGGCAAAATCTTTACTGTTGCGCGAGTCCCAGGTGCTCTGGCAGGAGACTGAAACCCTGCGCGAGGCAGCCCTGGCGCTCACGAGTGCCCTGGACCATGACGAAGTCATCGATCGTATTCTGGCTCAATTGCAGCAAGTGGTACCCTACGATACGGCCTCGGTCCAATTGTTGCGTGAGGTTCCAGAGGGGAAAAAGCCCTGGTTGGAGATCGTCGGCGGACGGGGGTTCCCCCATTGGGAACAGATTCGCGGCATTACTTTCGATCCTGAACGCTCGGATAATCCTAACCATGAGGTGATACGTACCCGGGCGTCGTTTATCGTGGACGACGGGCCGGCAGTCTACGCGGTATTGCGTCAGTCTCCCCATGCCGAAGTGGGCATTCGTGCCTGGCTCGGCGTGCCGATGCTGGTGGGCGACCGTCTGATCGGGATGATCGCACTCGACAAAAAGGAGCCCGGTTTTTACACGCCGGCCCATGCCCGCTTGGCCGAGGCGTTTGCGGCCCAGGCCGCTATCGCTATCGAGAATGCCCGTTTGTACCAGGCGCTGCGGGATCACGCCGGGCAGTTGGAAGCACAAAACCTCGAACTGCGCAAGCTGACTCTGGCGATTGAGCAGAGCGGGAGCATTATTGAGATTACGGATACTGCTGGCCTTATCCAGTATGTGAATCCGCGTTTTGAAGAGGCTACCGGCTACACGGCCGGTGAGATGTTGGGACACGATCACAGCCGTTTGCAATCCGGCGAGCATAACGCCGACTTCTACCGGGTTTTGTGGGAGACCATCAGCCGCGGGCAAATCTGGCGGGGAGAGTTCCACAACAAGCGCCGAGATGGTTCACTCTATTGGGAAGCAGCCACCATTGCGCCGGTACAAGATGCCAACGGGCAGATCACGAACTATATCGCCATCAAAGAAGACATCACCGCGCGCAAGGAGGTGGAGGAGGCCCTCCGGCGTAACGCCGAACAACTGGCGGTGCAAAACGCCGAATTGGATGCCTTTGCCCATACCGTTGCGCATGACCTCAAGAATCCGGTGGGGCTGGTGATTGGCTATGCGCGCTTCTTGGAACAGGCTTATGACACCCTGTCCGCCGAGGAACTGCATAGCGCCATCCAGACGATACGTCGTTCCAGTGAAAAGCTCGACATGATCATCAAGGAACTGCTGCTCCTGGCCGGCGTGCGCAAAGAAGAGGTGGTCTCTGTCCCTCTGGATATGAAAGAGATTGTCCAGGAGGTGTGCGCCCGGTTTCTGTTGGTCACTCAGGAAACGAGGGCGTCCATCACCATGCCCGATACGTGGCCTGTGGCGCTCGGTCACGCCCCGTGGGTGGAAGAAGTGTGGGCCAACTACATCGGCAACGCGCTCAAGTACGGCGGTCGTCCCCGCGAGGGCATCCCGCCCCACGTGGAACTCGGCTACACCTTCCTTGAACCTGAAGGCTCAAAGCTCGATCCAGCATCGGGCATCCAGCACCAGGCAACCAGTATCCAGTTCTGGGTGCGTGACAACGGCCCCGGGCTTACGCCGGAGGCGCAGGCGAAGTTGTTTGCGCCGTTCACTCGCCTGGAGCAGGTACGGGCGCAAGGCTACGGTCTGGGACTTTCCATTGTACGGCGCATCATGGAGAAACTCGGCGGCGAAGTGGGAGTGGTGAGTGCGCTGGGAGAGGGAAGCCGGTTCTATTTCACCTTGCCCATGGCGCGCTGACCGAATTGGGATGTATTTCATTATGGGCTGCTACTTCGGTCATAGGTGATGACCCTCTCATCCCCTCTATCCCCTGCTCCCCCGCAGGGGGAGAAAAAGTGGGGGTGGGGCGAGGCGTGATGCGAGATTGGCCGATTCCGCATCACGCCTCACGTATCATGTCACAACCCCATCATAAATTGAAAGATAAGGTCATTGCTACCCGGCAATCCTTCGTGGCCGAAGTCGGGGTAGATGACCATTTCCTTTGCGGACATGATCTTGTTGTAAGCAGCGAACTGGGTGGAAGGCGGGCAGATCGTATCGCGCAAGCCGGTATACCATTGCACATGGGTGCGGATGCGTGGGGCGAGATGCTGGATATCTACATAGCCGAGCTGTTCAAAAATGGCGTCCTCATCCTCGTGGCGTGGATCGAAGTGGCGGAAATACTCACGCAGTTCGGCGTAGGCGTCGGTATCCTGATCCATGTCCCAGACGCGCTTGTAGTCGCTGAGGAAAGGGTAGACAGGCGCGGCCCGCTGGATATGCGGTTCGAGCGCGATGCAGGCGACGGTGAGTGCACCGCCCTGGCTGCCGCCGGTCGCGCCGACGCGCGCGGGGTCCACATCGGGCATCTCCATCACGATCTTGGCAAGCTGCGCCGTGTCGAGGAACATCTGGCGGTAATACAGCTTTTCCGGCTCGCCTTTGAGTGCTTCGTCCAGCCCCCGGATGATGTGCCCGTGGAGCGTGTTGCCGGTGACGCCGCCCTTGTCTTCGGAGCGCCCGCCCTGTCCGCGACAGTCCAGCGCGGCGACGGTGAACCCGGCGGCGACGTAACCGAGCTTGTCGGCCCAGTCGCCGGAATCGCCGGCGTAGCCATGGAACATCAGCACGGCGGGATGTGGCGCGGGCGCGCTCTTCGGCTGGAGCAGCTTGGCATAAATACGCGCACCGCCGACGCCGGTGAAAGTCATATCGAAGCATTCGGCAAACGATGCCTGAAATGCTGCCGGCGTCAATGTGACCTGCGGATCGAGCGCGCGCATCTCGGCCAGTGCCGCGTCCCAGTAGGCATCAAAATCCGCCGGCCGGGGGTTGATCCCCATATACGTTTGTAGCTTCTCTAGTGGAAAATCGAAAGTTAGTGGCATAGTCTTGTCTCCTGAAAGAAATTAAAAATCACCAATTGCGCAATTCCAGGTTCTTGCGGATCAATTCACTGCGCTGGGCGACGCATGTGGCGGAGCGCATCCCATCTTCCGGTGTGTACATCACGTAATCCAGCATCTTGTCCACGGTGGTGGTGGCGACGTGCATTCGCGTGTCGGATGAAGCGTAGTAGATGAACATGTCGCCGTTCTCGCGGGCGACGGCGCCGTTGCAAAACAGCACATTGGAGACGTCGCCGACGCGTTCCGTGCCTAGCGGGGCCATCAGGTAGCCGCCGGGGCGGTAGAGGACCTGCGCGGGGTTGTCGAGGGCGCAGAGGAAGGCGTAGAGCACGTAGCGCAGTCCCGCCGCACAACCGCGCACGCCGTGAGCGATGTGCAGCCAGCCCGCGGGGGTCTTGATGATGTCGCCTGCCCCGTTCTTCAGTTCCTTGATAGTGTGATAGGCGCGCGGATCGACGATGGTTTCTTCTTCGATCTTGGCGTGTTCGATATCATCTGCCAGCCCAAAACCGATGCCTCCGCCTTTCCCGGCTTCGATGAAGTTGTCCTGTGGGCGGGTGTAGAAGGCATACTTCCCCTGGATAAACTCCGGCAGTAGGACGGCGTTGCGCTGCTGCGCCGCGGTCGTTTGGAGATCGTCGAGGCGCTCCCAGGTCTGGAGATCGTGGGTACGGGCAATGCCGGCCTGGGCGATGGCGCTGCTCAGATCGCCGGGCGGCGCGGTGGGGTCCTGGCGCTCGGTGCAGAAGATGCCGTAAATCCAGCCGTCCGCGTGTTTGACGACGCGCATATCGTAGACGTTGACGTCAGGATCGGCGGTTTCGGGCATGACAATGGGGTAATCCCAGAAGCGGAAGCCGTCCACCCCTGTCGCGCTTTCGGCCACGGCGAAGAAGGATTTACGGTCGTAGCCTTCCACGCGGCAGATGAGCAGAATCTTGTCGTTGAACAACAAAGCGCCGGCGTTGTACACGCTATTGATGCCCAGGCGTTCCATCAGATAAGGGTTGGTTTCTGGATTGAGATCGTAGCGCCAGAAAAGCGGTGTGTGCGCGGCAGTAAGCACCGGGTACACATACCGCTCAAACAGACCGTTGTCCCAGGCGGGATCCAGGCGGTTTTTGCGCTCTAACAAGGCCGTGTGGGCTTCGGTCAACCGCTGCAGGCGTTCGTGAAAAAGGTCTTGGGTCATTGTTCTGTACTCCCTGAAAATGGTGCGGCAAAGTCAATTGTATCTATTCAGGCTAGTAAACCTGACGAAGCCACTTATTCCCTATGCCAGGTTTTGGCGTAGACTTTGGTATGCCAAGTGCTTCTGTATGCCAAGATATGCGTGTTTCTATAAGCCCATCCCCCCTGCCCCCCTTCCCCCCAGGAAGGGGGATTTTTGTAGGGGGTGTGGCGGGCGGCGAAGCCGCCCGCCACACCCCCTCTTTTTTGCCCCCTTCTTCCCCGCTTGCGGGGGAGAAGGGGGTTGGGGGATGAGAGAGTCAGCGCCTATGGCCGAAGTGTCAACCCATGATGCACCATCCTCAAAGTCCCATTCGCCACCTGGCAAGGGCGGCTGAATAGTTACATTTTTTATACTTTTCGTATCAATCCGTGGCTGGCTTTTTTTATTTTGACCATGCGAAATCCTGAAGAGCCTCTATGGGGAGATACTATACCATGTTTCGAGGAATAGACTACACAAGGGGTGTCGTCCTTTTTCCAATAATCTGTCTTATACCCCTACACAAATCTCACGATTGGTGCACGCTGAGACTTTTATAGTCTATAGTCTATGGTAGAATGACACACGCTTTCGACTCTGGATTTTCGACTTCAGATTAAGGATGAACTGGTGAAACCAAACGGTGCATCTGGATGGCACGCGCTGACGGCGAAAGTACGCCGGCTGGACATCTTCGCTATAGACGGCGCGCCGCGTCGTTGCCACCAGGGGATGAAAATGTTCTGGTGGGACGGGCTGCTGGCGACGATTTCCGCTGCCTTCGTGGATACTTACGTCTCGCTCTATGCGTTGGCCTTGGGGGCAACTAACACCCATATCGGCGTGCTCGCCTCGGCCTCCAGTTTTTTGGGCGCCCTCACCCCCCTGCCCGGCGCCGCGCTGGTACAAAAACTCGGGCATCGCAAACCTCTCATTGTGTGGGTTTCCACCTTCGTGCGCACGCTGATTTTGCTGGCCGCGCTTGTTCCCCTGTTCTTTAGCGGCGATACGGCCGTCTACATAGTCATCGCCCTTTTTGCCCTGCGCGCGGGATTGAACAATCTGGTCCATCCGGCCTGGGTGTCGATGACCGGCGACGTTGTTCCGCTAGAGCACCGCGGACGCTATTTCTCGATGCGCAACATGGCCATGGCCCTGGCTTCGATGCTGTTTGTACCGCTGGCCGGACAGTTGATCGATGGGGTGGGCGGGCTGGCCGGCTACCAGATTAGTCTGGCGTTGGCCTTTGTGATTGGCCTGACTTCCTCGTATGCCTACTCGCGCATCCCCGAGCAGAAGCTCGTTGTGGATCCGCAAACACAGCGCATCTCTTTCTGGCAGGCACTGCGCACCGATCACACGTTTTTGGCGTTCACCTTGATTATGATGCTCTGGACCTTCGGCGTGCAGGTCGCCGGAACGTATTTTACGGTCTATCAGAAGGATGTTTTGCAGTTCTCCACTCGCCTTATCGGTCTTTTAGCGACTGTCACTTCCGTCACCAGTTTGATCGGCCAGCGCGTATGGGGACGGCTGATCGATCAACACGGCTCGCGCTGGGTGATGACGCTGTGTGCGTTGATTATCCCCAACATGCCCTTTGTCTGGATGTTTGCCGTCAAGCCATGGCATGTCGTTTTCATCTCATTGCAAAGTGGTTTCTTGTGGGCCGGTTTCAACGTCGCCAGCTTCAATCTGTTGTTGGAACTACCTGACCAAAAACTGCGCACGCAAGCCGCAGCGAGTTACACCACCCTGGTCAACATCGCCAGCATTGTTGCCCCGCTCGTCGGCAGCCTGGTGATTGATCGCTTGGGTTACCGGTGGGATTTTGGCCTCTCGGCCGTTCTGCGCCTGCTGGGGGCCATCGCCTTTCTCATCTTGCTCAAGCCGTTTGGAAGGGGCAAAAGGCGTGCAGCGGTGAATGGAGAATCAGCGAATGGAGAATCAGTGAATGGAGAATCAGTGAATCAAGAATCGGCGAATGGAGAATCAGTGAATGGAGAATCAGTGAATCAAGAATCAAAGTCTGTTGTCAGCCAGACTAACGACTACCAGACTAAGGACTATCAGACTAATGGCTATCAGACTAACGACTATCAGACTAACGACTACCAGACAAAGGACTATAAGACGATGACAACGATTTGGAAACTGAACGAGCAACAGTATTTTGAAGCACCGGGCCTGACGGCGACGGTCTTCCACGATTTTTACCCGGAGGGCAAGCAGGGCGGCCTCACGCTTATCCAGCACGGCGAGCGCGTCGCGGCTTGCGGCGATGTGCGCCTGGAACCCACGCCCGGGCAATGGCGACCGCTGCCCAAAGTCGGCGAGCGCCAGGTGGAGGGAGAAAGCCTTGTTGTCCCGGCGCAGTTCGAGGAAGCCGGCCTCCGTTATACCGTGCGTATCCGACCGGAAGGCGAAAGCCTGCGTGTGGCCGTGGACCTGGCCGAGCCGTTGCCGCCCGAATGGGAAGGTAAGGTGGGTTTCAACCTGGAACTGTATCCTGGCGCACTTTTCGGCAAGACGTTCCACCTGGGGACGACGGCGCGCGTCTTCCCGCAGCAGGCTAACGGTCCCCGGCGGCGCATCGGTGCTTGCCCGTGCTGTCCGGTGCCACTGGCGGATGGCCCCACGTTGACTGTCGCGCCGGAGGATCCACTGCGTCGCCTCGTCGTCGAGTCCCTCAGCGGCGATCTGTACCTCTACGACGGACGCGACACCGACGCCAACGGCTGGTTCGTCATCCGTGAAGTCATCTGCCCCGGCGTGGCCGGGACGGCGCTGCAATGGCGCATCACGCCGCACAGCGTCCCTGAATGGCGTTCCACGCCTGTCATTTGCGTCTCGCAGGTCGGTTATCATCCCGATCAGGTGAAGCAAGCCATCCTCGAACTCGACCCGCGCATCGCAACCCTCGCTGCCGCCGTCCTCCAACGGCTGGACGCGGCGGGCTTCACGACAGTTTATGCGGCTACACCGGTCCGCTGGGGGCGCTGGCTTAGCCATGACTATGCCATCTTTGACTTTAGCGCTGTGCGTGAACCGGGGATGTATGTCGTCGGCTACGGCGGCCAGAGTTCGCCGCCGTTCGCCATTCATCCCGAAGTTTACCGGCACGGCGTCTGGCAACCCACGCTGGAAACCTACTTCCCGGTACAGATGTGCCACGTGGAAGTGCGCGATGGAGCGCGCGTCTGGCATGGCGCGTGTCATCTGGACGACGCGCTGCAAGCGCCTGCGCCGCACGTGCACTTCGACGGCTACCGTCAGTACGATGCGACCGAGACATCCTACGCCCCCGGCGAACACATCCCCCACCTGGACGTGGGCGGCTGGCACGATGCGGGCGACTACGACCTGGCGGCGGGATCACAGGCGCGGACGACGCACACGCTTTGCCTCATCCGCGAGTTGTTCGGCGTCGCTACCGATCAGACTACGGTGAAGCAGGATGAGCGGCTGGTGCTGCTCCACACGCCCGACGGCGTCCCCGACCTCGTCGAGCAGGTGGCGCACGGCGCGCTCAATCTGCTCTCCGGCTACCGCGCCACAGCCGACATGGAGCATCCACACAGCTTCCACGGCATCATCGAAGCCACGCTGACGCAGTACGTGCACCTCGGCGACGCTGCCACGATGACGGACAACCACATCTACGTCCCGACGCTCGCTGCGGGCCAGGTCCGCAGCGACGAGGCTGGACACCTCTACGCCGGTAAAAACGATGATCGCTGGGCCTTCACCAACCACGACACCGCGCTCGAATATCTGGTCGCGGCGGCGTTGGCGGCGTCCAGCCGTGTGTTGCGCGGCTACGACGATGTTTTAGCTGCCGAGTGCTTGCGCACGGCGAGGCGGGTGTGGGACTACGAACACACGCACGCGCCGGTCGAACAGCGCGCGGCCTACGTTCCACGCGACGTGGAGACGCAGGAGATCGTCGCGGCGGTGGAACTGTTGCTCACCACTGGCGAAGAACGCTATCGCACCTCTCTGCTGGAAAAGCAGACGGCTCTCGAAAAAATGGCCCGGTGGGTTGGCGGTGCCGTCGCCCGTGCACTGCCCGCCATCGACGACGAGGCTTTCACGGCGGCTTTTCGCGCCGCGGTCAAGGCCGGCCATGCCGAATTCGCGGCAGAACTGGCCTCCAACCCCTTCGGCGTTCAGTGGCGACCGTACATCTGGGGCGTGGGATGGCAGATTCAACAGTACGCCGTGGAGATGTACCAGATCTGGCAAGTTTTCCCTGACCTGGTCGACCGTGAGGTCATCCTGCGTGTGGTGAATTACGTGCTCGGCTGTCATCCGGCGTCGAATACATCCCTCGTATCGGGGGTGGGAGCGCATTCGTTGACGACCGCCTACGGTGCCAATCGTGCCGAGGGGTCCTATATCCCCGGCGGTATGGTCTCCGGGGTGGCGCTCATCCGCCCGGACTTCCCCGAACTCAAGGAACCGTGGCCTTTCCTGTGGCAGCAAACGGAGTACGTGATGCCCGGCGCGGCGAATTACATCTTCTGCGTGCTGGCGGCGGATCGGATGTTGAATCGAGAAGCGTGAGACGAACCTTGGTGATCTGTAGCTTTCGTCCCTCCCCCTGCCCCCTCCCCAGCGAAAACGCTGGGGAGGGGGAGAAAAATAAAGGGTTTTTGCAGGCGGGCGCAGCCCGCCTGCAAAAACCCACACAAAAAATCCCCTTTTTTCCCCCCCGCCAACGCGGGAGGGGAAAAAGGGCAGGGGATAGTACGTTCACAAGACTAAAAGTTTACAAGACTCTGAAGGAAGGTGGCAGACCTGTGGTACAGCGCCGATTGGCGCGGGGCGCAACTGTATGCGTTGAAAGACGTAGCTAAAATGGTGTCTTGTTCCATCCATTTTGTCATTCTGAAAGGAGATAATCACTATGCAAAGCCTGAAACCCAAAACCAAAAGTGTTTCCAGTATCATCATTACGATAGTTGTGGTCATTGTTGTCATTGCGCTCTTCAGGTTTGGAAGCCAATTCTTTTACTTTTTCCAAAAAGTTGATGCGCAGGAAGTAGGCATTCAATTCACCAGTGGACGCATCAAAGACGTCGTCGGCCCCGGCGTGTACAGTGACTTCGGGCTTTTCGTCAGCATGGTCAAAGTTTCCAGTCAGGCCATCCCCTTCTCGGTGGATGACGCCGAAATTATCACGAAGGACAAACAGCGGATGGGCGCCCTGGTGAGCGGCGACATCTTCCGCCCCGGTGAGATGGAGAAGGATGTGCTGCGCGAGAACTGGTCCAAGTATCGCGGCCTGTATACGGACGATGCGGCGCTCGTCGCCAAGGTGCAGGATTTCGCCAGACAGGCGATGAAGGTCTGCATCGGTGGGCGAACCTTCGATGATAACACTATTGGCAGCGCCCGCGATGAACTGCGCGCTTGCATCGACGAAGAACTGAATGGTCTGGCAAAATCGGTGGGCCTGACCGTCAGAAACGTTGTCGTCCCGAATATCATTTTGTCGGCGGAGGCGCAAGCCGGGTTGGATGCCATCGTCCAGAGCCGTCTTGAAACCGAGAAGGCCGCGCAGGACGAACTGAAGGCCATCGCCCAGGCCGAAGCGGAGCAGGCTCGCGTCGAAGGTGAGATCCGCGTGGAGCAGTCGCGTATCCAGGAAACGACCCGCCAGCAAACGACCCTCGCCGAACTGGAACGCCAGCGCGTCGCGGCGCAACTGGCCGTCATCGAAGCGCAACGCGCCAACACGTTGGCCGAACTGGAGACGGAACGTCAAAAGATCGAGGCGACCAAGGCCAATGAAACTCTGGCAGCAGAACGTAACCTGGAAATCCGTAAGCTGGAAGCCGATGCGCTGATAGAGGCAGCCCGTGGTGATGTGGCTTTGCGCGCGGCGCTGGCTAAACTCTACGCCGAGCACCCGGAATTCCAACTGGTGACGATCGCCGAGGCGAACGCCGCCGCCCTCTCGGCTATGGATAAGATCATCTTCACCGTTGAAGGCTCTGCGCCGACGGTTGTGCTGCCCGGCCCTGGCATCACCCCCACGGTGAACGTCAACCAGCCGCAGTAGAGGGACGAGGCGGCACTCACCGGGCACGTCTACGCGTCGGCAATGTGTCATCAGCCGGGGATGGGCGCCGGGCGCTTGCGGTCGGCGCGCGCTGTCTTCGGCGATGCCATCACCCCGATCGGCGCGTTATCTCTGGCGTAGGGCGATGTGTCAAATCGCCCTACGCCGGTTCCCAAGTGACGACGTACTCCGTCAGTGGATCGGGCTTCTGGATGGCAGGCTCGCGGATGACCCATTGACCTCGCTGTCCCAATTCCTCGGCGATGAGGGCGAAGTGACCCATTGCAATCCCCATATCGATGCGCTGCATATCGGCGATATCCAGGAGGAACCGGTTGCGTCTGGCATATCCCGGCGTGCGCTGGACGTAGAAGTGCCACTTTTCCCCAGCCTTGACGATGCGCCATGGCTGCTTGTTCGACGCCGATGGCCCCATTCGTACCCCATCCAAAGCCGTGGCGAAAGGCCCGGCGGCATCACGGTTGAGGGGAACGCCAAACACGTCGTCGAAAAACAGACGTTCCCAGGGCAAACGCCGGTCGGCATTGGCCTGCCGGCGGATCGCCGCTTCGGGGAGGCGGCGTTGGGCAGCGCAATAACCCAGCGCAATCACGGCGGGCAAAGATTCATTATCGCGCAACTCGAGCCTGGCCGCAAAGCGGCTTTTGGCAAACGTCCCGCCGATCCAGCACGTTCCCAGCCCCAGACTTGTGGCGTAGAGAACGACGTGTTCCATCACATAGCCGAAGTCCTCCAGATTCATCCGGCCCTCCGGCGTTGCCCCCAGGATAAACCCGGTCGCCCCCTTGATGAAGCCATACGTGCTCAAGCCTTTGAGCGCTTGCCGGTCTGCCTCGTTGGCGGCGGCCAGCAGCAGGCGTAGGTGCATTCCCAGCGGCCCAACGGCATGGGCTTCCATAAAAGCCGTCAGTTGTTGCTGCAGTGCCAACTCGATGGGGGTATCGTGATAGGTTCGGCACGAATAGCGCGCCGAAATGACGTCAATGATCGATTTCCCGTTCAGCATGGTCCTCTCCTGGTTGCAGATTCGTGGTCAAACTGCCTGCACGGTGTTATAATGACGGCGTCAACGATACGCGGAGGGAAACATCTTGAACACGAATGACACCATTGACACCGGTGACAGCTACACCATCGATTATATGCCAGAAAAATCCATCTACCAGGACGACACCATGAGCCGTTGCGTATACTCTAACCCCGCCGAGGTCGAGGCCGTGCAGGCGCGCTTGCGCGCCGAACACATTCCATGCGATGTAGTCCATCTCGATCCCCGTTGGATGAAAACGTCCTACTACCATCGCCTCGGTGTGGATGCTTGCGACTTCGCTTGGAATCATGAGGCATGGCCTGATCATAAACAGATGCTGCACCGATGGCTCGCGGATGGCTTTAACACGTGCTTCTGGGTCAATCCTTACATTCCAGAGGGCACAGCACTCTACGAAGAGGCGCAGGCCAAAAATTATCTCCTCAAGACTGCCGATGGCGCAGTCGCTCGCCCGGAGCAGGGCACTATCGACGATCAATAGTATCTATTCAGGCTAGTAAACCTGACGAAGCAACGTATTCCCTCTACCAGGTTTGGCGTGGATTTTGGTATGCCAGGTACTTTTGTATGACGAGATATTCGTGTTTCTATAATCCCATCCCCCCCTGCCCTCTTCCCCCCAGGGAAGGGGGATTTTTGTAGGGGTGTCGCCACACCCCTCTTCCGCCCCCTTCTTCCCCGCTTGCGGGGGCGAAGGGGGTTGGAGGATGAGAGGGTCAGCGCCGATGGCCGAAGGGGCAATCTATTATGCACCCTCCCCCCAGTCCCGTTTGTCACCTGGCAAGGGCGGCTGAATAGTTACGATCAATATAGGCTTGGACCGGATTTACTCGTCGCGCCGGTGCTCATGCCGGGTGCGACGTCGCGTGACGTCTACTTCCCCAAAGGCCGCTGGTGGGCGCTGGAAGACGTTGCCTGCGTCGTGGATGGACCGGGCTTCGTCGAAGTCGCCGCGCCGTTGGAGCGCATCCCACTCTTCGTGCGCGCGGGGACGGTGATTCCACGCTACATCCATGAGCCGCAGCATCTCAAGGGGCCGGCGCCGGAGGAGATGGAACTCTTCATCTATCCCGGACCGAGCCAGAAATCGCTGTGGATTGCGGAGAATGGCTTCGACATCCAGATCGACTACACGGTGACGGCGGAAAAGCACACTCTGACCATCAATCCGGTTCCTATCAGCTTCACTATCTGGCTGATGGATAGGCGCGCTACAAAAGTTGAAAGTACACGCGATGCTTTGCTGACCTGGGAAGTGTTTGACCGCGACACCATGATCAGCGGGGATGCCGCCGCTGGCGTTGATGTCTGGTATCAAAGCTTGCCAGACTAAAGACGGCTCTAGAGGGATCTGCCATGACAACATTCGAACTGACTTTTAGACCCGGCGTGACCACCCAGGTCGAAGTGGACGAGCGGAACTTGCTCTTTTATGCTGTGCATCGTGCGCCGGGCGCGCTGCCCGACCAGGCCACAGTGGTTGACGCAGCGCTGGATCATCCTGGCGGAACGGAGAAGTTGGAAGATTTGCTCGCGCCGGAGGATCGCGTCGTCATCATCGTGGACGACATCACCCGGCCTACGCCTACGGCGAAAATCCTGCCAGTGATCCTGGCGCGGTTGGCGCAGGTCGGCATCCCGGACAAGGCCGTGCTCATCTTTATGGCGCTCGGTACCCACCGCCCGATGACGCGCGATGAGCTGCGCGTCAAGCTGGGTGACGATGTGCTGACGCGCTATCGCGTCATCAACCGCGATTACCGCGACGGCGACTTTGTTGACCTGGGGACGACTGCCAGCGGTATCCCCATCGAGGTCAACCGCGAAATCATCAACGCCGATTTCCGCATCGCCATCGGCAACATCGTGCCGCACATCACGTCGGGGTGGGGCGGCGGCTCGAAGATCATCCTGCCGGGGGTGTGCAGTCAGAAGACGGTGGACCGGATGCACTATGCGGCGTGTCTGATGCAACCGGTGTTGGATGTTCTCGGTGTGCGCGACAACCAGGCTCGCGTGGAGATGGACGACATCGCCGGAAAGATCGGCCTGGACTTCATTGTCAATACGGTGTTGGATGAGAATCAGCGCATGGTAGGTGTGTTTGCGGGTCATTACGTCGCCGCGCACCGGGCGGCGGTCGCTCTGGCGCAGGAAGTGATGGTGGTGCCCATCCCCAAGCTGGCCGACATTGTCATTGCCTCCGCATACCCCTGTCATTTCGACTACTGGCAGGGCATCAAGCCCTACGTCTTCACGCATCTCGCCGTGCGCGAAGGCGGCGTGCTAATCTTTTTGCTGGATGGATCGGAAGGCCTGAGTGGAGACGCGCCGGCGCACGACAAAACCATGCGCACGTACCTGCCGCTGTCGTTTGCCGAGCAGGTAGCGGCGGTGGAACGCGGCGAAGTGAGTGATGTCGCGGGGATGAACGTACCGCTCTATCACGCGATGGTGCGCGGCCGCGTGCAGCGGACGATCTGTGTGACCCATCACCTTGCGCCGCGCGACCTCGACGTGCTGGCGTTCGACAGCGCGCCCGATGTGCAGACGGCGCTGGAACGGGCCTACGATCTGATGGGTCGCGAGGCAACGGTGGGCATCATCCCCTTTGGCGGCGAGACGCTGACACGCGTTGTATAAGTCGACGATGATCTAACCGCGAATCTACGCTAATTTCAACCGATTCGCGGGATTAGCGGTTTGTTTTTTGGGGGGTGGAGCGTGGTTCAGGGTTGAAAGCAAGCGCATCTGGAAACCCACGCCTGAAGCGGCCCAGGGCGGGATCGTAATAGCGCGCGCCATAGTCGTACAGGCCCAACCCGGCTTCGTGCCGTTATCCGGTGAAGCGGAAATCCGTGGGCGCCGTGCCGTAGCGCGAAGCCGCGGGCTGAAGCCCTGCGGCTTAATGCACGAAGCCCCCCCCAGGGGGCTGAGCGTCCGGCCCGCCGGGTTTGGTGGGTTCAGCCGACGGCTTTAGCCGCGGCCAGGGGGGCTGAGCGTCCGGCCCGCAGGGCCTGGTGGGTTCAGCCGACGGCTTTAGCCTCGGCCAGGGGAGCTGAGCGTCCGGCCCACAGGGCCTGGTGGGTTCAGCCGACGGCTTTAGCCTCGGCTGAAGGATAACAAACCGCGGGCTGAAGCCCTGCGGCTCAACGCACGAAGCCCCCCAGGGGGCTGAGCGTCCGGCCCGCAGGGCCTGGTGGGTTCAGCCGACGGCTTTCGCCGCGGCCAGGGGAGCTGAGCGTCCGGCCCGCCGGGTTTGGTGGGTTCAGCCGACGGCTTTAGCCGCGGCCAGGGGGCTGAGCGTCCGGCCCGCCGGGCCTAGTGGGTTCAGCCGACGGCTTTAGCCGCGGCCAGGGGGCTGAGCGTCCGGCCCGCCGGGCCTAGTGGGTTCAGCCGACGGCTTTAGCCGCGGCCAGGGGGCTGAGCGTCCGGCCCGCCGGGCCTGGTGGGTTCAGCCGACGGCTTTAGCCGCGGCCAGGGGGGCTGAGCGTCCGGCCCGCAGGGCCTGGTGGGTTCAGCCGACGGCTTTAGCCGCGGCCAGGGGGGCTGAGCGTCCGGCCCGCCGGGCCTGGTGGGTTCAGCCGACGGCTTTAGCCGCGGCCAGGGGGCTGAGCGTCCGGCCCGCCGGGCCTGGTGGGTTCAGCCGACGGCTTTAGCCGCGGCTGAAGGCTTTTTCTTTTTCGATTGTATGATTTGTGTATAATAACCTAAGTTGCTACCTTATGACGAAAGTAGAAAACCATGGATTCCGCGGTATAGTTATGGGTGAACAATCCAACACTAAGCCGGAGGGAATCCATGGATACGCAAATTATAGCCGTTTTCTGCATTTGTGACGATATCTTGAAAGGGTTGCATCATTACGAAGACCCCCAATGCACAATGAGTGACGCCGAAGTGCTGACCGGCGGCGCAGCCGCGTCGGCCTTGAAGCGATGTTAGTAGAATGTAATGGCGCTGGGGCGCGGAATGTGCTATCCTGGTCCCCAAGTAGGACGGGAACGCTCCGGGGGCACGGAGCGTGAGGGCCAGCCGTCGCCGCCCATGGGATACCTGTGGTAAGCCCGTGATGTTTTGTGGCTGCCCGTCGGATACTACTTTGGGACGGTGTACGCACCGAGCCCGCATCAGTTGGTGAACCTCTGCGCCTCTAATCCGCGCCCCAGCGCTCGCCCGCTCTATGGCGAAACTCTACT
>Ga0208196_1000643_pt1 | contig 43665 bp, 33 predicted proteins | sample AD_JPNNA7_MetaG_FD_184443 | JGI IMG/M metagenome (GOLD analysis project Ga0208196, IMG submission 184443) | Active sludge microbial communities of municipal wastewater-treating anaerobic digesters from Japan - AD_JPNNA7_MetaG (SPAdes) (version 2) | ecosystem: Engineered > Bioreactor > Anaerobic...
AGCGCAACGGGAGCAGGGCCTCACAATGTTGTTTACAGTACAGTGGGGTCAAAGACGGTAACGCTTACCGTTACAGAGGGTGTAACAAGTACAGAGACCAAGACAGATTATATTACCGTCAACACCGTACCTTCTGCGCCATCTGCAATAACGGGAACTGCTTCAATATGTCGGCCGCAGACTGATGTCACATATTCCGTTCCGCCTCTTGCCGGCGCTACCAGCTACCAATGGAATTACACCGGTCAGGGCGCTACCATTGTTGGAAATACCAATACTGTTACCATTTCATTTAACTCCAGTGCCACTTCCGGCATACTGACGGTTCAGGGGGTCAATGATTGCGGCAATGGCCAATGGAGCCAGGGTTATAACATAACAGTCAACGCAATGCCTTCACAGTCACCCGTTACCGGGCCTGCAGCACCACCATGCCGCAGTGCGGGGAATGTATATTCCGTGACCGCTACTGCAGGATCAAACTATGTATGGGAGGTGCCTGTGGATGCTGATATTACCTTGGGACAAGGTACCAGCAGTATTACGGTTACTTTTGGAAGCACCGACGGGCATGTCTCAGTCACTGAGACAAACGCGGCAGGATGTACTGGTGCCCCCAGAAGTCTTTATGTCGAACTTCAGGGCTGTGGACTCAATGCTGATTTCACTGCTGAGCCACGAACAGTGTGCGCAGGATCATCAGTTGTTTTTTCAAACACCTCCGGGGGAACATCGGGCAATACAACTTTTGCATGGAACTTTGGTGAGGGTGCAACACCTGCCACGGCAGCAACTGCCGGCCCTCATACAGTTAGCTACAGCTCCGGCGGGTCAAAAACAGTCTCGCTGACAATAACTGACGGAGCCAGCGATACGGAGACAAAAACGGGTTATATAACCGTTAATCCTCTGCCGGCAGCAGCAGAAACAATAACAGGAACACCTTCAGTTTGCCGGGGCAGCAGTGCCTCCTACACTGTGCCGGCCATTTCAGGCGCTACATCATATTCATGGGTGTATAGTGGCCAGGGTGCGGATATAAATGGAACAACGAATACAGTAACAATTAACTTTTCCTCCACTGCCACCTCGGGAACGCTGACAGTGAGAGGCGTTAACAGTTGTGGCAACGGGACGCTGAGCCAGGGCTATGCAATCACCGTCAACCCGCTGCCTCCTGCTCCGGGGGTTGGTGAGATCACCCAGCCAACATGCACTGTAGCCACGGGAAGCGTGGTGCTCACCGGCCTGCCTGCAGGAAACTGGACTATAAATCCGGGAAACAGAACCGGCACAGGTTCAACAGTAACCATCACCGGTCTTACTCCCGACACATATAACTTCACTGTAACAAACTCCAATGGCTGCACTTCCGAGGAATCGGCAGACATTATCATAAATGCACAACCTGCTATCCCGGCCAGGCCTGTTATTGGCGCGGTTACTCAGCCGACCTGTGCCGTATCAACGGGCAGTGTCGGGATAAGCGGGTTACCTTCAACGGGCACCTGGATACTCACCCGCAACCCGGGCGGAGCGCAGGTGAGCGGCACTGGAACTACCTTTACAGTAAGCGGGATACCTGCAGGAACATATACCTATACCGTCACCGCTGCATCAGGATGCGTATCGGTAGCCTCGGATCCGTTTACCATTAATTCCCCGCTGCCTGTACCTGACATACCTGTGGTTTCAGTCAACTGCCAGGGAGGGGTCAATCGCGCAATAGTTACAGTCACATCTCCTTCCGGTGCAGGGTTGGAGTACAGGCTTAACAGCGGTGCCTGGCAGGAGAGCAACGTTTTCAATAATGTGGCCAACGGCAACCACCGTGTAACTGTCCGCAACCCGGCCGGGTGTACAGCCACAACACCCGAATTTTCTGTCAACTGCGGCTGTGTGAATCCGCCTCTGCTGACACTGTCAGAAACCACAGGCAGCACCTGTGGCACAGCCCCCGTTACCATTTCAGGCAACACTTTCGGAGGCAGCGCCACCAGAGTCACCATCACTGAAAACGGCGCGGGATCAGTTTCACCCGGCTCTTCCACGGCATCACCCTTTATCTTTACCTACACCCCGGCATCAGGTGATTTGGGAAGAACGGTTGTTATCACCGTGACAACGGACAATCCTCTTGGTTCGCCCTGCGCTAATGCCACGGCTACCTATACATTGACGGTCAACACGCTTCCTGCAGCGCCTGTCAGGGGTACTGTTACCCATCCTACATGTGTGCTGCCAACGGGAAGTGTAGTACTGAACAGCCTGCCGGGCACTGGTGAATGGACTATTACGCGCACTCCCGGAGGCCAGACAACAACTGGTTCGGGTACAAGTGCTACCATCACCGGGCTGCAGCCGGGAACCTATACGTTCACGGTGACTGACGCCAATGGTTGTGTTTCTCCCTCATCAGGGAATGTTGTTATCAATGCTCAGCCTGCTACCCCTTCAGCTCCTGATGTGGGGGAAATAACACAACCCACCTGTGCACAGTCTACCGGGAGTGTTGTGTTGAGCGGGCTGCCTGCCACCGGATCATGGACTCTGACCCGCTCACCCGGCAACCTGACAATCCCGGGCTCGGGAGCCACCTACACTGTATCGAACATCCCGCCCGGCACCTTTACCTTTACTGTCACTAATGCTGCCGGGTGTGTGTCACCGCCATCTGATGAGGTTGTCATAGTGCAGCAGCCGAACATTCCAGTGGTGCCGCGTATCGGAAACATTACCCATCCCACCTGTGAGCTGGCCACGGGGACCGTCGTTCTTGAGAACCTGCCGGAGAATGGTGAATGGATACTTACCCGTTACCCGGGAGGTGCAACCCTCACGGGAACAGGCTCCAGCGCCACAATCTCATCGCTTCCGGCGGGAGTGTACAATTTTGCGGTTACCAATGCTGAACAATGTACCTCACCGGTTTCTGACAACGCGGTGATAAATGCCCAGCCACCTATACCCAATGCTCCCGTTGTGGGAACAATCACCCATCCTACCTTCCAGGTGGCAACGGGAAGCGTGGTGCTGTCAGGATTACCCTCGCCGGGCACATGGACACTGATAAGGTACCCTGACCAGTTCACCAGCCAGGGAACAGGCACAACACGCACGGTGTCAGGTCTCCTGCCGGGAACTTATACCTTTGCCGTTACAAACTCCTATGGCTGTACCTCGGAACAGACAGGTGAGGTGGTGATCAACGCCAGACCGGGTGCGCCGAGGGTTATAATAACCAGCCCGCCTGTCATCTGCGAGAATGAGACTGCTGATCTCACCGATCCGGCGGTTACGGCAGGATCGGACGCGAATCTTACCTTTACATACTGGACAGATGCGGAGGCAACTGAAGCTTACCCCACACCGCAGGCTGCACCGGCCGGAATCTATTATATCATGGGTACATCAACGGCCGGATACTATACAATCAGACCGGTAGTGGTCACGGCTGACCAGCTTCCCGTTGCGAATGCCGGACCCGACACGGTGCTTCACTATGTATTTCGCACAACCCTGAATGCCGAAATCCCGGCAATCGGAACAGGCATCTGGGAACTGGTGACGGGAAGCGGAGATATCTTCGACTCTGCCGCTCCATCCACGCACGTTAGCGGACTCTCTGTAGGGGAGAACGTCTTCAGCTGGACAGTCACCAACGGAGCATGTGATCCCGTGACTGACCTTATGGTGGTGAGGGTGAACAATCTGACCATTCCTACACTGATCACACCCAACGAGGACGGACGCAACGACTACTTTGAAATACGCGGTCTTAAAGAGACTCTGGGCACGACAGAGCTGACTATCTTCGACCGCCGCGGCCTGAAAGTTTACGAAAATAATAATTATACAAATGACGAGGGCAATCGCTGGGATGGTCGTGACTATAACGATAATCCCCTCCCGGAGGATACCTACTTCTATGTGATAAGAGCAGTAAATGGAGTATCCATAAGCGGATACGTCGTTGTGAGACGTTAAATGTGCGGATTCGCTCCGCGATAAAAATAAAAACAAGTCATACCAGGTAATAAAACTCGTAGTAATGAAAAAGTTAATAAGTCTGTCGGTTCTGGCTCTTCTGCCAGTGATGCTGATGGCCCAGCTTACGCCGGTAAATGACCAGTATATTCTCAATCCGTTGACTATCAACCCGTCGTATGCCGGAAGCAGGGGAGGGCTAAGCATTGCGGCATTCTACCGCCAGCAGTGGGTGGGCATTACAGGCGCCCCCCGGACAATGAGTCTCGAGGTTGATGCCCCGGTGCTCTCAAACAAGCTTGGACTGGGACTGTTCATTGTCAATGACCAGATTGGAGTGACAAAACAGACAGAATTCATGACATCATATGCCTACCGGATCAGCCTTGGGAATGGCGGCACACTGGCACTTGGCCTGGGAGCCGGGCTGGTGGCAACCAACACCGCATGGTCTGACCTGGTGGTAATCGATCCGGGCGATGATTACTTCCTGATTGATTCAAAGGTGTTTGTGGTGCCCGATTTTAGTTTCGGAACATACTATACTGTCAAAAACTATTTCCTCGGCTTTTCAATCCCGAGACTGCTGGGATACAAGTTCGACTTTGACAGGAACAAGTACTCACTGCACTTTGAACCTGGTCAGTACAATTATGTCCTTACCTCGGGTTATATGTTCCCGCTGGGAAAGAAAGGCAGGTTCATGCCCTCAGCCCTGCTCTCCTATTCACCCGGCGACAGGCTCCTGTATGACGGCAGCATCCATTTCATTCTGTTTGACAGACTGTGGCTGGGAGCAACCTACCATAGCATCGGCTCGGTTACGGCGCTGGCCCAGTTTGCCATAAACAACCAGTTAAAGGTGGCATACTCCTACGACTATAACTTCGGGAAGCTCGGGACATACAACAGCGGCTCACACGAGGTGATGTTCCGCTATGAGTTCCGCTACAAGGTCGATGTGGTGAATCCATTGATTTTTTAGGCATTGGTACCTGTCCGCGTTTTCAGGTGACTCATGGAAATCATGTTGGAGAGGCCGGCCGTTTTTTGCATGGATACTTTTATATGGTGTTAAATAATTTAATGTAACTTAGGCAATCTGAACTTAACTGTTATGAAAATAAGGACCTCGCTTTCGGTTTTTGTTTTAATTCTGGCGCAATGCATTGTCTCTGCCCAGCAATCGCCTTACAGCATCAGCAAGACCGCCTTCAGCACTGACAGCTATGACGAGTTTGCCCCGGTCTTTTTCAGGAACGGGCTGGTGTTCTGTTCTGACAGGGGACAGGCAGTAAACAGTGAAGGCCGGGCTGTGGTGAAATTGTTGTATGTAGATACCACGGGATCAGGTAAGAAGGCCAGGATGCTCTCCAAATCGCTGAAGAGCAAGCTGAATGACGGCCCCGCAACCTTTAACCGCACGGGTGATACAATCTATTTTTCCAGGAACCTGGTGGTTGAAGGAAATTTAAGGCTGCTCTCAACCTACCGTAACAAGCTGGGGCTCTTCTACGCGGTAGCCGGGGAAAAGGGATGGGATAACATACGCGAACTCAGGTTCAATACCGAATGGTTCAATATTACCATGCCCACTCTCTCGCATGACGGACAGAGACTCTATTTTGCATCGGACAAGCCTGATGGTTTGGGAGGACTCGATCTTTACTACAGCAATTGGAGGAACGGGTACTGGGAGGACCCGGTTAACCTCGGACCTGAGATCAATACGGAAGGAAACGAGACATATCCCTTCATCAGCCAGACGGGTGAACTTTTCTTTTCCTCGGACGGAAGGGGAGGACTTGGTGGAAAGGATATATACGTCACAAAAGAAAAGGATGACGGCTGGCATACGCCGGTGAGACTGTCGGCGCCGGTGAACTCGGAGTATGACGACTTCGGCATCGTTACCACTGCGGATGTCAGGGAGGGCTATTTTTCCTCAGACAGAGACAAATCAGTTGATATTTACTACTTCAAATCAGAGATGCCGCAGGTCTGGTTCGCTGAGGAGCAGAAGGAAAACCTGTACTGTTTCTCGGTATCAGACACGGGAAAGATTGTGGTTGACACGCTCAGCATGCAGTATGTATGGAACTTCGGTGATAACACGAAGATGACCGGCACGAGGGTGCATCACTGTTTCCCGGGTCCCGGGAAATACGCCATAGCGCTGGATATCATTGACCGTGCTACCGGCAAAACCTTTTTCCGCAAACAGACCTGGGACATCGAGATAGTTGACTATGAACAGCCATTTATTTCCGGACCGGACTGTGCCGTTGCAGGTGAGGCTGTTGACTTTGACGGCATGAAGTCGTACCTGCCGGGTTACTCCGTGACAGGATTCTTCTGGGATTTTGGCGATGGTGCCCAGATGACGGGAGCCGGGCCAACACACACCTTTGAGCGTGCCGGGGAGTACAATGTGAGGCTTGGTGTGACTATCAGGTCTAATACAACTGGCGATGTGCTCAAGCGTGCCGTGACCCGTAAGATCAGGGTTTTTGGCAGCCGTTCAGATAAGGATTCATGGCTTGCTGCCAGATCTTCTGCTGTTGCGGCTCCTGTTGATCTGAGGCAGTATGAGAATGTGTTGATCAGGGGTCAGTATTCAGCTGAGGCTGAGTTCATGAAGGAGGCCGTTTTCCAGGTTGAGATACTCTCGTCAAAGACCAGGCTGGAGCTCACGAATCCTTTATTCAGAGGTGTGCCGGTGAAGTACAACGTGAAGGAGGTTTATAATCCGGAGAATGGCACTTACAGTTATGTCATTGATCAGCAGATGAGTCTGATGGCTACCTTTCCGGCTTACCGTGAGATAATCCCGGCAGGGTTTCGTGATGCCACTGTGAGGCTGCATGTGCTTACTGATCCGGCTGAGCGTGAGCTGAATGTATTGAAGAGGAACTACGGTGTCCTGACCGACACCTACTTTGATGCCCGCAACAGGCTGGTTACCAATGCATATCTGATGCTTGACCAGGTGGTGATGCTGATGAACAAGTATCCCTCCATGAATCTTGAGATAGGTGTTCACACTGATAATCAGGGTACGGCATACAATCTGGAGCGTCTCTCACAGACCCGCGCCCAGGTGATTGTAAACTATCTCATCAACAGGGGCATTGCCTCAGGCCGGCTCACCCCGCGTGGTTACGGCAGTACGAGGCCTGTAGCATCCAACGCCGGCTGGCTTGACCGCCGCCTGAACAGAAGGGTGGAGTTTACGATAGTTAAATAGTTTTCCGGATAGTGGCCTCCGGGGGGGCCGGAGAAACCGGGGGAGGTTAGATTGAGTGGCTTTTATTGCCCTCTGGCTTGCCAGATAAATGATTCTTACTAAAATCAGTCATATCAGGCAGGCAATTATAAGTTTTTAATTCGTTATTGACAGTATATGAAAAATACACTGACAACTTTTCTATTACTTCTTTTTACAGCTGCATTGTTTTCTCAGGAAGTTCTGATAATAAAGGAACAGGAGTTCATCGATAGTGAAACAGGCACTTCTCAGGGCGTGAATATCCCCAGAAGTACCAAAACATTTTTTCAGTTTCTGAACAATTCTGTGACGGCTGTTAACTCGTTTGGTTATTTACTGCAGGCCGGAGATGAGAATCCGGCATCCTCGAACAACAACCTGGACGGTGAAATTATAACAGGAAACAGGTTTGTCTGGAACGGGACTGATGAGACAAGTATGACCCACGCTCTGTTTACAGGTTATAACCTGGATGTCGTAATACAATACAACTATCTTCTGAATACCCCTAATGGGATTCAGAGGAAGTCGAATGGAATGGCTGACTATAATGGTGTGATTGCCTATAACATTCTTAAGAATCCAAAACTGGGGATTGCTGTGAAAGGTATTAGTGGCATTAAAATCTACAATAATACTTTTTATAGTGACAAGACTACAGAGCAGACATGGAGAGGCCTGATTGACATATATACAAATAGTGATAACGGTTTGTCTGCACCTTCAAAAGGCACCAGGGTGTACAATAATATTTTTTATACCAGGAATAGGGTTTTCAATATAAATATCCATGATGAGGAATGCCTGGAAGGGTTTGAATGCGACTATAATGTATACTGGTGTGAGGCAGGGGATCCACTCTTTCAGGTAGACGGAAAAACAAAGACTTTTGCAATGTGGCAGGCTATGGGGTATGATTTGCATTCTGTTGTGATTAATCCTGGTTTTCATGATCTTATCTCATTTGTGCCGGAAACGCGGCTTGATTATGGATTGGATTTGGGTGAAACATTCAATGAAGGGCTTGCGGTAGATGCAGTATGGAACAGGTCTGCGCCAAAGACGGCTCTTCAGAACGGAGTCTGGCAGGTTGGTGCCAGGGTTTATTCTGCCTCTGATGAGGAAGAGGAGGAGGAATGGCCTGCAAATAAGACTATTGTTTTCCCCAATCCTGTTATTGATATGTTTTACATTTTACTGACTGATCCTGACCGGCAATATGCAATTGCTAAGATTTACGATTCTCTGGGGAGGTTTGTATTTTCACAGGCAGTCTATAATGGGCTCAATCCTGTGGAACTGCCTGCCCACATGGTCTCAGGGTTGTATACGATAACTCTCGAGGCAGCAGGCCTTGAACGATATCTTAAAAAAATAATAATTCTTAATTAAGGTGGTCAGTTCAGAATCAGTTTTTGGGTAAGGAGGATTTGACCTGCTGCGATTATCAGTATGTAGATGCCGCTGTTAAGATGCGACAGGTCAAATTGTCTGGTTGACTCATCTGATGATATCTGCTCCTGAAATACAGTATTTCCGATAAGGTCAACTACAGTAAGCATAAAAGATTTTGCTTCAACCAGCGAAGAGAAATCCACTGTAAAGCGGCCGTCATTGGGATTGGGGTAGAGGTTGAAATGCTCACCTTTTTCATTGAATGCAACTACGATCACTTCCATTACATCTGATGTGTTCGTTGCCTTGAGATTATCTGTTGCGACAGCGCGGAGCTTATAGGTGCCGGCTGGCAGGTCCTTAAGGGTAAATGTAAATGGAGTGACAGTGCTTTCTGTGAGTTTTCTGGCACCGTCAAACAGCTCAACTTTAATGATTGAACCATCCGGATCACTAGCTTCTATGGTGATGGATATGGTAGCTGGTGCTGTGAAGGAGGTGCTTTTTGTCGGGGAGGAAATCGAGACAACTGGCAGCTTGTTAATCTGAACTTCCCCAACAGAAACTTCAAACGCCCCTATATCAGGGGCTTTTCCATAATACGGCATTCCCACATCAACCCCAGCGTCGATCAATGGTGAGCCGGTTTTGAGATTTAAGAATTCTATATCAGGCAGACTGCCATCAGCTTTCCTTTGCCATATCAATTGAGATTCATTGAGACTGATAAAGTCATCATCAGTAATTGGACTTTCTCCGGTTTTTTGATTATCATCTGAAAATACATTCCTTTCTACTATCGAGGACTTGGATATTTCAGGCATTAAGGTATTCTTATATGAAATGCAGTTCTTTACTTTGCAGAATATATCCTTGTAGTTCAAAACAAAACCATTTGTTCCATTCTTGTAAGCAGTATTATTATATAATTCCATTGCACACAAAGCATTGTTTTGGTCAAAACCTCTGACTCTGTTGTTGTAAGCAACGCAATTACGTACAATCCTGAGAGTTTTTGCCCCATGATTGATTGTAGTTATACCCAGTTTAAATCCGCTGCCGTTACCTGCGATTTCATATGTGTCGGGTATGAAGCCATTATTCCAGGACCAGCAGTTATCGATTACAACAACACCATCATTTTGCCATAAATCAATTCCATCGTCACTGTTCCACCAAAACCGGCAGCCTTTTACAGTATTCGTAAATCCTGCTGGTATATAGCATATTTCCAAACCATCAGCATTGGAATACTCAAGCGTAGTCAATGGATCCTGATTATGGTGAAAGTCACTATTCAGAACCAGATTGTTCCCGGATTTCCCTGTTATTACACATCCGTGACCGTTATGATGTGAGTTAATCTGTTCAAATATATTATTATTAGCATCTGATACTCTCAGTCCGGTGTAAACGCTGTGGTCTTGTTGCTTAAATCCCGTAATCTCAATCCCTTTCCAATGAAAGTAATTTCCGGAAAACAAGATCCCACTTGCCCAGGTATAAGCGAAATAACTGGAGGGATCTCTAGTTATAATTGGCTGCTCATCAGGATATGACCATATTTTTATCAAATTGGTTGAGTTTCCTTCTTTGTCTTTGAGGTATTGGGTTGATTCGTATTGGTATATACCTCCGCGAAGATAGATGGTATCACCGGGTGCTAATACGGTCCAGGCTTTGTTCAGAGTGAAGAATGGTTGATCTAAAGTTCCCGGATTAGAATCAGCCCCCTGGGGAGATAAATAGAAAGTTCTGCCATAAGAAATGGAGCATAGCAGTAGCACAAGAAAAGAAAAAAATACCCGCATGAACTGAATTTGACGAATGTTGTATATTATTTGACAAACATAATCTTTTTTACGACAGATAGAACAATATGTTTCAGTCTATTGTCTGTTTATAAATACACTTCACACAGATACATTTTTATAATAATAGAGATAAGCCTACGTATTAGCATAAGACAAATAATCAGGCAGGTACTTTAATGAGCGAGGAATATGTTATATAAAATATTGCAAAAATATCAGAGTAACGAAAAAGTCAAACAAGTAGCAGGATTACTCAGTGCTAATGTAATATCCATACCACTTTCAGTTGTTACCAGTATTATTGTCACCAGATTCCTTGGGCCATCAGATTACGGCAGTTTCAAGTTTATCCTGAACCTTTTTACATTGGCTGTAGTGATTTTTACATTTGGTTTTTTTCAAGCTGGCAATCGGGCACTGGTGCTCAATAATGACCCCCAGAAAGCACGTGAGCTCTATGGTGCTGAACTTATTATAACAGGCCTTCTGTTTTTATTCTTAGCAATATCTTTTTGCGGGTATGCTTTTTTTGACAAAAACATTAATGAGAAGGGCTTACGTTTTGTTCTATTACTAACCTTACCTTTTTCCTGGGTTTTTCTGATTTCAAAATATTTTGAAGTATTATTTCAAGCGGACAATAGGATAAGGTTATTGGCTAAATCCAGATTATTTCCTCACCTCATCTATTTTGTAATTATCCTGATAATTCATTACACCCTGGCTAATTATTCTGGAAACAGATTGATACTAATTCTTGCGGCATATTATTTTGGTAATGTTGTAGTCGCAGTCTATGTGATGATGAAAATTAATCCTTCTTTCAATAATCTCAAGGACAGAATTCAGGAGATCATTCATTACAATAAGGAATATGGATTCAATGTATACCTTGGAAGCCTTTTTGCTGTGGGCTTTTCTCAATTGACAGGTGTCCTTATAAGTTACTTTGCTTCTGATAATAGTGGTGTTGGATACTATTCATTAGCAGTTACCATTGCCGGACCATTGGCATTTATTCCAAACGTCATTGCAACCACTCATTATAAGGATTTCTCTAAAAGCAGTAAAGTAAGTAAAAGGTTGTTAAATATTACTTTAGCAATAAGCCTTATGGCGTTATTGGGAGCAGTTGTGCTTGTCGGTCCATTTGTGAGAATATTTTATGGATCGGAGTTTGCTCCTGTAATCAAGTTGACTTATATAGTAAGCTTTGGAATCTTGCTCAATGGACTCGGCGATTTCTTTAATCGTTTTCTGGGCTCTCATGGTGAAGGCAAGGCTCTGAGAAACAGTGCGTTTATTGTTGGCATTAGCGTCATGATATTTAATGTAATCCTGATTCCAATGTATGGAGAGTATGGAGCAGCTTTGACCACGTTTATTTCTGGCCTGATATACTTTGTATGTATGTATTTCTATTACCGGAGACTTATATCAGCCTTACCATCAGTGAAGTAAATTGATTATTTCTTGTTGAGAACTATTTTGGAAATTGATCCGGTCAGTTAACATTTTGTACAATTATTATCATTAAATGTAGTTCTATTTTGTAGAATGAAAGCACCAACTTCACAAAAACCAGGCATATCCTTTCTTGAGTACTTTTTTGTATTTGTACTTATCATCTATTCAGGGCACGCTCTGAAAATTTTTACCTCTACTTCAATTCTGGACAACCCTTTCTGGGTAATGATACCTGTGTTGCTTGGTGGCATTATTGCCTTAAAATGGAACATAGTATTTAATAAGCAGATTTGGCTTCTGACATTTGGATTCTTAATATATTTTTTTGCAATCTCTGTCAAGTTCCATGAATTCCGCCCTTCCTACTTTATCAACTTCATGCTCATATTTTTTATTGTTTATGTTGCTGTCAAAGCTTTAAGTGTTAATTTTTTTAAAATATATGAATCAATTCTTTACATTTTAGCAATAATAGGTTTAATCTTCTGGGTTATTCAGATTATTCTGGGAGGAGATACACTATTTAATTATTTTGGACTGCTCCCGTTGGCTAAGGAATTGTCTTATGTCAGTGGTGATGGTTATAATGCAGTTTTATATTCTGTTCAGCCAACCACCGTGTCAATACTATATGACTTACTACCACCGCGAAATTGCGGTTTTGCATGGGAGCCAGGGGGATTTGCCGTGTTTCTGGATCTTGCCATTTTCATCAATTTATTCTTTTTCGACCGTGATAAAACCACAAAAGCCAGATTCTGGGTTTTAACCGCTGCTCTCGTTTCTTCGCAGTCAACCACCGGGTACATCATTTTTATGGTGCTTATACTCTTTTATTATTACAATAGGAAGCAGAAATTGATAATTCTATTATGGCCCCTTATTGTTGTTCTGGTAGCACTGGCTTTTTCTCTTCCTTTCATGAGTGATAAGATTGTCAGCTTGATACGGGAAGCTGAAATGATAGAGGTTATGGTTGAAGGTAGCATTGGACGAGAGATACCGATTACGCCTCAACGATTCTCCTCCTTCATGATAGCTATAAGGGATTTTCTTGCAAATCCAGTTCTGGGTTTAGGAGGTGTGGCTGAGGCAAGCTGGACAAGTAAAATAGGAGCAAAAGTGTCAACAATAACAGGCCTTGGGAATCTTTTGGCACAACATGGCTTGGTAGGCTTGACCTTTTTTATTGTATCATCGTATAAGACATCCCGATTTTACTCAAGAACATTCAATTTTAAGGGAACGATCCTGTTCTTAATAATAGTTATCTTTATATCAGTAAGTTACACATTAATTCTTTTACCACTTTTGATGATTTTCTGGATGTTTAAGATATTCACTCCTAACGGGATTAACGACAGAGATACTACTATGCCTAAAACAATAAACCCGGTTTAACATGCAAGTTGTTATGAGAGATAAGACTATTTCTCTCCCATTGGGCCATATAGAAATAATGGCTCCATTTCTGATTGACTGCTTTGATATGCATGGCTAAAATACTATTATATAGCAATAAATCGTTATAATTTGATTAATGTACTTCAACATGATAAAAAGGGATGCAATTATAATATTTGGTGACACTTTTACTTTTCCTGAAGGAAATGCGGCTACGAACCGCGTTTACACTTTTGCTAAGGGATTTCATGAGAATGGAATAGAAGTATTTGTTATATGTTTTAGAAATGATTATGTTGAGACTGTTGAGGATACAATAAATGAAATTCATTATTATCATCCCTTTTATCAGACCAGGCGTAGCAGATCTTTTATTAAAAGAAGATTGTTTAAGTTTAATAAGTATTTCAGGACGTTTCGAATTATCCGATCTGTCAACAAAAATCATAAAATATTAGCTATTAATCTCTGGACTAATAGATTATTAATCCAGAATTATGTTTTTTTATTAAGCCGGGTATTCAGAACAATAGTAATTCATGAACACAGCGAGCATCCCCTGCGTGCATTTCAAAAGAATATTATTGAAAAAATGTGGGGAGAGTGCAAGTCATTCATCGGCACCAGGTTATGTGACGGAATTTTCTGTATTTCGCAATATCTGATTGACTTTTACAAAAACAGAAGTGTGAAAGAAGAAAAGATGATTCTGATACCCAGTACTGTAGATACAGAGCGATTTACTGGTGTTGGTGTCTCCCCGCTGCCTTATAATTACATTGCGTATTGTGGCAGTTTGACAATTGGGAAGGATGGTGTAGACATTTTAATTGACAGTTTCAGCCGATTAGCTTTTGAAAGAACAGATATTGATTTAGTTCTTATTGGTAAGGGAGATTCTGAATTTGAGGAGGCTGCCATTAAAAGACAAACTGTTCAGTTGAACTTGGCAAACAGGGTTCATTTTGTCGGCCAGTTGTCAAGAACAGATGTCCCTGCCTACCTGGTTGGAGCAAAAGTGCTTGTATTGGCTCGGCCGACAAGCATTGTTGCTGATGCTGGATTTCCTTCCAAACTTACTGAATACCTTTCAACAGGCAAGCCAGTACTTGTTACTCGTGTTGGTGATATTCCCTTATATCTTAAAGATAGAGAAAACGCATTTTTGTCAGATCCGGATAGCGCTGAGGCATTTGCCATTGAATTGAGGTATATTCTGAATAATTATGAGTTCGCATTAGAGGTTGGTGGTAATGGCAAAAGATTGACAGAGACAATTTTCAATTATAATTATCAAGCTAAAAGGATGTTGGAATTTATCAGAAAATTGAAGGCAGGTCCTTACGAAGCCAACCGTATTGAAAGTTGAACTGCTATTTGAGAATGATTATATGTGATTTTACATGGATAATAATAAGATTCTTCTGTTTTTAGGTGATGTGGTTCCATACAAGCCGTTTAAATTCAGAAATGATTTACAGGCTGTAATTAATCTAGAATGCCCGATAATAAAGGGTGGCATACCGGAAGAGGGGAAGATTAATCTTAAGGTACCTGAAAACTACCTGCCTGCTATATTTGGTGAGAATCTGCTTTGTGTTAATATTGGTAATAACCATATCCTTGATTATGGAACCGAAGGTGTAGCCTCGACGTTAAATGAGCTAGACGGACTTAAGATACCCTATTTTGGTTTAAAAAGTAGTAGTGATTCCAGTTATTGTCCTTTGATTATTAATAAGGCTGGCATAAGCATAGCCTTTATTTCGGCTGTATGTTCATCAACATCACCACTGGTTGAGGTTGGCAATGCTTACAGGATTAATGAACTCGAAGTGGACACTTTAATTCATGAAATCTCCCGGATTAGGCCTTTGGTTACAAGACTTGTCGTTTATATACATTGGGGAATAGAAGAGTCTTCTTATCCAAATCCTCAGGACATTTTAACTGCAAGGCGGCTCATTGACAATGGCGTGGACATAGTAATTGGTAGTCATGCACATGCACCTCAGCCAGTGGAACGCTATAGGAATGGTATTATAGCATATAATCTGGGTAATTTCATCATGCCAAGTCTCAGAGATGTCCCCTCCTATTTTTCCAGGAACGGCGAAGCCCAATCTACCTACAACAAGAAAAAAATGCTATGGAATAGAATCTCATGGGGTGTTGCGATTAATTTGGAGGACTTGAATTACAAGGTTATGAAGTATATGCCGTTCTTTAACCGAATAGTAAGACTACCTGTTACACCATTGGACCGTTATATTAAGATGAGAATTATTCTTGCTGATGAATCATACAGTTCCAAAATAAGCAGGCATTTGAAAAGAAGAGCATTATATCGGCATATCATGGATTTCATACAAAATCCTCATATACCACAGAAACTAAAAAGGATTTTATGAAGGTTGGATTTCTTTTAAATTCGGACAGTAAGAATTTTCCTATAGGCTATAGTGAAAAATTCCGTGAGATAATGGACTTCAATGCAATCCCATATGTGTTGATTGATCCAAACTCCAATACCATGTTTGATGAGTTGGCAGGCTGTACTCATTTTCTGTTCAGGCATTCTCAGGGGGACACTGATATGATGCTTTATGATTCTATATTTCATATTGCAAAAGACATCTACAATCTGAAATGCTCTCCTGATTATGAAACCTATTGGCCATACGAGAATAAAATCAAGGAATATTATTTGTTGAGGAGCAGCGGATTCCCGGTTGTTGAGACAAATGTATTCTGGGACTATGACCTGGCATTCAAATTTTTGAAAACTAGTAGCTTCCCTCTGATAGTTAAAATGTACAAAGGTGCCAGTTCCTGCAATGTAGTCAAAATAGAATCGGTTAAGGAAGGGAAAAGAATAATTGACCGTGTCTTCAATGAAGGTGTAAAATTTGGACAATTGCCTGGCAAATCAAATCTCTTTTCATTATCAAACATGGGTTTTCCTGCTTATGTGCGTAGGAAAACAAGATCCATCCTGGTTTTTTGGGGATTCAAAAGTAATCCTTATTCAGAATGGCAGTTACAAAAGGATGCAATAATCTTTCAGAAATTTTTACCCGGAAATACATTTGATACAAGGGTGACAGTGATTGGCAAGAGAGCCTTAGCATTCCGCAGACATGTGAGAACTAATGATTTCAGGGCTTCTGGCAGCGGTTTAATTGACGTGAATCCTGTTGAAATAGATTTACGTTGCATTAGACTGGCATTTGAAGTATCCGAAAAGTTGAAATTTGAGACAATGGCTTATGATTTCATTTATGATGAGGAACGGCAACCGAAAATATGTGAGATCAGTTATTGTTTTGATCACAGGATCGTAAGGAAATGCCCCGGATATTGGGATGAGCAATTATCATGGCATGAAGGCCAGAATTGGCCTCAGCATTACCAGTTAATGGATTTTTTACAGATTGAAGATCTGCAGACTGTATGATCTCTTATTCTCATCCATTATCGGACATCTGTTGGATGATACAAAAAATATACAGGACAAAAATGTAATATAATTGGGCGTGTTTTCCAGGATCAGAGTGTGCTATATACTTTCTCATCTTCCACAAGGCGGGGCAGAGCGTCAAACTATAAACCTGATCAAAGCTCTTGATCCCTCCAGGTATGATATTACTTTGATTTTATACGCCAATACTGAAATTTTTTACAAGGAAATTCTTGAGTTACCAATCCATTTATTAGTTCATCAGCCTCCAAATGTTTGCAAATTGTTCAGAGACATTACAAATGTCCTGTTTCTGCGTAGGGTCCTTGCTGAAAATGATTTCGATATATTGCATACATTATTGTTTCACAATGGTTTTTGGGTACGGCTTTTAGCTCCGAGAAGATATAACCAGAGAATTATATACTCAATACGCACTGACCTTAATGATGGACCTGGATTCTATTTATTTTTTGAGAAATTATTCATTCGGAGATCATATGTAATCACAAATAGCAATAAGGCAAGAAATCAATTTATGCTTTTGGTCGGGAATAAATACAATCACAAATTATTCAATATTTATAATGGTTATGATCTCCTGAAGTTCAATTTAGATGAACAAACTCCATTGGGTGAGAAAATAATCATTGGCACAGTCGGCAGACAGGTTCCCCCAAAAAATCAAATCCAGATACTTGAAGCAATAAACCTGATATCAAAAAAATACAAAGTGCATTTTTTCCTTATTGGAGACAAGTCGAATGATTCATTTAATACTCATGAGAATTATGTGAATAGTAATAATCTACAGAACTGTGTTACAATAATGGATTCCCAACCGGAGATTGAAAAATATTATAAGCAGTTCAATATCTTTGTTTTATCCTCTATTTATGAGGGTTGTCCGAATGTGTTGTTTGAAGCGATGCTTGCCAGATGCCTGTGCATAGTATCCACTGGAGCAAATTCTGATAATTTCGTCCTTGATGGCATTAATGGATTGGTTTACGATGGTTCCACTTCGATGCTAATAGCAAAGCTTGAAGCTGCCATTGAGCTCTTGCGAAATGAAAATGGTAATAGGATAATTGAGAATGGGCATCGCTATGCTCGTGAGAATTTTTCGATTCATCAAATGGTCAATAGCTATGAATCAATCTATAAAAAGATAGTAAAAACGATGAGTAATCAGGATGGATATGATCAATAGTATAAAGGTTTATGTATAGTTGTCTGTTTTATATCAACATGGCCTGAATTAGTCAGATTTTAATGGTATTTCATGGCAAATCACAGGAAAACTATTAATAGCAAGCATTCTAACCTTGGGCGGAGTTCCTTTTCATTTGCCACCCGGGGAATTATGGTAGTGACGATAATTATGGTAGCCTCATTCTTATTTTTTATGATAGCAGGTTACATCTCTGAGAAAAATAAGCCATCATATTTGCCTATGCTTACCAGGGGATCAGGGTTAAAGTCATCAGAGGATTATCAGGCAAAGGTATTATGCAATCAGTGGTACAAGCTTAAAGTATCAAATTCAGGCTCTGTACAGGTTGAAAACATGAGTGGAGAGATTATTCTTGCAGACCTAATCTACTATTATGACTATGATGATGACCAAAATGGCAATTTCTTGCAGAACATTTCAATCAATATTTATAATGACAGTGTAATAACTATAAGGGGTTTGGCAGATAAAGATGTAGCCGTAAGCATTTCATTGACGGTTTGCCAAAGCCGACCTAAAATGAATGTTGAGGTAAAAACTTCCTATATAGGCTGTAAAACCGTTTTCAGGGAATCATTGGTTGCGTTCTTTAATTCACGGGTGTCTGAGGTATATCTCAAAAATTCAAAAATTGATCGAAGTCCCTTAGCCAGGGAATATTGGGTAGATAAACAAGGGGTTCGATTTGGAGATGGTAATGTCTCTGCACTAATCTACCATACCCCTGATGTTTCTTCTATTCAAGTGCAAAGACAAGATAATCTGCTGTTTGTAAACCTTGACTATGCTAAAGACCATCCCTTTATCAGAATACCCTATCAGGAAGATGGAGGGGGTAAATGGATTGACATATCTGCCTCAAAGTTCAAACCCGGCGATGAAAAGGTTAATGAATTTGCATTGCATTTTGGATTAGTTCCCGAGGTTCTTCCAAGATTTATGCCTGTACCCGGAGGTTATCTTGCAGGATACATCTTCACTGAGCATGCTGATAAGGGGAACCTGCGTACTCATCGGGCAGCATACTTCGGATCAGAAAGCATCATTTGCTCAGAGGATGCTGTTGGTGGATTTTGCGGACATCGGATTCCTGTAACGAAAAGTGTTTTCTTCGATGAATTTGACGATGGACTGAGTTGTCAGGAGGATAGTTCTGAAAATGAAAGGGAATACCTTGATTTTTTGGATCAGATTTATGCCTTAGGTAGTGAATTATGCCTTCATACCCCTGAGGAAGGTAACTCAACCAGATATTTCATGGAAGAAAGCATGAAGTTCATGGAAAAGCGTTATAATGCCTGTAGCTGGATTGATCACGGCATGTATCCGGGTAATACTAACAGAGAGGCATATTCAGCAGACGGACTAGATCCTTCGTCCAATAATTATGCCGCTGATTTATGGGAAGAATATAATGTAAAGTACTTTTGGAGTCCTGCGGTTGAAGCTCTGAGGTATTCAAGTCCTGAACCCTCTCTTAAGAAATCATTATTGAAGTTTAAGCTTAAAGAGTTTTTTACCGAATTATGGTCGAGGTATAGCTTTTTAACAACTTTTGGAGATAATAATTTGTTTGAAGCATTGGTTAAGATCATACAAGGAAATCTTCCAATGCAAGAACTGAATTCCCAGAGACCATTTATGGGGAATTCATTTCCCACTCCTTTATTCTGGCAAAATCCCACTTATTCAAAGCAGTTTTATTCATGGCCCACTGAATTTGTTTATTATGGAGCCACCTGGCACATGGATTCGGTAAATATGATCTCAGAGCAGCGCCAACTTGACAAATTGATTGAAAACCGTGGGATATTCTTCAATCACGGATACTTTGTGAGAAATGCTGAAAGTGATGGAATTCTTTATCTGCATGAGGGGCGGTTGACCATTGATCCACATTTTGATAACTTGTTAAAGTACATGGATATGAAACGTAACGATGGCAACCTCCTTTTAACAACTGTCAGAGATTTTTTAGATTATAGACTTCAGATTGAAAATATAGTATTTGATTATAAACCTGATGGATCCATCGATATTATGAATAATAATCAATTTGAAGTAAAGGGGTTAGCTTTGGCCATTGGAACTGATGCTGAAGACATTGACCTGAAAGGGATGAAGTTCTGTTCAAGGAAGGACGAGGACGATACAATAATATGGTTCGATATGCCAGCCGACACCTCGGTCAACCTGACAATAAGCAAAAGAGAAACGAACAACGACTAATGTCTTTAAACAGTATCAAACCAGACGATTTTTTGTGAATCAGGAAAGGATAAATAAGTATAAAGCACAAGCATGAAATTCATAATAACCATAGATACGGAAGGCGATAATCAGTGGGACCACGGAAGGGATCTGACGGTTGAAAACATAAAGTATGTTGACCGTTTTCAGATTTTATGTGAGAAGTATGGCATAAAACCGACCTATCTGGTGACTTCGGAGGTATGCGAAGATTCATATTCACAAAAACTATTCTCTGAATATGTAGGAGAAAACAGGGCAGAAGTTGGCGCTCATCTTCACTCCTGGACAACTCCTCCGTTTCTTCCCGAAGTGGGATACAGGCAAAACGATGAACATCATATATTCGCCTCAGAGTTAAATTATGACCTTGTATCCAGAAAAATCAGACATTTAACCCGGCAGATCACCGGGGCAATTGGAAAAGTCCCGACTTCATTCCGTTCAGGCAGATACGGCCTTAATGAAACTGTTGTAAGAGTTCTGATTGAGAATGATTATCTGGTTGATTCATCTGTTACTCCGTTTGTCAGTTGGTCCGGACAACGTGGCTTACCTGAAGGTAAAGGTGGACCTGATTTTATAGATTCATCGCCATTCCCTGAGAAGTATGAATCGGAGTCAGGAACACTAATAGAGATTCCTATTACTATCCTTCCGACAATAAGGCCACTCAGCAGAAACCACAATATTGCCAGATACTATTTCAGGAACGTAAATGATAGTTATTTCCTGAGAGTGTTTCGCAAACTGTTTTACTCAACTCAACCTGTATGGTTAAGACCTACGCCGGATATGACCTCCAAACTCCTTGAGAATCTGGTCAGTGAGGCCAGAAGAATTAATCTGCCATATATTACAATGATGTTTCATTCAAGTGAATTGATGCCCGGATGTTCAAAATACAGGCCTGATGATCAATCTATTGAGGATTTATACTCGATGCTGACAAGATTTTTCTCTGCTATCGAATCATTGGGGATAAGATCTTTAACACTTTCTGACGCTGCAAAAGAGTGGAAATCATGAGAATCTGTTTTTGGGGAAAAATTGCAAACGCCCTGCTTGGTAAAACCTACGGAGGTGGAGAATTGCAGATTGCATTATTGGCCAAGGCATTGACCAAATTAGGACATGAAGTCGTTGTTGTGGATCTGGATATTGAGGAAGGGTTTGTGACCAGTGAAGGAATAAAGGTTTACCCGGTGAAAGGTTACAACAAAGGCTTGAAGATGTTCAGAACCCTAACACATCGGCTCCCTGCTCTTTATTCTGTTTTTTTAGAGGTGAACGCTGACGTGTACTATTGCAGAATCCGTGAGTACAGACACATTATCGTTTACATGGCAGCGAGGAAGTTAAAAGCAAAATTCGTTCTGGCTCTCGCATCAAATCTTGATATACTTAGTATACGAAAGCGCTGGAAGCATTTCTATTCCTCAAATGTGAAGGACTTATGGGGAGTATTTAACGGATTTATGGGCGAGATAGTCTATCCATTTCTTCTCCGAAATGCTGACCTTGTTCTGGTACAGCACGAAGGACAGAGAGATATTCTTTTAAAGAAGGGTATAACCTCAACATTGTTTTTTAACCTGATTGATGAAAGTGGCCTTAAATGCATAAATGAAGCCGATTCTGACAAGCCTTTTGTGTATGTAGGTTCGCTTGATAAAAGAAAAGGATTTGAAAGTTTTTTCGAAATGGTAAAAAAATCGCCGCACCATCGGTTTAAGGTGATCGGGAAAGTGCGTGATAAAACGGGCAACAGGCTTTATCGACAGTTGGGGAGTTTCAAAAATGTTCAGCTTATGGGTAAATTGAGTCATGCAGATACCATAAATGAAATATCCCGGTCAAAGGCTCTGATATCCACTTCGCCGATGGAAGGATTCCCTAATATATTCATTGAAGCATGGGGGTGTGGTGTTCCGGTACTATCACTTTATGTTGATCCCGGAGGAGTAATTAAAAGAGAAAAACTTGGTTTTGTTGCTGAAGGGCATATTGACAGGATGATAGAAGAAATGGACAACTTCAGTAATGATGAGGGATTCAGCCTTAGGGCACGATCATATGTTCATTCTCATCATGCACTTACAGAAAGAAGAATGGATGAGATTAGATCTATTATTAACCGTTTATCTGATTAAGTGCGGTACTATCTTGGTAAATGTCTTTATGCTTCATAATGAAATTGCTCTTTAATCGTTAATGATATTATGAGAATCCTTCATATCACAAATAACTTTCCCACTCCAAATTTCCCGATATTCGGGATTTTTATCAAAGAACAGATAGAGTCTTTGAATAATCTTGGAGTCAGTAATGAGGTTTTCTTCATAAACAGTCGTGACGAGGGAAAGGTTGCATATCTGAGGTCGCTCTGGAGGCTGCGCAGGTTACTTAAGCAGAAAAGGTATGACATAATCCATTGTCATCACAGTTTCAGCGGAGTTGTTTTCATGCTTTCTGGAAAATGGTATAAAACACGACGTCTGTTATCCTATCAAAGTGATCCGAGAAATGAAGGAGGGATGATTTTGTTTAGGGTCTTATACCTGTTTTTTAACAGGATAATCCTGAAAAACAAACCCAGAAAGGAAGGATGGTCAAAAATTGTGCATCTTCCCAATGGGGTGAATACAAGTTTCTTTGTACCAATGGATAAAAATCAGTGCAAAGAAAAGCTCGGGCTCAAAAAATCAAAGCGGTATATTCTCTTTATGGATTCGAATAACCGCAGACCCTGTAAGAGAATAGACCGGTTTTCCGAGACACTTTCAATACTCAGGGAGAAGTATAAACATTTTGATCTTGAACCCCTTGTGCTGACAAATACTGCCAGAAACCTGATACCGGCATATATTAATGCCTCAGACCTCCACTTACTGACTTCTGACTTCGAGGGATCACCGAATTCTGTGAAAGAGTGCATGGCATGTAATGTACCTGTAGTATCCACTCCGGTTGGTAATGTAAATGATCTGCTTCACGACGTTAAAGGTTCATATGTTTCAAAATCCTTTACAGCGGAAGAACTGGCAGAGCTTTCAGACAAGTCGCTCCGGAATGGATTGGTAGCTTCACGGGATTCATTGACCGGTAAAGAATTGAATATTGAAATTGTAGCCCAAAAACTACTAAACCTCTATTCTGACCTGACAGAAAATGCCCCGAATGCAATGCGGTCGCCTCAACCCGGGGAGCGCTATCAATCTTTATCACAGTCCGGTACCGATGGGCATCCTGCTGCCGGAAGGCCCTTGAAAATCCTTCTGATAAACAATTGTCATTACAGAAGGGGAGGGGCTGATGTGGTCTATCTGAATACAGGAGATCTTCTTGAGTCACGGGGCCATAATGTCGCATATTTTTCCACAAAATCACAATACAACTATCCTACCTCCTATTCGGAATTCTTTATTAATGATGTTGATGCCCTGAAGCTAAACTTCGTAGAGCAGCTTGCGTTCATGCCCCGGAAACTGTATTCAAGACAATCAGGTAAGAACCTGCGAAAGTTAATTGACATTTTTAAGCCGGATCTTGCTCATATCCACTTATATAAAGGAGGTTTGACCGCAGCGATACTGCCAGTGCTTCGCAAAAGAAAAATTCCGGTAGTGATTACTTTGCACGATTACAGCTTGCTCTGTCCAAGAAATATCATGATTGACGCAAATGGCAACATTTGCGAAAGGTGCCTTACAGCTACACGGCTTAATTGCGTCTATCACCGCTGCAACAGGAAAAACCTGTATTACAGTATAGTTAATTACATTGAGTTTATCCTTAATAACAACATATTCAATCCAAAGAATTACTTCAATAAAATCATCTGCGTTAGTAAATTCAATTACTTGAAACACAGTGTACACCCGCTTTTTGGTGAGCGGTTCCTGCACCTTTACAACTTCTACCCTTTACTGAGTAGCAGCATCCCTAATACCCTGAAGGGTAATTACTTTTTGTTTTATGGCCGACTGGCTCCCGAAAAGGGTGTCATGACACTCCTTGAAACGTGGAAAAGGCTCCCGGAAGATGTGCATCTGAAGATTATCGGAGAGGGCGCAATGTCAGCAATGATCAAGGATGAGATTAAAGGCAATAATCTCTCAAATATCGAATTTCTGGGATTCAGGAAGGGAGAAGAACTTTTTGAGTTTATCAGAAATGCTTCGTTCGTTTTAGTGCCGTCAGAATGGTATGAAAACAATCCACTTACAATAGTCGAAGCGTACTCATCCGGCAAACCAGTCATAGGCAGCAATATCGGAGGTATACCTGAGTTAATAATTGAAGGGAAAACAGGCTATCTTTTCGAAATGGGCAATTCCATCGAACTTGAGAAAAAGATAAACGAAGCATTGAATATGAGTGACAATGCTTATCTGGAGATGTCAGAGACAGCCTATAGGTTCGCCTGTGATAAGTTTTCAGAAAAGAGCCACTACAATGAGCTGCTGAAAATCTATCAGGGAATGATCAATAGCAATGAATGATGAACAGGAATAAGCTATATCTGAAATTCGGTGTTCGCACATTTATTGCCAGGTTTATCCAGACTCTCAGGGTTAAGATTGCCCGGATCAGGGGATATGATATTCATCCCACTGTAATACTGGAACGCAAATTGCACCTCGACCGCCTTTACCCCGGAGGAGTTCACGTAGGTGAGCATTGCCTGATTGCATCAGGAGTTACAATTCTCAGCCATGATCACTGCAAAAGAGTGAACGGCTATCCCTTACTTGCAGATACCTATATAGGTGAAAGGTGCTTCATCGCAGTTAATGCGACAATACTTCCGGGTGTACGAATTGGAGATGAAGTGATTGTAGGTGCCGGAGCAGTGGTGACGAAAAATGTTCCGTCAAATGTGATTGTTGCAGGAAATCCTGCCAGGATAATTAGAGAGGGAATTAAAATGAATACCAAGGCAGAATTAATAAATTGGAATAACGAGAAATGGGACATATGAATAAAAAGTTCTCTTTTGGATACACGTTAATTGTCGTGTTTGTCTTATTTGTTGCTGTACTTGGAATCGGGTTGTTATACAAAAAAGACTATAAGGAGTTCTATCTTCTGCGAATTAATCCTCTTGAAGATCATCAGTTTAATTCAGATGACTTGAAGAAATTATTAATAGAATCGGACATTTGGATGCTAGGTGATTCGAGGGTTCAAATGTGGAATGAAGAGCTGATTTCTGAATTAGGTTCTGTTGCTAACCTTGGTATTGATGGTCAAACATCAGAGCAGTCTTTACTAAGGCTGAAATCTTATCTCGAGATAGATACACCAAAGATTCTGTTTGTCGAGGTAGGGATAAATGAACTTAAAATCATAGGAGTGGACCAGGGGTTAACAAATATGATTCTGGATAACTTTTACAATAACATGAAGTCAATTGCTGAAATTTGTCATAACAATAATATAACATTAATTCTGGCAAATGTTTTTCCCGTTGGTAAGATTGAAATAATAAGAAGACCTGTATGGAACAAGACAGTAAATCAGGCGATTAAGGAAGTAAATTCTACTCTTGAGGAATACTGCAATAATAATGAGATATATTATTTCGATGCCTACCACATTCTTTCAGATGACGGAGAGTTGGTTAATCCAGAGTATCAAAAAGATTTTCTGCATATAAATGTCATGGGGTATGAGGCACTCAGCAAGAACCTTAAAGAACTTATAAATAAAATAATTAATCCATAAATAATGAAGAAGAAAATCTATATCGCCGGTTGCGGCGGAATGCTTGGAGAAGCATTTTATAAGCAGTTCGGGGGAGACTATAATCTGCGTTGCACAGATAAGGATGTCAACGAACCATGGCTTAGTTTCCTTGATTTCCGGGATTTTGATGCGTATAAAAAGGATGTAATAGAGTTCGATCCGGATTACCTCTTTCATCTTGGAGCATACACTGACTTGGAATTCTGTGAATTGAATGCTGACGAGACCTATAATACCAATACCCTGGCAGTGGAAAATGCTGTGTATTTGGCCAATGAATTGGACATACCTTTGCTCTATATAAGCACAGCCGGTATTTTCGATGGGAAGAAGGAGTCTTATGATGACTGGGACCAGCCGAACCCCCTGGGTGTTTATGCAAGAGCGAAGTATATGGGTGAGAGGTTTGTCGTGGAGAATGCAAAAAGATTCCTTGTCTGCAGGGCCGGATGGATGATGGGAGCAGGCCCAAAGAAGGATAAAAAGTTTATCCAGAAACTGATGAAGCAGATCAAGGATGGAAAAACCGAACTTTTTATTGTGGATGATAAGGATGGAACTCCCACCTATACCCATGATTTTGCGCGCAATGTCAAAGCCTTGATTCAGAAGGAGTATTGGGGTTTGTATAATATGGTATGCGGTGGTCAGACCAGCCGTCTTGAGGTAGCAACAGAACTGGTCAGGTTGCTTGATCTGCAGAATAAGGTGAAACTGACACCTGTAGGCTCTGATTTTTTCAAGAATACTTATTTCGCTGAAAGACCCCCATGCGAGCGATTGATAAACAGGAAACTGAATATCCGTGGCCTGAACCTGATGCGCGACTGGCGTGTAGCCCTGAAAGATTATATTGACAATTACTATAAAGATTATCTGGGCCGATGGCACGATTAAGAATCGCAGCTTTTGGAGGTTTCAGGACAATACCTCCCAGGGAAGGAGGCGCCGGCTCTGACAAATTCGCCTTCGAACTGTACCCCCGACTGGTACGGTTTGGCTGTGATTTAATTGCTTATTGCAGGCTTTATCCCGGGGAAAGAGGCGATCAAATGGCCGACGAATTCCAGGGTGTCAGGCTCAAATACTTTTCCACTGTCAGTAAAGCCGGGTTTGACACTCTTTTACATTCTCTGAAAGCCACATTCGATATTATAGTTCATAACACAGCAGATGTGGTGCACATTCATAGCGGGGCAAACAGCATCTGGGCAATAGTACTGAGGTGTGCCGGTAAAAGGGTTTATATTACTCAGTTTGCCATGGATTGGAAACGGGATAAATGGCCATGGTATGGAAAGCTTTTCTACAGATTCACCAACTACCTGACTGCATATTTCCCCACAGCAGTGGTTTTTGACAATGTCTTCACACAGGAATACTTTGAGAAGAAGTTCAAAAGGAAGTATTATTTCATTCCTTACGGATCTGAAGTAAAGCAGCCACCAGCTGAATCTCCTGTTCTTGATGAACTTGGGATTAAAGCAGGCAACTACATACTTTTCGTTGGAAGGTTTATTCCTGATAAAGGGGTGCACCTTCTGGTCCGGGCATTTGAAACCGTTAAAACGGAAATGAAACTTGTTCTGGTGGGAGGGTCTCCAAATCCTGACAGTTATGAGAGCGAAATCCGCCAAACAAAAGATGATAGAGTAATATTTGCCGGATACATATATGGAGATGATACTAACTTCCTCATGAAGAATGCCTTTATTTATGTACAGCCATCTCTGATTGAAGGATTGTCTCCTGTTATCCTGACTGTAATGGGCCTTGGGACTCCTCTTCTATGCTCAGACATAGCTGAAAATAAATTTATTACAAATGATAATGCTGTTCATTTTTCCTCAGGAGACAGCAATTCACTTGCGGAGCAGTTCAATTACTGCCTTCAGCACCCGGGAGTAATACGGGAAAAAGCTGAAAACGGTCAGAAGGATGTACTGACACGGTTCAACTGGGATTCAGTATCTGAAAAATATCTCGAATTGTTTAACAGTAAGAAATAAAAATATGTTGAAAGCCGGAATCATTGGTCTTGGTAAAATGGGATTATCACATGCAGCTATCGTGGCTCCACACAAGGACGTTGACCTGGTGGCGGTTTGCGATACCTCGTCACTGATACTTGACGGAATCAGGAAATTTACCGGGATTAAGGTATATGATGACTACAGAAAGATGATAGATTCTGAGACATTGGATTTTGTCATTGTTGCCACTCCTACTAAGTTTCATTTTCCAATGGTGAAATATGCTCTTGAAAAGGGAGTCCACACTTTCTGTGAAAAGCCTTTCAGTCTGTCTATCAAGGAGGGAGAAGAGATGGTCTCCCTGGCTGAAAAGAATAACCTGGTGAATCAGGTTGGATATCACAATCATTTCATTGGAACGTTCAGGGAGCTAAGACGTCTCATTAAAAATGGCATTCTCGGAGACCTGGTCCATTTCACAGGTGAGGCTTACGGTCCTGTCGTTACAAAACCAAAGGGCGGGACATGGCGGTCTGATCCGGGAGAAGGCGGAGGATGCCTTTTCGATTATGCGTCCCATGTAATAAACCTGATACAGGAAATCATTGGCAGACCGGTAAGTGCACCTGGAGCACAGCTTAAAAGAATCTATTCCAGGGATGTGGATGATGCCGTCTATTCACTCCTTAAACTGGAATCAGGATTGAGCGGGATATTGTCTGTTAACTGGAGCGATGAGACATACAGAAAAATGTCAACCTCAATAACAGTAATCGGTAAAAAGGGAAAAATCATATGCGATGCAACTGAGTTGAAGATATATCTGAAGGAACCTGATTCAAAGGAGAAGCTTGACAGGGGCTGGACAATAAAATACATAACTGATCTGGCGATTCCGGTCGATTTCTATCTGCGTGGTGAAGAATACAGTGCCCAGATAGACAATTTTGTGCATCATGTAATTGAGAGAAAGCCAACTGAGATAAATACATTCAGGCAGGCACTGGAAACGGACAGGGTTATGGAGATAATAATGACAGAATCAAAAAGATAGTAATGAAAATGGATAAGGTACTTTTTGGAGATAACCAGTTCTTTGCAGTTAACCATCTCTCTGACGAAAAGTCGAGGGCACAGGCTATCAGGTTCAAGGATGATTCTGCTATAATAAGGGTTCTTGATCAGGCCATTGAGTTGGGTATAAGTACATTCATGTGCACGACCCATGACAGGATAGCAAATATATGCGATCACATGAGGACCAATCCCGATAAATACCGTGGTTTTAAAATTTATCCGGGAATGCCCTATGCACATAAGTATGCAAATGCGGTAACTGAGCTTGGGATAATTGGTACTATAAAACAATATGTTCCCGGCAATATCTTTAGCACCTTTGCAAAAGGCGGAATGGCCTATCTCAGCAAGGATTTCCTGAAGCTGATGGAGATATTGATTGATGCTGAGATGAAGATGTTTAAGGGGATCAGTACTCCGGTCATATTCATACAAAACGTCATCGTGGACATGATTCTGGGCCTGAAGGCATATGATGCCTTCAGGGCATTTGATGACTACATAAGAAGGAAGTATAACGCTGAACCCGGCTATATAACCATGAATATGCCGGCATTGTTGGATGCACTGAATTCAATCGGCATAACAAATCCGATAATTTGTACTTCAATAAACAAGATTGGCTTCAGGATGTCGGGCGGCATAGAGCTTTATGAGAAATATCTGCGCGAGAAGGAATTCAGACCTGTCGCCATGCAGGTTCTTGCCGCTGGTGCACTAAAGCCCAGGGAGGCAATAGAGTATCTCGGAAATTTTCCGAAAATAGAGTCAGTATTGTTTGGCGCATCTTCAAAAGAACATATCAGGGAGACTAAGGAGCTTATAGAAAAGTACTTATGAAGATTGACCACATCTGTTTTGCTGTTAAGAATATCAGTGAGGGAGTTTCCTACTGGGAGAGCGTGTTTGGCTACAGGCAGATGACTGAAGTTGTCGTTAATACCCTGCAGAAGGTAAAAGTCGTCTTCCTTGCCAAGAAGGAAAGCATTTTGATAAAGCTTATTGAACCCACTGAAGAAAACCAGTCACTGATAAATTTCGTGAGCAGGGGAGGAGGCTTCCATCATCTTTGCTTCAGGGTTGAGGATATGAATAAGAAGATAAGTGAATTGAAGGAGAAAGGGTTGCTGATGCTTGTTCCTCCACAACCGGGAGAGGCATTCAACAATCATCATATAGCATTCATGCTCGCAAAAAATGGAACAAACATAGAGTTAATTGATACTGACGAAAAAGCCGGAATGATAATCTGATCAGAAAAGGAATAGGTTTTTAATGGGTACTTTAACAAGATATCTGAAGATATTTGACTCACAGGAGGAAGGTGGTAATTACAAGAAGGGTATTAAGTATATTCTTTCCCTGAGCTTCCTATACATTATTCTGGTTTGTTTATGGAATAATGTTGCCATTTGCCTATGTTTTTCACATTTTGTGTCAGAGGATGCGTCAGTCTGTTTTCTTCAGACATACAGAGCGCCTGTTGTAAACTTCACCCTAATGAAATAACCCTTGCATTATTTCCCACCAAGTAATAATTATTTGCCATGAACAGTCTGATAGCAACTGACCTTTTTCAACATTTTGGTCTTAAGGGCACCAAAGGACTTATTAAGGGATTGAAATATCCGGGATTCCGCTACACTTATTTTTTCAGGAAGGTCTCAGAGCACCCTGGATTATCCTTTTGCTCATTGTTTTATAGGATGTTCTTAAGAAGATATCGTTTTAAATACGGCTTCGAAATAAATCCTGATGCAAAGATCGGGAAGGGTTTTTATCTCACCAGTCATTGCAGCCCGGTAATCATAGGCCCAATTAAAATGGGAAGCAACTGTAATGTAAGTCATTGTGTCACCATAGGACGAGGTATAGCCGGGGAAAGAAAAGGCAGACCAACAATCGGAGATAATGTTTGGATCGGAGCAGGATCAATTATTGTGGGGAAAATCATAATTGGCAATGATGTCTTGATTGCTCCTAATACATTTGTGAATTTTGATGTTCCGGATCATTCAATTGTAATAGGGAGTCCGGGCAAGATTATAGCAAAGGAAAACCCGACAAAAGATTATATTAATTTTACAGTGTAGCTGAGAAACGATGGCAAAAAATGCCGATGTTTCGACTTTTACTGGAGATTATAAAAAACCCGGGGTTGATTCACCATTGGATATGGAAAACCTTGCCTTGCCATTTGTCACTGACCTTGCCTTAATCATTCGAGAACGTGCTGTTTAACTCCATTGAATTTGCATTCTTCTTGCTGATAGTATTTCTCATCTATTGGCAACTCAAGTCCTCAGGCAGGATTCAGAATCTTTTATTGCTGGCTGCCAGCTATGTCTTTTATGGCTGGTGGGATTGGCGTTTTCTCATACTTCTCGCCTCTATTTCTACTTTTAACTATTTGATTGGCATAAAAATAGAAACTGGCAGAGGAGACTGGCATAAAAAGTTTTATTTGATTGTCGGATTAGTCATAAACCTGGGAGTACTGGGTTTCTTTAAATACTTTAATTTCTTCATCAATGGATTCATAGACCTTGTTGCACTTTGTGGATACCAGATTCAGGGCGTGGCAATCAAAGTCGTATTACCTCTGGGGATCAGTTTCTATACCTTTTTGTCAATAAGCTATATATTGGATATTTATAAGGATCAAATATCAGCAGAAAGAGATTATCCTGACTTACTTCTAGCGCTTAGCTTTTTCCCGATAATTCTTGCAGGCCCAATTCAACGCCCATCATCGCTTTTACCTCAGATAAAGTCTGCCAGAAAATTCGAGTACACTCATGCTGTTGATGGTATGAGGCAGATTCTATGGGGCCTGTTCGTTAAAATTGTTATAGCAGATAATATTTCTCCGTTTGTTGATCAAGTTTTCAGCAATTACCCGACCTTGAATGGGAGCACATTGTTTGTTGGAGCTCTGTTCTATACCATTCAGATCTATGCTGACTTCTCCGGTTATTCCCATATTGCTATAGGTACGGCAAGCTTGCTGGGATTCAGATTGATGCAAAATTTCAAAACTCCATATTATGCAAGGGACATCGTAGACTTCTGGAAGAGGTGGCATATTTCACTTACAACCTGGTTTCGAGATTATCTATTCCTTCCTGTTTCATTTTCAATATCCTGGAGAATCAAAACTGATAAAGTACTTCTGATCAGGACCGACCTGTTCATATACATCATAGCCAGTCTATTGACCTGGTTTCTGACAGGGCTGTGGCATGGGGCCAATTACACATTTCTGATCTGGGGTCTGCTGCACGGCTTGATGTTGATATTATACAGAATCCAGGCTAAACCCAGAAAGCGTATTCTGAAAAAACTGAAAATAACCAATGACAATATATGGCTTTTGATAACAGAGGGCTTGCTGACTTTCTTCTTCATTGTAATTACCTGGGTGATATTTCGTTCAGAGTCAGTTCATGCATCCTTCGCTTATATTCAAAGGATGTTATCGTCATCACTTTTCACCAGTCCGGGTGATCTTCCTCTAAAAGAGATTGTCTTTGCAATGTTATTTCTTTTAGCCGAGTTCGTGAAGCGGCATAAAAGTCACCTGCTTCAGTTTAATGCTTCTGATGGTCTTTTGATCAGGTGGGGCATCTATGTCTGTCTGGTAGTAGTCATACTTTTCTTTGGTGGAAGTGCCCGCCAATTTATTTATTTTCAATTCTGAGGCTTCGTTATGAAGACATTAGTGTTAAAGTTCTCCTTGTTTATAATGATTTGCATAACGCTGATTACAGGTTTGTTATATGTGTCGAATATATTGATTGATAATAATAAAAGCCGGATATTGAGTATAAACCAGGATACCTATCTCGTGTTTGCCGGAAATTCAACTGTAGAATGTTCGGTTGATGACAGGCTGATAAATCATTCAATAAACATTGCACAGGCGGGAGAGGCATATCTTTATTCATATGCTAAAATCAAAGCTCTTTTGGAGGAGAATCCGCAGATCAAAAATGTGTTTATCAGTTATTCCTATGCTGACCTTTTATTGGAAAAGGAGATGACCTGGCTACTCGATGACTACTTCATGGTGGAAAAAGTCCGAAACTATCATTATCTGCTTGACAGACAGGAGAGGGCATTCCTGGTTAAAAGCAATCCGGCTGCTTATTTTAATGGAGTTTTAAAGTCGGTTATAGTAAACTTCGAGATAGCAGCAAGAAGTTTCAGCAAGAAAGGTGCCAGTAATTCTATCCCTAGTTTCGGCGGGTACAAGCGCCTTGACAGGGATAAACTCAGTGAAGACCCGGGTCCTGAAACAGGAAAGGATGAAAATGTACTGCAGAGCAAAACCCAGATAAAGTATCTCAGATTGATATCTCAACTCTGCGGGCAGCACTCTGTAAGGCTTGTTCTGCTTAATCCACCCAAGCATCAATCATATAATGATAATGTGAATCCAGGGATAAGACAACTTTGGCTTGACGTACGGAATTCATTGCCTTCAGATTCACTCCTTGATTTGTCAGGCTTTCTGTTACCTGACAGCTGTTTTGGGGATTTATCGCATCTCAATTATAAAGGAGCAATGGTATTCTCGCACCATCTCAATGAAATATTGTTTTCAAATCCGGGTGGGAATTTCAATGAGATCAATTGAAAGGGATATTTCAATTTACTATAATGCTCGGATTTTTTTACAGGTGCCTGAGATATTGGCGTTTTCATTGGTTTTGCCAGAGCACCTGACATTATTTACTGAATAATTTTGAGTAAAACCTTATCATTAAGGATATTAATCTGCATCGGTAGACAAATTCAATCTTAAGATTCCTTTTTGAATGCTTCCTGAAAAGATTATAATACCTGTCTGCTATATCCCGCTTTCCTGTTGCATTCATAATGAGAATACCGTTTCTGCATGTTTTGTAAAATGATTTGGGCTTGTATTTGCTAGTGATCTCCAGGAAAAACCCTTCCTCAATAAGATGCTCAAATTTTTTTTCTGTTTTACTTAGTTTGAACTTTGATGTAGATACCCGGTCTGTCCCTTTTGTATCTCTTACTTCCAATATCTTGTGGGTATAGTATTTATTGGCCCTTGCATTTATCTTGTACCATAATGTGGACTCAAGTCCTCTGATATTTTCATTCAGGCGATCATTCTGAAGAAGATCTGTTCTGATCAATCCCCAAAAATCTCCTTCAACAAATGCCTGTACTGCATTTCCGTCAATATATCCATCCTCGGTTAACCCTTTTCCTGTAAGTTCGCCTGTGTTTGCATCGATACAGTTACCAATCACTGAGGTGATCTTATTATCAAGGTTTAAAGGAATATTCATTAATGTCTCAATTGCATAAGGCTTTAATTCATCATCAGAATCGAATGTTCCGAACCACTCACCCCTTATTTCGTTAAACCCGCTGTTTTTAGCGGCAGTAACCCCTTTGTTGGTTTCATGTATGATTATCCTTATCCTGGGATCATCATATTTCTTCAGGATATCCAGGGTATTATCAGTTGATCCGTCATCAATGATTATCAGTTCAAAGTTCTTGTAAGTCTGATTCAGGACAGATTCAACAGCCCTGACAATAGTGTGCGCCCTGTTATAGGTAGCCAATATTATGCTCACAAGTGGCAAATGCTGATTGGTTTGGGGTGAGGAACTCATGATCTTATCTATTCTAAACTAAATCATTGATTGATGTGAGTGTGATCACTTCTGATCAGTTAAAACAAGATAATAAACATTAGTAAAGATATATGTTTTTATTAGAGAAACTAATAAGATAAACTGATGTTGTACTGAAAAACTGTCAACAATAAACTTTGTCCTGAAAAAAATACTATGTTATTCCGAAATGGTCTTTGATGAATCTGGTTTTTTCAGCAGGCGACATGTGCTTGGTCTGCAAAAGATCAGGATTCTGCTTGTACAGGAATCTCTGGACCTTAATATCCATAATAACCTTTGCAGGATTACCCACAATAACAGAATTCTCCGGGAATTTGCCCCGAAGCACGCTGCCTGAACCGATTATACAGTTATCACCAATTGTTGTATTGGGAAGGATAGTACAATTATTCCCGATGAAAACATTATTGCCGATCTTAACCTTTCCGAAGAGATCGGCATTTTTTATTTCATCCCGGAAACACCATACCCCGCCGTCATGCGTCACAATCTCCGAGTCATCAGCTATGGCAACATGATCTCCAATCTCTATGAGATAAGGCTCCGTGGAAAAATTCATTGTGCCAATCAGGCAGTTCTCGCCAATCTTCATTCCCTGTTTTCGGAGGTACCTGATTTTGGTTTCGTTGCTGGCCTTTTCCAGCAATTTGATTTGCAGACGGTAGAAGATTGCCCTGAGATTCATTGTCTTTTAGGATTATATTCAGGGCGATTTAATCAACCCTTCCTTCGATGACGTCAATAATGAATTTCCCGAAAAGTGGAGCCAGCCTGGCTGAGAACACAACTGAAGGATGTGAGTTATCCGGACTGTGTGCATTGGTGTCAGTGAGATACAGGCCTCCCTCAGTTTCGTATTCATAGAAATCCCAGATGAAGATATTGTCGCCTTTCTCATCCCATTCATTTACCATCCAATTGTAGAACTCACGGGTTCTCTGAGCTTCATCCTCCTTTGACTTTAGTTTTGTATTTGCTGCAGGGGTCCAGACGATGAACTTATTACGTTTAAATTCATGCATTTTATTCTTCAAAGCCTCATATTGCAGCTTATAGTTTTCCAGGCTTTTAATATCAGAATTAATATCAGGTGCCCCTGAATCAGGCACAATCCGGCTGACAGGAAAGCAGTGCTTGAATACTATCACATCATATTCCGCAGTAAGCATTTCAAGCGTTGGTTCTTCCATGAAAGGGCCGGAACCGGCATTTTTTACCCAGATATTGTAGTAGTCATAAGGATAATTATTCCATCCATAAGGAGTACTCTTGGGGAAGTTTAATGCTTCGATCTCATAACTGGTTTTGTTCTTCCGGTTATAGGCTTCGAAGTACTTCTGCACGTCACCCTTGCTGGTAAGTTTGTAGATATATCTGTTAGTTTCTCCCTTCCAGATAGCTTCCCCTGTGCTGTGATGAAGGAATATGATCTTCGTCATCTTAGTGTTATTTGATTTACAAGCTGTTATTAATAGAATCAGTGATAATGTCAGCCAAAGTCTCATCTTCTTTTTCCTCAAATATAATAAACAATTTCATGTTTGGGGTTAGCACAAAAAAGGAGGCTGCCATTGGGCAGCCTCTCTCTTAATATCAGGTTATGATTTAGTTCTTTATACAACGAATTGCTTTCCCCGCTCTCTTGTCTCCTGAGGCTTTGTAGACATTCGTCTTACTGCCCTCCAGCAAGCGGTACCAGCCCCTGTCATCATCGTGTTGTGTGGCAGTCCAGAAGTACTCGTAGGTATTCTGACCCTGGTAGGTTCCATCAGAGTAAAAACGATACCCTCCCGGAAGAGCCGTGAAACCACTCGTATTAGTACCGTTTTCGTCTGTACTCCAACCCGTGGTACTTTTCATTTTTGATCCGTGGTCTGTCCCTCTCCATCCCCAGGTGTTCACATCAGCCTGATCAAGACCCAATGTCACTTCCATGGCATTGAACTCCTCATCTGTTGGAACATGCCATCCGGTTGGGCAGATATTTGCATTGCTGGCTGCGTACCAGTTGTACAATGCTCCGTAAATCGGTTTGTTGTAATCCGGATCATTGTTGTACCAGCAATAACCAGCACCGGTAAGCACAATCCAGTCAACTGCTTCAGGAGTATGTGCAATATCTGTGTCTTCGTTCAGCTTTGTTACCTTAAGGTTTTCTGCCATCCAAACCTTTGACCCGATTACCACGGTCTTGTACATGTTGCCTTCAATGTCTGTGACAGGAGTAATGAAGCTGAGCTCCTGCCCGTAGGTTGTGCCTGAACTGTTGGTGGCATAAGCACGGTAATAATAAACGGTTCCGTCTTCCAGTCCGGTGATATTACTGGTGAATGTTCCCTTGCCTGTACCGTCAGTGGTTTTATTTACTGTGGGATTTGGAGAAGTGCCCCAGCAGACCCCTCTGGCAGTTATACTGCCACCGCCATCATCGGTAATGTTTCCGCCCGCGACAGCCGATGTTGATGTTACATTTGACACTTCGGTGGTTGTCAGCACGGCACTTGTTACCTTACCTGTGGTAAAGGAGAGTTCATTCCCGTAAGCAGTTCCCACTTCGTTAGTGGCGTAAGCACGTACATAGTAGGTTGTTCCTTCTGATAATCCAGTAATATTGCTGGTAAAACTGGCTGAACCTTTACCATCACTTGTCTTTGAGTCAGCGACAGTTGGATTGGTTGAGGTACTCCAGCACACACCTTTTGCTGTAATCTCTTCGCCTCCGTCAGTGATAATGTTTCCGCCGGAAACGGCTGATGTGAGACCAACATCACTTATTGCCACAGTGGTCAATTCCGGGATTGTTGATTTTTTACATCCCTGGAAGATTCCCATTGTTGCAATAAAGCATACTATTACAAAAAAACTTAAACCTTTTTTCATGATATTCATTTTGGTTTTATTGATGTTTGATTTCGTATGTAAAGCATCATTAGGTTTATACGGCTGTATCTCTTAAAGGTTTCATGAGGTTAATCCTTGACGCACCTTACATATTTCCCTCCCTTTTTCGAGGTTGACGCCCTGTATACCTGGTCACTGGCACTGTCCAGCCTCCTGTACCATCCACGGTCTGCATCATGTTCACTTGAACACCACCAGTATGTAATTGTTTTCTCCATAAGGAATGTACCGTCACCACCAAAGCGATATCCTCCCGGAAGTGCCGAGAATCCGCTTGAATTGCTTCCGTTCCCGTTTTCATCCCAACCGCTTTGGTTTTTCATTTTATTGCCATGGTCAGTACCGCGCCATCCCCATACTCCAGTCTGATCTGATGACATTCCAAGGGAAATCTCCAATGTATTGAATTCATCATCTGTCGGCACATGCCAGCCTGCCGGACAGAGCTTTCCTGAAGTTACTGTGAACCAGTTGTAAAGGGCTCCGTATGTCGGTTTAAAAGAAGAGTTGTTATTGTACCAGCAATAGGCTGGATCTGTTGCTGCCCATAATGCATCGTCAGTGATATTTTGTATCTGGCTATTATCATTGAGCTTACTTGTCCTTAAATTATCAGCCATCCAGAGCTTTGTCCCTATCAGTACCGTATTGTAAAGGTTGCCTTCGATATCTGCCAATTTGGTTCTGAAGGTTAGCTGTTCTCCGTATACAGTCCAGCTTTCGTTGCTTGCATATGCCCTTACATAGTAAACAGTTGCCTGGTCGAGGTTTGACATGGTACTGGTGAAGTTTCCTGATCCAGGTGTTTCAGTGGTATGGGGGTCGGTGATATCTGGCATGGGTTCTTTGCTCCAGCAAATCCCCCTGGCTTTAATGGCAGCGCCACCGTCATAAGTAACGGTTCCGCCACAGGTGGCTGTTTGAGCACCGATATCCGACACCTGTGCTGTAGTTACTACAGGAGGTGCCATGCCTGTTAAGAATGTAACTTCATTACCATATGCAATACCTACCTTATTCTCAGCAAATGCACGTACGTAATATATGGTATTGGGTACCAGACCTTCAATAGTGCCGCTGAATTTACCCGTACCGGTACCTGCCGGAATCTTATCATCTGTAATTGAAGGTGCAGAAGCCTTGGACCAGCAGAATCCTCTTGCTGTTATTTCAGCCCCTCCGTCATCGGTGATTATCCCGCTAATTTCTGCTGAGTTTATTGTAACCTCCACAGCCTCTTCAGTGTTAAGAACCGGCAAAGTCGGGTCTTTAATACAACTGTTCAGGAATGGAAGGCTGACTAATAATGAAAGGCCTAAAATTAAAGCCGATCTTCTGTTATCTGACATCATTAATCTGACTTTATAACTGTACAATTACTTAAACGCAAATACCTCAATCATAATATACAGGAACCTAAAAACTTTTTATGATGGGAGATAAATTACTGTGACAAAATAACATATAATCTGTACTTCATACACAAATTAGTTTTAACCAATCTGCTATTGCAAGTGTTTAATTAAAAAAATCGGATGATGAGAGGTTCGTGATAACAACCAAAGGGAAGATGGTGATCAGAACTTCACAAATTGCTTTGAGGCCACTACTTTGCCATCCGAGGAGAAGACAATGTAATTACCTCCCGGAGAATCAGAGATGTCAATTTCCAATCTGGTCTCAGCCTGATTGGTTTGATAGCTGCAAACAGTCCTTCCCGAAAGGCTGATGACTGATATGGTATAAACATCATTCTCTTGCGATGAAGGATCTACTTCCAGAATGAACTTGCCATTATTGGGATTTGGATAAATGGCTAACATATCCGGATTAGGCTTTCTGGCATTGATGCTAAATTGAACAGGTTCAGAGACTGATGCTGCGTTAAGGTTATCGTAGGCTTTTGCGGTTATTTCATAAGTCCCGGCTGAGTCACTCTCAAATATGATTGTATAAGGATGATCCAGGCTCTCACCAATCTTTTTTTGACCGATATAGTATTCAACTTTATCAATAGTTCCATCAGGATCATATGCATTTGCCATGATGGATATCCGGGCAGGACTTTCAAAAACTTCGTTATTACCGGGAGAGGAGATAGTAACAGAGGGAGTCTGGTTGACTGCCGGTGCACTCTTTTCGACAACAACTATTACCGGATCAGAACTTGTTTGGGCATTTGAATTATCCGTGGCTATAGCCTTGATTGAATAGGTTCCTTCAGCAACCTCTTTCCATGTAAAAGACCATGGTTCCGAAGTGCGTTCTCCAAGTTTGGTTGTGCCATTATAAAACTCCACCCTGACAACTTTTCCGTCAGGATCAGAGGCAGATGCTTCAATAGTGACAGTGGCAGGTGCGATGAATGCGGTGCTTTTCGTGGGAGAAGAGATGCTTATAAGTGGTGGCGAATTGACCGGGGCAGTCAGGTTGTTGGTCACGGTCTTTGCGGGAAATGATTCTGCCAGTCCTCCCACGGCTGTCTGCAAAGGGTTTGTTGCCGGTTTCGTGTAGGCGATGGTAACAGCATCGCCATATACCACCGGGCTTGCCAGCGTCAGAGTCACCTTAGTGCCGGAGACTGCAACCGAGCTGACTGTTCTGGCAGTGGAATTAACTTTTACAGCAAAAGCCGAGGCCGCAGGTACAATACTGGCCAGTGACATGTTATATGTCAATACCATGGCAGAGGGCGATGCATTTTCAACAGCCACGCTGACAAGCGCCGGCTGGGGAGGAGCAACATTATTGGTTACATTCCGCGCGCTGAATGATTCTGCCTGCCCTCCCGCGGCTGTCTGCAAAGGGTTTGTTGATGGTTTGGCATAAGCTACTGTTATCCTGTCTCCGTATGAGACCCGAGAAGACAAGCCAAGCAGCACTTTCGTACCGGAGACTGAAACAGTACTGACACTTCCGGGTGTGCCGTTCACTGTCACAGTGAAGGAAGATGTTGCGGGCAGTATATTTGCAAGAGTCAGACTGAATGTCATTTCAAGCCTGGCTGGTGTGGCGTTGTCAATTAATGCACCCAGGTATTCCGGAGCAGGTGCAGGTTCTGCCACTTCCTTGTAAATAACAGCCCCCACCTGCCACCTGCCGTTCTGGGTTGCTGTGGCAGGGCTCGTGGTTCCCCATTTTGCATCTACAGACAGCCCTGTGGCAAATGCCTGACCCAGATCAGTGCCATAATCAAGCCGTGCCGCAGGAACAAAGCTTACCAGGTCTTTAAAATTCGGGTTTATAACTTTGGAATGAGTGTCATATCCCATTGCCTGCCATTCAGAAAAGGTCTTCAATGATCCATCAACCAGGAAAACGGGGGCGCCTGATTCACAGTAATATATATTATAATCGCATTCAAAACCGGAAAGACAGGCTGACGTAATACTTATGTTTTTGAGCCTGCTCTTTGTATAAAATACATTGTTGTATATTTTGGTCCCTTTTGCAGACCCTGCCGGCGTAACACTCGGATTTTCATATATATCAATAAAAGCCCTGTTGGTTTGGTCAGTTGTCAGTGAGCTGTAGAAGGTATTGTTAAAAATCCTGACACCGTTCATGCCTTTTACCACAACTCCGACTCCCGGATTTTTGACAATATTATATGATACAACACCTGACACATCTGTCATTCCGTTTGACTTGCGGATGATAGCCATGGGCACCTTGTTCAGATAGTTGAATTTTACTTGCACATTGATGTTGTATCCGGTAAAGATCCCGTGAGGGATGATCCTGGGCTCCGGTGTTCCGTTCCAGGTAAGCATATTTCCTGAAATAACAGCACCGTCAAGATTATTGTTGTACACCGCGGGGACCTCATCACCAGCCGAAAGGAGATAGCCATAACGGTTTACGGAGGTTATGGCATTGTTCCTGAAAGTAAGGGTTGTAGGTTTTGATCGGGCAATATTCACCCCGTACCATGTATCTTCCTGGTTCGTATATGTCTTCCCCTCAATGGTCAGGACAGTCTGACCGGAAAGCATAGCAGTAGCAAGCAGAAAAATGGCAGTAAAGGTGTACTTCATATTTTGACGAAAGTTGACAAATATACCATTTCTTTTGACCAACACGTAATTTTTAACGACGAATGGACGGTTTTGTTACATTCCTGACATGCCGTGAAAAGCTCAAGGTGGAATTATGACATTGATTTCAAGCGTTTTATAATAGGTCAAAATTCTGATTACGTTCGTCAAAATCATCGTCATTTTGACCAATTATACCTCTTCGTTTGCCAATAAGGCAAATAGCGCAACTGAGCAGCTGAAAAGGGGTGATTTACAGGTTGGAAAGTCGCATAATTTGGGGTTTATGAGGTCAACCAAACTTGGCGGAACACGTTTCTTTGACTAAATTCACACTGCGGAAGATATGTGTATCGCATTGTCCGGCCAGGCACCTTCTTTTCCGGTAACAGGTTTAAAAAAAACAAACCAATTGCAATTACATGCATTTATAGCCGTTTACAGAAGAAGGACAGTGGGACTGACGGGGCGGAAGCATACCCGGACGTGAACAAAGGGCACTATTCAGAGATGAGATTGCCTGATAAGAAGTGTTTGGTTATCAGATTATTTAGAGGACATTGGAAAGAAAGTAATGGCGTTTGTTTACCCATCATGGATTCTGAAACTGAGGAGGAGGGCACTTGACCTTTTCAACAGGTATTCTGCTCCCAGATGGCTGGTATTAACAGCAGACCTCACCCTCGTATTTCTGACATTTATAGCTGCTTATCTCCTGAGATTCAACTTCAGTATTCCCGGGGAATGGCTGAATGTCTTTATATGGCAGGGCTTGATTGCCACGGCAGTCTACGGGCTTTTCTGTCTTATATTCAGGTCATATACCGGTCTTCTGCGGCATACCACCCTCACTGATATTACACTGGTATTTATTGTTACCAGTTGCTCAGCCCTGGTTCTGGTTCTTTTATCATTTTTTGGCGAGCAGATGCAATGGGATGATTTACTGGTAATACCCCACTCAATCATCCTGATCCATTATGTAGTAGTATCAATCGTCATTTTTGCCGAACGGATTATTATCAAGATGTTCTTCCTTTTTGCCACCCGCACCAATATCAGTAAAAAAAGAGTTCTTATATACGGTGCCGGGGAGCTGGGGTTTGTTGTCAAGAGGGTTATAATGAGCGACCCTCGTTACGGGTTTCTCGTGTCAGGCTTTATTGATGACGATAAAAGCAAACAGGGAAAGAAAATAAACGGCATAGTTGTCTATGGCCCGTCTGCACTAAATGAGGCATTCATTGAGAAAAACAGGATAGAAAGCCTGGTGTTTGCCATTAAGGCACTCAGCGTTGACAAAAAGAGCAGCATAATCCGTGAAGCAGTTCATCTGGGCTTAGAGGTGCTCGACACTCCCGAAGTGGATAAATGGGTTTCAGGCCAATTGCGGTTGCCACAGCTAAGACGCGTTGACCTTGAAGACCTTCTCGGACGTGACCCCATAAAGCTTAATATCAACCTGATAAAGGAAGGTCTTTCGGACAAGACAATAATGATCACCGGTGCGGCCGGATCAATAGGGTCGGAGATTGCACGCCAGCTGACAAGTTTCCATTGTGAGAGGGTCATCCTGGTTGATCAGGCTGAAACTCCACTTTTCTTTCTGCAGAATGAACTGAAGGAAAAATTTCTTGATATCAGGTTCCGCATACTCCCGGCTGATGTGACCAACAAAGCGCGGATGGAACAGATATTCAAAGAATACCGTCCGCATATCGTCTTCCACGCAGCAGCCTATAAGCATGTCTCCCTCATGGAGGAGAATCCGCACGAAGCCATTCGTGTTAATGTCGGCGGTACCCGGACAGTCACAGACCTGTCTGTCAGCTATGACGTGGAGAAATTCGTAATGATATCAACTGATAAATCGGTTAATCCCTCCAGCGTGATGGGCGCCTCAAAGCGTTTGTGCGAGAATGTTGTACAATCAGTTGCCCAGGAAGGCGGACATAACACACAG
>Ga0208196_1000656_pt1 | contig 42920 bp, 32 predicted proteins | sample AD_JPNNA7_MetaG_FD_184443 | JGI IMG/M metagenome (GOLD analysis project Ga0208196, IMG submission 184443) | Active sludge microbial communities of municipal wastewater-treating anaerobic digesters from Japan - AD_JPNNA7_MetaG (SPAdes) (version 2) | ecosystem: Engineered > Bioreactor > Anaerobic...
CACGTTGACCCAGCAGCTGATGAACTCCCTCGCGCCAGAAGAACGCAAGGGCTACCTCTTCCAGCCGGAGACCTTCATCACGCTGGATGGCCTGGTGCGGCGCGCGCTCGAAATCGAGGGCGTGACTGAAGCCGACATGCAGCGCAGCCGCGAGCAACGGGAGCTGCTCAGCCAGCTGTTGGAGGCCGACCCTGAGGGGTGGGACGCCATGATCGCCGAAAACGAGGCCTTGATTGACGAGGAGTTCTTCGGCTTGTTGCAGTATTTGCTCCAGGCGACCGGCGCCATGTCACAGTCGGAGGCCGGCGAGGAGACTGCGGAGGAAGAGGAAACGCACCTCAGTGCTGAGGGCCGCCGCCTGCGCCAGCTCTATCTGCACCTCGTGGAGACCCATCCGGTGGGACAGCGGCTTGTGGCCCGTACCGATGTGTTGCGCGGTTTTGCCGACAATCCTACGCCGGAAACGCTGCTGGAAGCGCTCCTCGCGGCGCAGGATGATGAAACGGTGGACATGCTCGTGCAGATGGGACTGCCGTTGATGGATTACAGCTTCTTCCAGTTGTTGCTGCAGCGCGTGGAGACGGCGGAATCCCCTGCAGAGCAGGAACGCCTCAAGGCCCTGCGGCGGCGGGTGCTCGACACGCGGGAAACCCTCAGCAAGGCGGGGCAGGACCTGGCGCGGGAGCGGCTAGTGCTGCTGCAGAAGCTGATTTCGAGCGAGGATCCGCTCAAGCTGGCGCGCAGTCACCTCTCGGAACTGGATGAGTCCTTCATGTACTTGCTCCAGGCGCAGTTGCGCGAGGCTCAGCAGCGCGGCGATCAGGCCCTGTTGCAGGCTTTGAACCGCGTGGTCGGGATCTTGAACCGGATCTCGGAGGAGTCCATGCCGCCGGAGATGCTTTTCGTCCGCCGCGCGCTGGCCGCGGCTGATGACGAGCAGCTGCTCGAATTCCTGCGCGATAATCGTCCGCTCTTGCAGCCGCAGCTCTTCCAGTTCCTGGAGGCGTTAGAGCAGGAATCGCGTGAGCAGGGCGAGGCCGAGGTGGCAGAGCGCCTGGCGCTGATTCGGGCGCGGGCGCAGGAAGTCGCCGGCCCCTCGGAGGAGCCGCTGCACCTGGAGTCCCCCTCCGCTGCGTCAAAACCCGCTGCGGCGCCCGGTGAAGGCCAGACGCCGAGCGGCCTCATCATCAGCCGGCGTTAGGAGCAGCCTGTCCGTTCCCCCGTTCACACGTCCGCACATGTGAACGGGGGATGTCGCGCAGGGGAGTGTTTTTAGACTCATCACCATCTTTGCACGAGGGGAGGGTCTCATGGGGTCGAAAAAACTGGTGCTGGTAGACGGCCACTCGCTGGCTTATCGGGCCTTTCACGCGTTGCCGCCCGACCTGCAGACCTCGAAAGGCGAGCTGACCAACGCGGTCTTTGGCTTCGCTTCGATGCTGCTCTCCGTGCTGCTGGAAGAGCGCCCTGATTATGCCATCGTGACTTTCGACAAAGGTCCCTCCTTCCGCGTGCGCGAGTACCCTGAATACAAGGCGCATCGTGAAAAGATGCCGGAAGAGATGCGCGGGCAGATGCAGCGGGTGCGGGAGTTCGTCGCGGCGCTGGGGATACCCGTGGTGGAAGTGGAGGATTACGAGGCCGATGACCTCTTGGGGACCCTGTCGCGGCAGGCCGCCGAAGCCGGCATTGACACGGTGATCGTCACCGGCGACCGCGATGCCCTGCAGCTGGTGGACGATCATGTGACGGTGCTGACCTCCGGGCGGCGTTTTTCCGACACCTTGCGCTTCGACCCGGCGGCGGTGCGCGAGAAGACCGGCCTCGAGCCGCAACAGCTCGTGGACCTCAAGGCGCTGCTGGGCGACAAGTCCGACAACATCCCCGGCGTGCGCGGCGTGGGCGAAAAGGGAGCGACCACGCTGCTGAAGCAATACGGCTCCCTCGAGGGGGTCTACACACATCTTGAGGAGCTCCCGCCGCGCACGCAGCAGGTGCTCAAAGAGGGGCGTGAGTCGGCGCTGTTGAGTCAGCGCCTGGGGCGCATCGTGCGCGACGTCCCCGTGAAGCTGGATCTCGCGGCGGCGGCAGGCTGGCAAAAGGCCGATCGGGCCGCGCTGATCTCGCTCCTGCAAGAGCTGGAATTCCGCAGCCTCCTGTCGCGGGTCGCGAGCCTACCCTCTGGCGGCATGCCGGAGGGACAGCTGCCGCTCTTCGGCGAGCTGGAAGGCGCCCAAGTCGCCGCCCCCGCGCCGGCGCTGGGTGACTATCACCTCGTCGCCGATGAGGCGACCCTGCAGGCGCTGGCGGAGCGCCTGCGCGCTGAGGCGTCGCTTCTCGCTGTGGACACGGAGACGACGGGCACTGACGCCATGCTGGCGACGCTGGTGGGTCTCTCGTTGACCCATCGCGCCGGTGAGGCCTGGTACGTGCCGCTACTTGCGCCCGCCGGTGAGCCGCGACTGACGCTGGAGCAGCTTCAGCGCCATCTTGGCCCGCTGTTTGCGGACGTCTCCCTGCCCAAGATCGGGCACAACCTCAAATATGACGCCAAAGTCCTGCGCCGGGCCGGCCTGCCACTGGCGGGCCTGTCCTTCGACACGATGCTGGCGGAGTGGCTGATCAACCCCGATTCGCCCAACCTGGGTTTGAAGAACCTGGCGTGGGCGCGGCTTGGCGTGCAGATGACGGAGATCACGACCCTCATCGGCAGCGGCAAGGAGCAGAAGTCCATGGACGCTATCCCGTTGGCGCAGGTCATGCCCTACGCCGCCGCCGACGCGGACATGAGCCTGCGCTTGATGCCGCTCCTGCAGGCCGAGTTGGAGGCGCGCGCTCAGGAGCGGCTCTTGCACGAGCTGGAAATGCCGCTCATCGAAGTGCTCATGGACATGGAAATGACGGGAGTGCATCTGGACCTCGCCTGGCTGGAGGCGCTTTCCGCCGAGCTCGCCGGGCGCCTCGCGCGTTTGGAGGCGGACATCTACGAGCTGGCCGGCGAACCCTTCAACATCAATTCCACGCAGCAGCTCTCGGTGATTTTGTTTGAGCGGCTGGGCCTGTCGGCGCGCGGCGTGAAGAAGCTGCAGTCGGGGCACTATTCGACGCGGGCCGAGGTGCTGGAGAGCTTGCGCGGCTCCCATCCCATCGTGGAGCGCATTTTGGAGCATCGGGAGCTCTCCAAACTCAAATCCACGTATGTGGACGCCTTGCCCGCGCTGGTCCACCCGGAGACCGGGCGCGTGCATACCTCCTACAATCAGGTCGGGACCGTGACGGGACGGCTCTCGTCTGCCAATCCCAATTTGCAGAACATCCCCATCCGCACCGAAGAGGGGCGACGGGTGCGACGCGCTTTTGTGGCGCCGGCGGGTTGGGTGCTGATCAGCGCGGATTACTCGCAGGTGGAGCTGCGGGTGATGGCACATGTCTCCGAAGACCCGGGCCTGATCGAGGCCTTCCTGCGCGGGGAGGACGTCCACGCGCGCACGGCCGCGGCGGTGTTCGGCGTGCCGCTCTCCGAGGTGACTTACGACATGCGGCGGATTGCCAAGGCCGTCAACTTCGGGCTGATCTACGGTCAGACCGCGTATGGCCTCTCCGGGCAGATCGGCGTGAGCGTCCCCAAGGCGGAGGAGTTCATCACGCGCTATTTCGCCCAATTCCCCCGCGTGCGCGCGTACATGGAACAGGTGCAGCGCGAGGCGGCGCAGCGCGGCTACGTCGAGACCCTGCTCAACCGGCGGCGCTATTTCCCCGAACTGGCGCCGGGCAGCCCCGCCAGCGTCAATCAGCGGCAGGCCGCGCAACGGATGGCCATCAACACGCCCATTCAGGGCACCGCTGCCGACATCATCAAATTGGCGATGTTACGGCTTCATGCCGCGTTCAGGGAGCAGGGATTGCAGGCGCGGATGATCCTGCAAGTACACGACGAGCTGGTCGTCGAGGCGCCGTCCGAGGAAGTGCCGCAGGCGGTGGCGCTGATGCGAGCGTGCATGGAGGGCGCCTTCGAGCTGCGTGTGCCGCTCAAAGTGGACGTCGAGACGGGGGCGAACTGGGAGGAAATGCAGCCCTGGAAGGGCGCCTGACGTCTGCCAGGGCGCCCGAAATCGGCGGCTCATCTTCGAAGGGCAGTGTCCTCCAGCCAGACCTCCAACGTGCGTCCGACCGCTTCCAGGCTCTCTGCCGACACTTTGTCGGGGGTGTCCTGGGTGGTGTGCCAGTACGGGTAGTCGAAGTCAATGAGGTCCACCGCCGGAATGCCGCGCTCCAAAAACGGGAGGTGATCGTCGAGCAGGGTGTAGCGGGGCGTCGGGATGAAGCGCTCGCCATACCCTAGCGTCCCCGCCAGGCTCCAGAGCTGCTCGCGCAGCGCCGCGTCCGATTGACCCTCGTAGTAGAGCTGTTGTTCAGCGTCGCCGACCATGTCCACCAGGATCATGGCCGTGAGCGGCGGCTCGCCCGCCTCTCCCCAGTGCTCCGCCATGTAGCGCGATCCCACGATCCAATCCCAGCCGGCGAGCCGACCGTTGTCCTCCGCGTCGAAGAAAGCCAGATATAGCCGGACGTCCGGCGCGCGCCAGTCGAGGACGCGGGCGAGCTCCAACAGCACCGCGACGCCGCTGGCGCCATCATTTGCGCCCATCACCGGCACGCTGGGATCTTCCATGTCGGCGGCGCGACGGGAATCGTAGTGTGCGCCGACGAGGAGGGCCGACGTGCCCTCGCCGCGCCAGGCGAGCAGATTGCGCACCGGTGTTCCCTGGTAGGTGAACGTCTGCTCCGCCGTTGTCCAACCTTGCGCCGCCAGCTCCGCCAGAATCATGTCGCCGGCCTGACGATTGGCCTCGCTGCCGGTGACGCGAGCCCCCAGGTCACATTGTCGCTGCACCCAGCCGAAGGCCGTTTCCCCCTCGAAGATCAGCGGGTAGGGCGATGGGGGCGGGGAAAGCGGCGTGATGTCGCGGTGACTGGTCCCACAAGCGGCCAGTAGCGCCAGGCAGAGGAACCCACTCAGCCGATACAGAGCGTTTTTCTGTCTCATGACATGGCAACCTTTACCTTTTACAGCAGAAAGAGCATCCCCACGCCGCATATGGCGGCAAGGGTCCCGACGACGGCGCGCGCTGTGATGTGTTCCTGCAACTGCCAGTGGGCGATGGGAAGCATCATCACGGGGCTGAGCGCCATCAAGGTCGAGGCGATGCCCACCTCGCTCAGCTGCACCGCCACGAGCGAGAGCGTCATCCCCAGGGATGGGCCGAAAATAGTCCCCAGCAGGACGGGATTGCGGGTTTGAGGGTCGCGCAACGCCCGAAGTGTGCTGCCGACCTCGCGCCGCGGCAGGGCAATGAGCCAGACGCTGAGGCTGGCGACCGTCACACGGATGAGGCTTGCCGACAGCGCGGGGAAATCGCCGGTCATGCCTTGCTTGGAGAGGATCAGTCCCACCGCCTGTCCCGCTGCCGCGCCCAATCCGCAGAGGATGCCCGGCACCGACGCCCGACGCTGCGTGTCATCCTCCGCCGGTTGCCGCTCCAGCACCACCCATCCCACGCCGATGACGGTGATGAAAATGGCGAGCAATTCGGTCGTGTTCAGCGTCTCACCCAGGAAGAGCCACGCCAGGAGGACACTCATGACGGGCGCAGTTGCCATCAACACCATCGCCAGGCGCGGCCCGATCAGCGTGTAGGCGTAGAAGAGCAGCCCGTCGCCCAGCGCCAGGCCGATGATGGCGGAAAGCGCGAGCCAGCCCCAGCGTGCCGGCGTGACGTGGACCGGGAAGAACGTCCCTTCCAACAGGAAGTGAGTCAGACTGAGGCAGCCGGTCGCCAGCAGGAGCCGCAGGCGATTTACCGCTTGCGAGCCGATGCGTTGGGAAGCGCGCGCAAAAAAGAGCGACGTGAAGGTCCAGAGGGCAGCGGTTATCAGGGCGACCCATTCGCCAAGATGTGAATTCATGAGGACGCTCCTTGAAGGGGATGTCGGTAGCGCAGTCCGCTGCGGAGCACGCACCGGTAAGCGGCGATGCGCTCCGCGCGCAGGGGACGCCGGCTGCCCAGCGCCCATTTTGCTGCTTCGATGCCTGTTTGCCAGACGTATTGTCCCAGCAGCCAGAGACGCAGGAGTTCGGCGATGAACACGCCGTGATACTTCCGCGCGTACTGCACCTTGCTCGTTTGGAAATGGATGTGCCGCGCGGCGACGATCTGTTCGCTGCTCTTGCCTTCATGGTGGATGATGCGCGCGGCAGGGACGTAGTGAATTTCCCATCCCGCCGCTTTGATGCGACGACACCAATCGAGCTCTTCCGAGTACATGAAGAAGCGCTCGTCCATCCCGCCGACCTGCGCGACGACTTCGCGGCGGGTGAACATCGCCGCGCCGGTGATCCAATCCACCGGCTGACACACCTCGTCTGGCTGATCTTCCAGGTAATACTGGCGCAGGAGTTTGCGGGGGGTGAGTCCTTGCAACCAGGTGCTTTCCAGGAAGAGCACCGGCAGGGTAGGGAAGCGGCGGCGGGAGGACTGCACGGTGCCGTCGGGGTTGAGGAGTTGTGGGCCGAGCATCCCGGCGGCGGGGTGTTCTTTCGCGTAGTCAGAAAGCGTGGACAGAGCGGCCCCTTCGAGCTCCGTGTCGGGATTGAGGAGCAGCAGCTGCGCGCCGTGCGCTACGGCCAGGCCCTGGTTGTTGGCCTTCGTGAAGCCAAGGTTGTTGGCGTTAGCGATGATGGTGACCTGAGGGAATTCATCACGCAGCATGGCGACGCTGCCGTCGGTCGAGGCGTTGTCCACAACGATGACTTCTAACCCATCGCCCCCCTCCCATGCAGCGAAGATCGAGAGCAGGGCGCGGCGCAGCAAGTCACGCACATTCCAGCTCACGATGATGATCGAGAGCGAGGTTTCAGTAGGGACGGCGGACGGCAAAGGTGGCGATCTCCTCTATGGCCTGCCGGTAAGGGGAAGGGGGGAAGTCGTTGAGCAGGGCGAGCGCCGTCTGGATGTGGCTCCTGGCGACGCTCATGGCGCTTTCGATGGCGCCGGACGCGCACAGATCGGCGACGAGGTCTCGCAGCATGTCGGTGTCCCCTGGCGTGCGCAGAATCTCGCGCACCCGGGGGTCTTCGGGATGCAGCTTCAAATATTCCAACACCGGCAATGTGACGAGCCCCTGCTGGAGATCGCTGCCGACGGGTTTCCCCAAGGTGGCTTCATCCCCCACGAAATCCAGGACGTCATCGGTGATTTGGAAGGCGCTGCCAAGCAGCGCCCCGAAGCGCGATAACGCGGCGATGTCCTCCGGTGCACTTTCGGCCATCTGCGGGCCGACTTCCATGGCCAGTGCAAACAGGGAGGCCGTCTTGGCGAAGATGCGGCGCTCGTAATCCTCATAGGTGGGCGTCTGGCCGCGTCTGCTGAAGAATTGGCTGAGCTCGCCCGCGCAAATGATCCCCAGGGTGTCCGAAAAACGTTCTACGACCTTGAGATTCTGTCCTTGCGCTGCCAGCACCGCCGCCCGGGCAAACACCCAATCCCCCGCGAGCACGGTCGCCGGCGTGCTCCATTGTGCGTTGAGGGTGGGATGCCCCCGCCGCATGGTCGCGTTGTCAATGAGGTCGTCATGGATTAGCGTGGCGGTGTGGAGCAATTCGACGCCGGCGGCGACCGGGATGACTCGCGCGAGCGGCGCTGAGCACAGATGGGCGGAGAGCAGCGTCAGGACGGGACGCAGGCGTTTGCCGCCGCTGGCGATGACCCCCCGCAGGGCCTGCGTCATCTCTGGCGGCGCATTGGCGGGCATCTCCAGAAGTCGCGCCTCAACTTCTTGAAGCTCTGCTTGTAACAGGCTACGATATTGAAATTCGTTTTGTGTATTCACAGGTTTGATCGGACGGGCTGCTTTTGCCGCTATTATACCAGAAACGGCAGCGACGTCACAGAAGGCACGCGCGAGGGACAGAATGTCGCGGCCTCTCGCGATGAGGGGGACTCCAACAGTAGCACGCCGACAAAATTGCGGTAGAATGCACTCGACGCTGGCAGATGGCAAGCGGAACACGGTTGATTGCTTTCGGGAGGCGCAGGTGAGACTTCGACGCAACGCAGCGAGCATAGCTGGCAGGTTTCTTTTCGCGCTGGGCGTGTTGCTAGGGGTCGTGTTTTTCGGCAGCGCGGTTTGGGCGGATATTGAAGCTTTTCTGTTCGACGCTTCTCAGAGAGCCGATGCGCCGCTGACGACGTTGCATTGCCCCGTGTTGATCACACCCCGTGAGGTCGGTGAGATTCGGGCCACTTTTGAGAATACGTTGGAGTGGACCATCAAGCCACGGGTTTATTTCCATGTGACCGACGGCTTTGTGTCCTTGATCCGCGAGGAGGCGCTCTTTCTCGAACTGGCGCCGGGGGAAAAGCGCCAGCTGACCTGGCAGGTGACGACGGACGACGCCGCCTGGGAGTATTTCATCCTGGCGCGGGTGTACCAGGCGCCTGCCTATCCCTTGCCCTCGCGCACCTCGGCCTGTGGCGTTCTGGCGCTGGATGTCCCGTTTCTGACCGGCGGGCAGCTTGTGCTATTGACGCTGCTGGCGCTGGCGCTGTTGTTGGGTGGGGGCTTTTATCTGTGGTACCGGGCCCATCGTCCCCTGGAAGGACGCCTGTCACAGGAAGGGATCGGGCGCGCGGCCCTCATGGGGTTGATAGCGCTGGGAACCGTTTTTGGCCTGGTCGGTCTCTGGTTGCCGGGCCTGATTTGTGCGATCCTGATCGTGCTGGTGATCGTGGTTTTGCTGGCGCGAGCGGCGATGGAGACGGCCTGAAGGAGCGTGAGCCGCTCCGTGCTGCTCATGGATTTTCTGTCTCTGGGAGGCATAATCCAAACAGCCGACAGGCGTTCCGGGTGCTCGCGGCGGCGAGCGTCTCAACGGGGAGGGCGCGCGCTTCGGCGATCCGGTGTGCGATCAGCGGCAAATATGCCGGCTCGTTACGTTCTCCACGGTGGGGATGTGGCGGCAGATAGGGGCCGTCGGTCTCCAGCAGCAGCCGCTCCAACGGCGTCTGACGGGCGACTTCTTGCAATCCCGTCGCTTTGCGGTAGGTGACGGGGCCATCCATTCCAATGTAGAATCCCAACGCCAGGGCTTCTGTCAGCCGGGAAGGGCCGGCGGCGTAAGCGTGCAGCGTCCCCGTCCGGTCAGGCTCCCCCTGAACCCATTCCGCCAACATGGCCAACGTGTCTTCGTGGGCGTCCCGATCGTGGATGATGACGGGAAGCCGCAGGTCGGCGGCGAGTTCAAGTTGCTGCGCCAGGGCTTTCCGCTGTTGTGACGGTTCCGCGCAGGGCCAGGAGCGGTGGGGCTGTCCGGGCCAGTAATAATCCAGGCCGATTTCGCCGATGGCCACGACGCGGGGATGGCGAGCCAGGTCCCGCAATTCCGTGAGGGCGTTCCCGGTGAGCGTGTCCGCATCGGTAGGATGGATCCCCACGGCGGCGTACAGGGCGCAGGGCTCGACGGTGAAACGTTCCGCCAGGGTCACGGCGGCGCGCGCTTCGGCGAGGGTGCCCCCCGGCAACACCGCGGCGCGTACACCCGCCGACGCGGCTCGCTCCAGCACGGCGTGGAGATCATCGGCATAGGCGGCGTTCTGAAGATGGACGTGGGTGTCAATCAGCATCATGGGCAGCGACCTCCTGTGGTGGGATTGTAAATCCAGGGGCTCAGGGAGCAAGCTGTGACGAAAATTGGTCGTCAAAACTTATGTATTTCTAATGCGATGGTGTTATAATCTCGCACAGTATCCCCCTGGCGTTTTATTGCTGGGTGGAGCAAGTGCACAAGGAGGGGAAATTATGATACCCTGGTTCAATATGCAAGATCAAAATTTCGAGGCGTTGTTGCATGAGATTCCGGCAGAATTGCCGATTCTGCCGTTGCGCAATACCGTGGCCTTTCCTTTTATTGTGATGCCGTTGGCGGTGGGTATTCCGCGCTCGATCGCTCTGATCGAGGATGTGGAGCGGGGCAATCGTCTGGTGGGCCTCGTGACGATGAAGGACCCGTCGGTGGAGATTCCGGGGGCGGACGAGGTTTTCCAGGTCGGCACGGTGGCGATGATCCATCGGGTGATGCGCGGCCAGGATGGGACGTTGACGGTGTTCATCCAGGGCCTGGAACGTTTTCGGGTCCAGCAGTGGACGCAGGACACGCCTTATCTGAAGGCGCGCATTCAGCTCACGCCGGATCTCGTCGCCGACACTGTCGTCGAGGAGGCGTTGCGCCGTTCTTTGATTGAGGTAGCGACTGAGCTGGCCGCCTTGATTCCGCAGTTCCCGGAGGAGGCCATTCGCTTCATCCAACAGCTGGAGGACGCGCGGTTGTTGGTCTACTTGCTGGCCTCCAACCTGCGGGTGGGCGTCGAGGATGCGCAGAAGATCCTGGAGATGGACGCTCTGACCGACAAGATGCAGTATCTCAGCCGGGTTCTGGCGCGGGAGCTGGAAGTGCGGCAGGTGGGTCAGCAAATTCAGGAAAAAGCCAAGGAGGAGATCGAGAAATCGCAGCGCGAATACTTCCTCCGCCAGCAGATGGAGGCGATCCGCCAGGAATTGGGAGAAGGGGATGAGGGCCGCCGTGAGGCCGAGGAGTACCGCCAGAAAATCGAGAGCTGTGGCATGACCGACGAGGCCAAAGAGGAAGCGCTGCGAGAGCTGGACCGTTTGGAGAAGATGCCGCCTCAGGCCGCAGAGTACTGGGTCATCAAGACTTACCTCGATTGGCTGATTGCCCTGCCCTGGCAGGCGGCGACGGAGGACCAGCTCGACATTGCCCATGCGCGTCGCGTCCTCGACGAGGATCACTACGACCTGCAGGATGTGAAGGAGCGCATCCTGGAGTTCCTGGCCGTGCGCAAGCTGCGCGCGGAACGTGAAGCAGCTGCTCCAGAAGCCAAAGTTGAAGGCGGCGCTGAGGCGCAGCAGGGCAAAGGCAAGGCCCCGACGCGCGATTTGCAGGGGCGGGAGGAGAATGCCCTGGGCGCGATTTTGGTGCTCGTCGGCCCGCCGGGCGTCGGCAAGACCTCGTTGGGGCAGTCGGTAGCGCGCGCGTTGAACCGCAAGTTCACGCGCATGAGCCTGGGCGGGATGCACGATGAGGCGGAAATCCGCGGACATCGGCGCACTTACATCGGCGCGATGCCGGGACGGATTATGCAGGCGATCAAGCGCGCTGAGGTGAAAAACCCGGTGTTCATGCTGGATGAGGTGGACAAGATCGGCGCGGATTGGCGCGGCGACCCTTCATCGGCGTTGCTGGAGGTGTTGGATCCCCAGCAGAACCATGCCTTCCGCGATCACTATCTGGATGTGGATTTCGATTTGAGTCAGGTGCTCTTCATCTGCACCGCCAACACGGCTTCGACCATCCCGGCGCCGTTGTTGGACCGCATGGAGATGATCTATCTCGACGGCTACACCGAGTATGACAAGGTGCACATCGCGCAGGAGTATCTCGTGCCGCGCCAGGTGCGGGTCAACGGTCTGCTGCCAGAGGAGGTCACCTTCAGTGAGGAGAGCCTGCGCCTGATCATCCGCGATTATACCCGCGAGGCGGGCGTCCGTGAGTTGGAGCGCGAGATCGGCAAGGCCTGCCGCAAGATTGCCACGCAGGTGGCGGAGGGCGCCGTGACCGGTACGGTGGTAGTAGGACCTGAGCAGGTGCGTGAGTATTTAGGCAAGCCGCGTTATCGTTTCGAGGCGGCGCTGCGCACGGAGCGTCCGGGTGTGGCGACGGGCCTGGCGTGGACGCCGACCGGCGGCGAGGTGATCTTCGTCGAATCGGCTTCGATGCCCGGCAGCGACGGCACGTTGATTCTCACCGGCAAGCTCGGCGAGGTGATGCGCGAATCGGCACGGATTGCCTTAAGCTACGTCGAGGCTCACACCAGGGAATTGGGGCTTTCGCCTGAGGCCGTCCGCGGCAAGATTCACCTGCACGTGCCGACTGGCGCGGTGCCGAAGGATGGTCCTTCCGCCGGTGTGACCATGGTCACGTCGCTGGTGTCGTTGCTATCGCGCCGGCCGGTGGACCCGCAGGTGGCGATGACTGGCGAGGTGACCCTGCAGGGGCAGGTTTTGCCCATCGGTGGGTTGAAGCTCAAGATCCTGGCGGCGCATCGCGCTGGCCTCAAGAAGGTCATCTTCCCCAAGCTCAACGAGATTGACCTCGATGACGTGCCGGAAGAGGTGCTCAAGGACCTGGAGCTGATCCCGGTGGAAGACATCCTGGAAGTGTTGGAGCACGCTCTTGTCCCGGCGCCGGAGCAACCTGTGGCCGTGGAGGAGCCCTCCGAGGCGATGCTTCCATCCTCGCCTGCCAGAGAAATCAACGTCGTGATCGAGGAACCTCCTGCTGAAGAAGAGGAAGAGCCGGAGCCCCCGGAAATTGAGTTCTGATTCGTAGTCGTGACAGCCGGCAACACGGAGGCGTTGCCGGCTGTTTTTTTTGTCGGAGCGGCGATTGGCAGAACGCGGCGCGCGGTGTTGACAAATCTGGGATGTCAGGTTACACTATTTTCATCGTTTTTGGCTAGTTTTTGACTTGTTTCCGGTACCCTATCACACGTGTTGAGCATGAGGAGAGAGTCCATGACCAGTAAAGTATTATTCCGCAATTGCCGTTTTCTGATCACCCAACCTACACCCTTCGGCGGCATTTTGGAGGACGGCGCCCTGTACATTGAGGGGCCTATCATCAAAGCGATTGGGCCATCTAAGGAACTCGAAGCGCAGTATGGGCAGCAGCCTGATGTGGACATCGTGGATGCGCGAAACAAGATCGTGATGCCAGGGCTGGTGGATGCGCACAACCATGTCGGCGAAGCGCACATGTTCCACATTTTCGGGTGGCTGCAAACGCCCCTGACCGGCATCGTAGATACGGCCATTCGCGTGCTCTGGCCTGCCTACAATTGGTTTACTGAGGAAAGCGTGTACGACCTCACGTTGTTGGGGATCCTCAACGGGCTCAAGCACGGCACCACGACTGTGGCTAACGCTTTTACCTTCCCCGATGCCGTTTACCGCGCCTCGTTGGAATCCGGGGTCCGCACCGCCATCCACGTCCAGACGATCACCAGCGTCAAACTCGCCGATGCCCGCCATGGGCAGCTGGTGCCTTATCTCTCTGAAGACGAGTACCTGGCGCTGACCGAAGAAGCGATTCAGAATTACCACAACACCGCTGACGGCCGCATTCGGATTGGCGTCCATCCTAGCGCCACGTATAACTGCACACAATCCATGCTCGCGCGCGGCATGGCGCTGGCGGAGAAATACGATGTGCAGTTCTGCACGCACGTGGCCGAAGCGCCCGACGAGAAGACGCGCGCCGATGCGACCTGGGCTGATGAAGGGGGGCAAATCCAGCATCTGCGGAATCTGGGGCTGTTGACGCCGCGCACGCTCTTCTATCATGGAGCGGCGTTGAACGAGGCGGAAATTGATATGATGGCCGAGTACGGTGTGGCCATTGCCCACTGCCCGCCGACCAATTCCATTTTGGGCAATTGCGCTTATCTGCCTTACATGCTGCACAAGGGCGTCAAGGTGGGCCTGGGGACGGATTTCCCCACGCACAATTTGTTCAACGTGATGCTCTCGGTCTCGCAGCAACACGCCATCATGCCGCGCCCCATGCGGGGCCTGCTGCCGTGGACGCCCTATGAACTGGCGACGTTGGGCAGCGCGCGGGCGCTGCGTTGGGAGGATCAAATCGGCACGCTGGAGGTCGGCAAACGCGCTGATGTGGTGACGATTGATCTGACCTGCAACACCAGCCTCTTCCCCCTCAACGTGGGGACGTTGATGCTCTTCCTTTCGGTCAATGGCCCCGGCACCGAGGTGACCGACGCCCTGGTAGATGGGCATTTCTTGCGCCGCGATGGCAAATTCACGTTCCTGGACGAAGCCGAGATCATGGGCCGCGCCCAATACTGGTGTGACAAGTTCACGGCAGATTACATGCAGGCGCAGGCTGAAGGTCGGCCCATGTTCGAGCGCGTTCACGAAGAATATCAGCGGCTGTGACCCCGCCCGGCAATAACAACAATAACAACAAGGACGAGATGCGCTCTCGTCCTTGTTTGCTGTAGGGCCGTGTGGAAGCGTGCTTTTCGTCAACTGGCAGATTACGTCAGATGAGGTAAGATAATAGCGTAGAGCTAACTTGTTAGAGGAGGACGCGCATGACTTCTGGGACAAATCTTAAATGGTGGCAAAGGGGCGTTATTTACCAGATCTACCCCCGCAGTTTCAAGGACACCAACGGCGACGGCGTCGGCGACCTGCAAGGCATCATCGAAAAACTCCCCTATCTGGAGCGGTTGGGTGTGGACGCGATTTGGCTCAGCCCCTTCTACCCCTCGCCCATGGCGGATTTTGGCTATGACGTGGCGGATTATTGCAACGTGGACCCGCTCTTTGGCGACCTGGAAATCTTCGACCGGCTCGTGGCTGAGACGCACGCCCGCGGGATGAAGCTCATCATTGACTGGGTGCCCAATCACACCTCGGATCAGCACCCGTGGTTCATCGAGAGCCGCAGCAGCCGCGATAATCCCAAGCGCGACTGGTATATCTGGCGCGATCCCAAGCCTGATGGCAGCCCGCCTAACAACTGGGGCAGCTTCTTTGGCGGCCCGGCGTGGACGTTCGATCCGCAGACGGGGCAATATTACCTGCATCAGTTTGTCAAGGAACAGCCGGAGCTCAACTGGCGCAATCCCGAGGTCAAGGCGGCGATGCTGGAGACGCTGCGCTTCTGGATGCGGCGGGGGGTGGACGGCTTCCGCATGGATGTGATTGGCCTCATCATCAAGGACGCCGGGTTGCGGGACAATCCGATCAATCCGCACGCGCCCGCCGATTTGCCGGCAAACGATCTCTTCAGACGGCTGCTGCCGGTCTACAACATGGATCAGGACGAAGTTCACGCCGTCATCCGTGAGATTCGGGCGACCCTGGACGAGTTCCCGGATCGTTGCGGCATCGGCGAGCTGTGGGGGCCGCTGGATCGGTGGGTCAAGTATTATGGCGAGCACGGCGAGGAGCTGCAGCTGCCCTTCAACTTCCGCCTCATGGATGGGATGGGGTTCAGCAGCATGACCTGGGACGCGCAGGCGCTGCGGGAAGTGGTGGATGCGTTGGAGGCGACCCTGCCGGACTTTGCCTGGCCCAATTACGTGTTGGGCAATCACGATCGCACGAGGATGGTGACCCGCTTTGGCGGGGAAGCGCAGGCGCGCGCGGCGGCGATGTTGCTGCTCACGTTGCGGGGGACGCCGACGCTCTACTACGGCGACGAGATTGGCCTGCCCGATGTGCCCATTCCGCCGGAGAAGATCCAGGATCCGCAGGGGCGCAACCTGGGGCCGGAGCGCAGCCGTGACGTCTGCCGCACGCCGATGCAGTGGGACGCTTCCCCGAACGCGGGTTTCTGCCCGCCGGAGGTGGAGCCGTGGCTGCCGGTGACGGCTGACTACAAGACGCGCAACGTCGCCGTGATGTCGCAGGATCCCACTTCCATCCTGACGCTCTATCATCAATTGCTGGCGCTGCGCCAGGAGACGCCGGCCTTGTTTGGCGGCAGGTATCGCCCGGTGGATGCCGGGGTGCCGTCCGACTGCTACGTCTACGTGCGGGAAGCAGACGGCAGCCGGTATCTCATCGCCCTCAACTTTGCGGCTGAGCCGCGCACCCTCGCGCTCACAGAGGCAGAAGAGGGGCGGATCCTGCTTTCCACGCATCTGGATCGGGAGGAACCGGCGACCCTCGAGGCGCTGCAGCTGCGGGCGTATGAGGGTGTGATCATCGCGCTGTGAGGTGGGATGTGGGTGATGCGATGATTTATGTCGGTTTGCGGGATGAGCTGCAGGATTTCGAGGAGTATGTACAACACATTTTAGCTTATCTTGAGAGGTCATGATGCAGCTCACGCGCTACCCCCAGAACCCGGTGATGTTGCCCGATCCGACCTCGGATTGGGAGACGTACAACGTTTTCAATCCCGCCGTCGTCTATGACAATGGCCTGTTTCACATGTGGTATCGCGCGCAGGGGCTGGATTGGATCAGCCGCATCGGGTATGCCGTGAGCGCGGACGGCGTGCACTGGAACCGGCTGCGCCGTCCGGTGCTGGAGCCGCACGACGGGACCGATTCGCGGGGCCTGGAAGATCCGCGCGTGGTGAAGCTCGACGGCGAGTTCCTCATGACCTACACGGCGTATGGCCGGGAGTACTTTGGGGCGCAGCCGACGCACGCCGGGGGCGGCATCCTGCCCATGGTTGCGCGTAGTCAGAACGGCATTGTATGGGAGCGGCTTGGGCCGCTCGTGCGCGGCGAGGATAACAAGGATCACGCCCTGTTCCCGCGGCGGATTGGCGGACGCTACGTCGCCTTCCATCGCCGTTGGCCCACCATCTGGCTGGCCTATAGCGATGACCTCCTCACCTGGCGGGAAGCCGACATGGCGCCGGTTTTCGGCCCGCGTCCGGAGAACACCTGGGATCACCAAAGCGTCGGCGGCAACGGCGCTCCCATCGAGACGGAGCACGGCTGGCTGATGTTCTATCACGGCTACGATCAGCAGCACATCTACCACATCGGCGCGGCGCTGCTCGATCTCGACGATCCCACGCGGGTCGTGCGGCGTCCCAAGGCTTCCATCTTCTGGCCTGAGGAGCTCTGGGAGCTGCGGGGGGACGTGCCCAACGTCGTCTTCTCGTGCGCCAACATCGTCGTAGGAGACACCGTCTACGTCTACTACGGCGGCGGCGATCACGTGATCGGTCTGGCGACATGCTCCCTGGCGGAACTGGTGGATTTTGTGCTCCATGGGGAGTAGGTAATGCCTGGCTTCAGCCGTTAATTTTGCTCCGGGGACTATGCAAATCTAAGGAAGTCTTTGACAAAGGAGATTCTGATGGATGAAATCGTTGCTGGTGCAATTCTGGAGAGTTTGACATCAAAAGCATTGGATATTGCCTGGAGCCGTCTACGGAAAAAGATGGATATAGGGCTTTCGAAGCAGGTGAGGTCAGTTTGGGGGCATAGAGCGGGAAAAGTGGGGTTGATGCGGCGCAGCGTGGTGTAGGAGGGCCGTCAAACGTAGCAGGTAGGGGCGACGGCGGTCTGGCGTAGGGGCCCACACAGTTGAGGGGTGGCTTAGAGCAGCAGGTAAGCGGCGATACAGGGACTATCTGGGGCAGAAAAAGCGCGAGGGGGAGTCCTGAGGCATGCGGTAGCGGCCCATCCGGCAGGGGCACGGGATGGGCTATGTGGCGCAGCGGGTGGCCGTGATCAGTTGCCGGTGGCGGCGCTGGCCTCCCGGCACAGCCGTACGAGGGTGGTGAGCGTGTCCCAGGTATCGGTGAGGGCCACCAGGGCACGGTTGCGCGGGAGCCCGTAGTAGGGCAGGCGTTTTAAGCCCCAGCGTTGAAATACGGCATTGCGAGCCTCGACCGCGTTACGGGCGCGGGGATAGTAGGCCTTCCAGACCGCACCCCCGACCGGGGCATCGCGCACCAACCGGAGGGTGCCATCAGGAAACGTCTCGCCCACGTTGCGCAATTCCCCATAAGGCGCGAGGGCCGTTTCGCAGAACGGACATTCCGGTGGGGGATAGACCACGTCGGGGAGAGTGACCGCGGGTCGGCTATCCGGGCGTAAACAGACTTGGCCACAGAACCATTTGGAGCGTTGCCGGGCAGCGTCGAAACCGTTGGCGGTGAAGCGATACCCAAAGGCGCACACGGGTCGGCCGCGGTCATCGTAGCCGCGGTGAACCCAGCCGAGTTGCTCTCGGTCGCAGGCGTGCGCGCGCTGGTCAATGAGCCGCCGGGCGTGGAGGTGGTGATAGATAACGTGTAGCGGCCGATCGTAGCCATAGGCCGCGTCACCGACCACGGCGTCGAGGTGCAGGTCGGGGTAGGCGGTGGGGAGTTGGAGGAGCAGGGCCGTGGCGTGGTCGGCTTCGGGGAGTGTCGCGGGGCCAAAATCATCCAGCAAAGTGACGCTACAGCGGTACTGGGGGTCCATCAGGCGCAGGGCCAGACTCTTGTAGCCGTAGACGCCGTGACCGGGCGGGTGGGGGTTAGGGTTGGTCGCGCGAGGCTGGGGCGTGTTGGGCGAGGGGTGGGGGCCATTGCTGCCGCTATACCAGACATAGCGGGCGTCTGGGTCGCGCGCGGGGGCGTGCTGACAGAACTGGGCGCAAGCCGGGGTGTCGCAAGCACAGCCCTGGCGGTCTTTTTCACGGGCGGGACAGGGACGCGGGGCGGGCTGATAGCACGTATCTGTAAGCGCCGTGCAGCGCATATGACTGGCGGCGGGATGCAACATCCCATCGGGGCACACCGTGGCCGCTCCCCAGGCGGCGTCACTGATAAAGCCGTGCTGGCGCAGCAGCGTGACAGCCTGGCGGAGCAAGTGATTGAGTTGCTGCATCGGCAGCTCGCCGGCGGGCGAGTCGCCGTAAGCGGGCAAGGTGATCAAGGCAGCGGTGTCCGGTGCGGGCTGTCCCAACGCGGTGAGGAAGTAGCGGAGCCCCCCCTCGGTGGGATAGACGCCCTCCTGAAAGCCCAGCCGCTGGCGCACCTCCGCGTAACGTGCCTTGGCGAGGTTTTCGAGGGTGGCGGCGCGATTCCATTGTTCCGTGAGTTGCCAACCGCAGAGGAGGAACAGCGAGACGGGGTCGAACGGCGTCCAGCCTTTAGCCGAGGTCCAGCCGAGCAACTGGGCCAGCACCGGGCGTAGCGGGCTGAAGTCCACCAGACGCAACAATACCTCGAAGTCGGTGAGTTCCTCCCAGACCCGCGGTGTGTCTAAGTCCTCTGCCCCCAGATAGGCATAGTGCGAGCGATAGCGGCGCTTGGGGGAGGGGGGCAAGTCGGGCGGCGCCGGCCAGACCAGGGGCAAGTGCGACCGCAACGCCGTGAAACTACAGCGGGCCCCGAACTCTGGGTGCTGTTGGCGGGTCTGGGTGGGGGTAAGTGCCTCAGCCATCGCGCCGCCCCCGGCCACGGGCGCGCCACTGCGCCTGGCGCGCGGCTGCCGCGGCATACTCGCTGGTGCTCTGACGGTCAAGCAGACTGCGTAACTGCTGGGCATGGGCCGGGTGTTGCAGCCACAAGAGCGCCTCCTGGTGCAACTGGCGCACCCGCTCGCGGGTGAGTCCCAGTTGGCGCCCCAGGTACGCATAGGTGGCGGGCGGCTGTCCGTCCAGCCCATAGCGGCGCGTGATGATGTAACGTAAGCGCGACGGCAGCCGCCGTACCAGCGCGTGCAGCGCCGCCTGCACCTGGCGTTCGGCATAGAGTTGCGCTGGATCCGTAGTCGCCTGGCGGTCAGGCGGCAGGCCTAGCGGCGGCGCCGGACGGGTGCGGGCCGCGCGCCAGATCGCGCGTACGATACAGGGCCAGGCATAAGTGGCAAAGCGCGTGCCGTGCTGGGGGTCAAACCCCAGGATCGCCCGCCACAGCCCTTCGCGCCCGGCCTGCAGCAGCTCTTCAAAGGCGGCACTCCCGGTGACTTGCTGGCGCACGGCGGCTTGGACCAAGCCTTCGTGTTGCCGCAACAGCGCGTTCAGACTTTCTGGGCAGCCGGCTTGCGCGCGGGTGAAACGACATGGGTCAGGTTCGAACATTGAGCACCTCCTGCTAACAGAGATGCTCTTATTATCACATAAAAAGTGCCGTGGGGGTTAACAATCTGCAGGGCAATTGCGGGGGTTGATGGCAGGCCATTTACCTGCTACGAATGCCCATATAGGAGCGGCGTTGCTGAATCAAGATGGTACCTTCAGCTTCATCAAAGGGGAGTTTAAGCGTTGGCTGGGTATTCCTCAGGCGGCGCTTTTACAAGAGCGCAAAAAGCAGTTACAAAGGCTTTTCACTTTTTACGCCGCGGAGCCTAATAAGCTTGTGCTGGGCGATGCTGTGCGTGTTGCTTACGCACATCAGCAGTATTACATCCCAACCTTGGAAGGTAGCGTCGAGCCTCAAAGCCTGGTAGCTCATAAAGGTGAGGATTACAAAGTTGATGAGGCGCTGGGAATCCCCGGTTACAAACAAGCCGCGATGAGATTTCGCAAAGAGACACGACCTAAGAAAACAGAGCCGTTTGACGGCTCCGCTGTTCGAATTTTAGACTGGGATGGCGTGATGACATTTACTATAAGTGAGGCTACTTACTTTGATCAATATGTCACGAATCAGAAAGAGATTGTTGATGTATGCTTGGAAGATATTGTGGGAGACAATACTATATCTGTCAAACCTCAATGGTTCGAACGTACGCTCCGTGAGATAAATGCCTCTAATGCGCGGTTGCTCCCTTTCAGTCAGTCACTGCTGGCGAATACTATCGGTGTTGCTGCAACCGTTGTTACGCGCGACGGTTATCTGGTATTGCCCAGACGTAACCAAAGCGTGCATTTCCAGTCAGGTTACGAAGGTTGTTCTGTGTCCGGAGTTCTGGAATGGTCACCCCATCTTCTCCGTGACTTCATGGGGACGTTGAAATATCATGTCGCCAAGAAGGAAGGCCCCGAGGAAATTTTGCTTGACCCTTCCAAGATAACGATTTGTCCGCTGGGTTTTGCACGAGAATTTGAACGTGCTGGAAAGCCACAATTCTTTTTCCACATTTGGACTGAACAACGCCTGAGGGAGTTTGTGGAGAAATGGAAGCAATCGATCTACCCTCGCCAAGAATTTGATTCGGTGCGTTGGATACAGCTTTATGAAAGGGAGGCGCTTCGTCAACCAGAAGAAGCGATCCAGCAGGCGGTGGAAAGGATCCTGGCTCTGTTGAATGCCAACGGTTACATTGTGTTGAAAGATGGCTATCAGGTAGTGTTGTCTGAGGAAATGCGCGCTAATTTGTTCTATTTAGCGCTGTTTTTACAATCCCAGCAAGTGAGGGCTTTTCCCTCCATGTGGATAGAATGAATTTCCTTGGCCCGGATCGCCGGGCAACGGCGGAGGTGCGTCAGAGCAGATCCGCCGTTTTTGTCCGTTTTGACTGCAGTCTTCCTGACCTTTTTCGCATTACAAACCCAAGGAGTGGTAGTATTCATGACAGATTTGAAATGGTGGCAGAAAGCGGTTTTCTATCAAATTTATCCGCGCAGCTTTGCCGACGGCAACGGCGACGGGATCGGCGACCTGCAGGGGATGCTTGAAAAGCTGGATTACCTGGCGGAATTGGGCGTCGAAGGCGTGTGGCTGTCGCCGCACTACCCCTCGCCGCAGGCCGATTGCGGCTACGACGTGGCGGATTACTGCGACGTGGCCCCCGAATACGGCACGCTGGATGACTTCCGTCTGTTTCTCGATGCGGCTCACCAGCGGGGCATCCGTGTGATCCTGGACATGGTCTTCAATCATACCTCGGATCAGCATCGCTGGTTCCTGGAATCGAAATCCAGCCGCGACAATCCCAAACGCGATTGGTACATCTGGCGCGACGGGAAAATCGGCCCCGACGGCGAGAAACTTCCACCCAATAACTGGGAGTCGAGTTTCACCGGCCCGGCGTGGGAGTACGACCCAACGACCGATCAGTGGTACTATCACTTCTTCCTCAAAGAGCAGCCCGATCTCAACTGGCGCAATCCCGAAGTGAAGGCAGCCATGTGGGACGCCGTGCGTTTCTGGCTCGACATGGGGGTGGATGGATTCCGCCTCGACGCGATCGGCACCATCTTCGAGGACCCCGCTATGCCCGATCACGAGGCGGGATTCACACTGCTCGACCTGTATCAGCTGGGGCAGGCGGCGCAGACGGACGAGGAGCGTCAGGCCGTGAGCGAGAAGTGGGAACTGCTCTTTGCCCATCAGGTGGACCGGGCGGAGGAGATGCATCCGCTGATGAAGGAGCTGCGGCGCGTGGTGGACGAGTACCCTGATCGCGTGCTCGTGGCGGAAGACAGCGACCTCGCTTATCATGGGAATGGCGACGATGAGCTGCACCTGGTCTTCAACTTTCCGCTGATGCGCATCGAAGGTCTCCTCACGCCGGCGCACATTCGCAACAATCAGGCGGAGCGATTGGCGGCGCTGCCGGCGGGCGCCTGGCCCTGCAACACCCTGGGCAATCACGATTCGCCCCGCGTCAAAAGCCGTTATGGGGACGGTGAACACGACGACGAGCTCGCCCGCCTGTCTCTGGCGCTCATGCTCACTTTGCGCGGCACGCCTTTCCTTTACAACGGCGAGGAAATCGGCATGACGGACGCCGTTTTCACCGAGATTGCCCAGCTGCGCGACACCCTGGCCCTGCGCCAATATGAGCTGGCGGTGAGGGTGGGCCTTCCCGAGGCGGAGGCGGCCACGATAGCCTTCCAGCACACCCGCGACCGCTGCCGCACGCCGCTGCAGTGGGCTAACGCGCCCAACGCCGGCTTCAGCCCCGAGGGCGTGACGACCTGGCTGCCGGTGAATCCCAATTATGCCGCCGGCATCAACGTGGCCGAGCAGCAGAACGACCCCGCCTCGATGCTTGCCTTCTACAAGCAGCTGCTCGCGCTGCGCAAGCGGACTCCCGCCCTCATTGCGGGTGATTACACGCCGCTGCTGGAGGAGCACCCCGATTGTTTCTGCTTCCTGCGCGCGGTGGAAGGGCAGACCTGTCTGGTGGCGCTCAATTTTTCCGCTCACGCGCACACGCTGACCTTTGAGCAGCTCCGGGCGCCGCAGCTGCTCTTCTCCAGCGCGGGGCGGCGGAAGGCCGGAGATCTGCGGGCGCTGGAGCTCGCGCCCTTCGAAATCTACCTCGCCGCCGTGGAACGCTAAGATGAACCTCTGGCGTGGCGTGAATGTTCGGCTGCGGGGCATCGAGCCGGAAGATGCGGAGACCTTCTACGCCTGGGACAGCGCGGAGACGGAGACGGCCCGCATGGTGGAGTGGGTGTGGCCCGCCGGATCGCTGGCGCAAGCTCGACAGTGGGCGGAAAGGCGCGCTACCGGGGAGTCCAGGAACGACGAGTTCTTCTTCGCCATCGAGAACGCCGAAGGCCGGCTCGCCGGTGTGATCAACACGCACAGCTGCGACCGCCGGGTGGGGAGCTTCAAGTACGGCGTCTCTGTCGCTCCCGCCTTTCGTGGACGGGGCTACGCGACGGAAGCGGTTCTCCTCGTGCTGCGCTATTTCTTCGATGAGCTCCGCTATCAGAAAGCCACTGCCGAGGTCTACGCCTACAACGAGAGATCGGCGCGATTCCATGAGCGGTTGGGCTTCGTGCAGGAGGGGCGCATTCGACGGGTGGTCTTCTCGCAGGGGCGGCACTTCGACCTGCTCGTTTTCGGCATGACGGTGGAGGAATTTCACGCGCGCTATCCGCGATCCACTGAGGAAGACTGGCTGCAACGGTGCCTGGCGCGCTGAAGGGGGATTTCCTGCCTGCGCCCTGGCATGGCGGCGCGAGCGTTCATCCGCGCGCCTGAGGAGCAATTCCATGGAACCTCTCTTACCGATTACCTACCGGCCCATTGGTATCTTGCATACGCCGTTTCAGGAGCCCGTCGGGGTGCCCATCCAATCGGCGTGCGCGGTTGGGACGCGCGGCATGGCGGAGCTCTCCCCGGAGTTCGAGGAGGCGTTGCAGGACCTGGAAGGCTTCTCGCACCTGATCCTGCTGTACCATCTCCATCGCGCGGCGTCACCTCGCCTGCGGGTGACGCCGTTTCTGGATACCGAGCTGCGCGGCGTCTTTGCCACCCGCGCCCCGGCGCGCCCTAATCCGCTGGGCCTGTCGGTCGTGCGTCTGCTGGAGCGCGCGGGGTGCGTCCTCTACCTGGAAAATCTGGACATGCTGGACGGCACGCCGCTGCTGGACATCAAGCCCTACATTCCGGATTTCGACAGCTGCACTGTGGAACGGCTGGGATGGTACGAACAGCGACGCGGCCATTTGCCGCTTCCCAGCGCCGATGACAGGTTCAGCCGCTGAGAGCTCCTGCTGCAGGGGCCGATTTCCGGCGCCGACGACAGAGCTGAAGATCCGACGAGCCCGTCAGTGAGGGGGCGCGTCAATTCATGGCTGAAGCAGGGGGAGCTCCACATGTGCCGTGCGGAAGAGCGTGAAATCTACTGCGGTGATCTTTTGTGAATTATGCTAAATTCAGAGATGTTTTATGTAATAGAAAATGCCCCTTGACAGAATTCCGGTTTCTTTTACAATTCCTGCCTTGTCGGTCATCGCCGGATCACATGGATCCGGCGATTCTATTGGGAGGCAGAGAACAATGTTGATGAAAAGCGCGTTGCTGTTGACCATGACAGCAACTCTTCTCACCGGAGCCGGTGATTGGGAGCCGGGAACTGGTGCAGACGCTCCGATACTGGCCGGGATCGCCAGCCAGTACGGACCGGGCCGCATGGAGGCGACCATCCAGGTGCGGCAGGCGGGCCGAACGGCTTTCACGTTGCCAACCCCGTTGCCGCAGGCCGAGGTCTACTTTGCAACGCTCGATTGCCGTGATATCGGCAGCTGGTTCGAGATGCGGCGCGCCGGCGTGGACGAGAACGGCGCGCCTTACCCCTGGGAAACCGCGTATGCCGTTGATTGCGCCGGTCTGGCCGACGGTGGGATTGGCTTCATGCTCTTTAACCGCCACACGCCGATGAGCCAGCGCGTGGCCGAGGAGTGGCTTCGCCGCGTGCACACCGGGGAGTATCAGCCGGTCTTCGTGGCGGAAGTGGATTATCCGACCGCGGTGCGCTGGAATACCGTTGGCCGCGGCATGAGGGTGGAATTACGTCGCCTCACACCGTCGCCCCTGGACCTGCCCGTCGCGCCGTGAGCGCCGGCGGCGTTTGCCGAAAGGGGATTCCATGCTAAAGTCGTGTTCACGTGCTCACGTGAAAATCCAGGGGCATTCTCAAGAGAAAGGAGATCATTCATGCGTGGAAAAATCGGGTTACTGGGAGTGTTGATTCTGGCGCTGTTGCTGACCGCCTGTGGCGGCAAGGACACTGAGGAAGTGGTGACCACGAGGACGGGTTTGCAGTATGTGGACATCAAAGTCGGTGACGGCAGCTTCCCCAGGTTTGGTGATACCGTCGTCGTACATTACACCGGCTGGTTGGAGGACGGCACGAAATTCGACAGCTCCGTGGATCGCGGCGAGCCCTTCGAGTTCCTCATCGGCACGGGGAGTGTGATTGCCGGGTGGGACGAGGGGGTCAGCACGATGCGCGTCGGCGGCGTGCGCAAGCTCATCATCCCGCCGGAATTGGGGTACGGCGCGAGCGGCTCAGGCGATGTGATCCCGCCGAACGCCACCTTGATCTTTGAAGTGGAGCTGCTGGAGATCCACCAGTGAGGTCGAATTTCCCCTTGTCAATCCGTGGCTCTGTGATATAGTTAAAGTACGTTGGCATATTCAGTAAAGGAGAGCACAGGGATGATTGACAGCGCATCACAGACCCCCTTTGGGCGTGTTGTGATTCCTGCTGCCTGAATCGCTGCAAGCATTGCCGTTATAAGCCGTGGGAGCTGCCGCCCCACGGCTTTTTTGTTGTCTGGCGTATCGCAAAGGCGCGACCAGGATTTCTTGTGGCTGTTTTGCGTAACGTTAAACAGCCACGCAGCGACGAGAGAAAATCACGAGGTCTTTATGCTCAAGGTATCGAATATCACCCAACATTACGGAAGCGAGCTCATTCTCAAGGACGTCTCCTTTGTGTTGAACCCCGGCGAGCGGGTGGGGCTGATCGGTCCCAACGGCTCCGGCAAGACGACGTTGCTGCGCATCATCGCCGGGCAGCTGGCGCCGGATGCGGGAGGGGTGCAATTCACGCCGCCGGAGGTGCGGGTGGGGTTTTTGGAGCAGGGCTTCGCCCATCGCGGGGCGCAGACCGTGGCGCAGTTCCTTCAGATGGGCGAGGAGGCGCTGGCCGAAGCGGAGGCGCAGGTTGCGGCGCTGGCCGAGACGCTCTTCACGCGCGAGCCAGAGCCCCGAGCGCTCGAAGCTTACAGCGAGGCCCTGGCGCGCCTGGAGGCTCTGGCGGCGATCGCGCCGGCGGAACACGAAGCTGCGGCGGTGCTCGCGGGATTGGGATTGGCGCACGTTAGCCTCGACACGCCGCTGGAAATCCTCAGCGGGGGGCAGAAGACGCGGCTGGGATTGGCGCGCCTGTTACTCCACCGGCCAGAGATCGTGTTGCTTGACGAGCCGACCAATCACCTGGACATCGAGGCGCTGGAGTGGCTTGAGGCGTGGCTGCGCGCTTACGCCGGGGCAGCGTTGCTTGTCTCTCACGACCGCGCCTTCCTGGATCACACCGTCACCCGCATTCTCGATCTCGATCCTGAAACGCACACCCTCACCGAGTATGTGGGCAATTACAGCGCCTACCTCGAAACGTGGGAACGCCAGCGGGAGAAACAGCTGGCGCAATGGCGAGACGAGCAGGCAGAAATCCGACGGATTCAGGGGGACATCCACCGCACGGCGATGCAGGCGCTGAGTGTGGAGCTCACCACCAAACCGCACGACTTCACCATCCGCCGTTACGCCAAAAAGGTGGCGCAGAAGGCCAAATCCCGGGAACGCAAGCTCGAGCGCTACATGGAAAGCGACGAGCGTGTGGAGAAGCCCAAACTCACCTGGCGGATGAAGCTCGAATTCACGGAAGCGCCGACGAGTGGCCGCGAGGTGCTCGTGCTGGAAAACCTCGCCGCCGGCTACGGCGGCATCCCGCTCTTCCGCAACGTGGACGCCATTTTGGGCGCGGGAGAGCGCGTGGCGCTGATCGGTCCCAACGGCGCCGGCAAGACCACCCTGCTCAAAGTGATCATGGGGCAGCTCGCCCCGCTGGAGGGGCGCGCGCGCCTGGGGACTCACGTTCAGGTGGGCTACTACGCTCAGGAGCAGGAAACGTTAGACCCGGACAGCACCCCCTTCGAGGTCGTCCGCGCTGTCGCGGCGCTGTCGGACACCGACGTGCGCTCCTTCCTGCACTATTACCTGTTCTCCGGCGACGACGTCTTCATCCCGGTCCGAGCGTTGAGCTATGGGGAGCGCGCCCGGCTGACCCTGGCCCGGATGGTGGCGATGGGCTGCAACTTCCTGCTGCTCGACGAACCGATCAATCACCTGGACATCCCCAGCCGCACGCAATTTGAGCGCGCTATGACGGCTTTTGAGGGGACGGTGCTGGCGGTGGTACACGATCGCTACTTCATCCGCGCCTTTGCGACGGGCCTGTGGGCCCTGCAGGGTGGCGCCTTGCGGCAGTTTGTGGATCTGGAGGATTTCAACCGCGCTGGCCGTGGTGCACCGTAGCGGCGTTGCGATCTCCGTACGCACATTTACTTGACGACCGTGTCATACCGCGAGCGCAAGCCGTGATCCTCGCGCGCTTCGAGCGACTCTCTGAACTCTGGAATGGCGGCGACGTCATGCCGGTACTGGAAGGGCCACATGCTTTTGAGATGGAATAACGCCACCCGATCCCCATGACTGAGGGGGTGCTCCAGGTCCGGTTGTAAGCCGGGCATGGCGCTCAGATTGCCGTTGATGAAAGTGATCCCGCGCTCCTCTGCAGGCAATTGCAGGCGCGCGAGCAAGTCCCGCATCACGCTGCCCGCGGGCAGCGTGATGGCCACTTGCGCGAAGATGTTGTCGTCGCTGCCGCCGTAACGCGCCAGCGGCCCGTAGAGCCACACGTCCAGGGTGATGTCTTCCATGCTAGCCGCCTCCTACGGGAGGGAAAATGCCGACCTCGTCGCCTTCCTTCAGGCGGTAGACCTCGGCGCGGGCCTTGCCATTTACGAAGGTGACTTTGACCTCGTGGGGACGGATGGCAAGCCGTTCAATGACGGCGGTGATGGGACTTCCTTCGGGCAGTTCCATCTCAAACGGCTCACCCGCAAATTGTCCTTCCGGCGCGTAGCGCTGCAGGGTCGCAAAAAGCTTCACTTTTACTTTCATCGGCTGACTCCCATCCTCCTTGGAAAATAGAGAGCAGTGAGCCGTGAGTAGAGAGTTGTCGCAGTCACGGCTCACGACTCACACGGTAACTGTTCAGCCACTGACTAAAAAACGCAAGATTTCCTGGCAATTGCTGAAGATTGAGAATCAATGCTTACCCCCTATCCCTTGTCCCCTTCTCCCCGCGCAAAGCGCGGGAGGAAGGGGAACTTTTTTTGTGGGATTTTGCAGGCGGGCGTAGCCCGCCTGCAAAATCCCTTATTTTTTCTCCCCCTCCCCAACGGCGCATGCGCCATTGGGGAGGGGGTTGGGGGGAAGGGCAAAAGCTACAGCTCACAAAGGTTCATCCATCGCCGTCGAGCTACCTGACGCCGGGCTGAACTATGACCTCACATTACATTTTCATCCGCGATGGTGTGCCGCAGGAACATGTCAACTCTACACTCCTGGCGATATCATAGCATAGCTCGTGGAGAAACCAACCCACGCCGGAGCAAGATTTCCGGCGTGGGTCTGGAGTCAGTCGCTTACAGCTGGCCGAACACGGAGTCGAAGACTGAATCGGGGAGATCGTTGGTGACGTTGTGCGGCGGCAGCGGCTCGTATTTCATGAATTCCGGCAACCGGTCATCCTGGCGGGTGAAGCCCGCGGCCTCATTGAAGGCGCGCTCGCGTTTGAGGATCTCCGCGCCCATGGCCACGGCTTCATCGCTGCTCATGGACGTGCCCAGCACGGCATTGACCTCGTCTACCATGCCCTGGAAACCGGAAGGGATGTCCAGAATGGCGAAGGCGATGAAGAGGCAGTGCCCGCTGGAGTCAATCAGCGCGGTCGTGCTCTGGAAGGCGCGGCTCAGGTCGGCTTTGGCGCTCTCCGCAACCAGCGGATCGGACTTGCCGCCCACGCTCAGGATTTCGGGGGCGATGGTGTAGCCCGCGGTGTGATCCGCGCCCATCGTGGTGGTGGCGTAGGTCACGCCGATCCCTTTGACGGCGCGCGGCTCATACGCCGGCATGGCCTGTCCTTTGACGGTGGGCACGTGCGGATTCCCGTAGACCTTGCCAACCGTGGCTGCCCCGCTGCCCAGCAGGCGTCCCAGCGGCGTGCCCTGGCCCATCTCGTGCAGCAAGGCAATCGCGCCCTCGACGTCGCCGAAGGGGAGGAGCCCCGAATCCATCGCTACACCCAGCGTCACGCCGGTCTCGATCGTGTCAAGCCCGTAGGCGTTGCAGAGCGTCACCAGCTCGCCGATCTTGTCCAGATTGTCAATGCCGCAATCCGGCCCGAAAGCCCAGTCGGACTCATATTCGATGCAGGAAGCGATCTCGCTGCCGTCGGGGGCGTACAGCGTGTTGGAGCACTGGATGATGCAGCCGGGGCTGCAAGCGTGATTGTAGACTTCTTTGCCGGTGCGCTGCTTGTTAGTCTCGAAGATAGCTTCACCGGCAACCCTTGCTGCGCCCTCGAAGCGGCCCTCGCGGAAGTTGTGGGTGGGCAATCCTCCCGCCTCATTGAGGATGTTGACCAGGATCGCCGTGCCGTAGGTGTTCAGGCCCCCCTTCGGTTTGGTGATGGCGTGCGTCATCAGCGCTTCGCGCATCTTCTGGGAGCCTTCCTTGAAGAGCTCCGGATTGGCGATGGCCACGCCGGGGGCGCCAGCGGGATCCACGACGATGAACTTCAATCCCTTGCTGCCCATGACCGCGCCCAGGCCGCCGCGCCCTGCGTAGCGCGAGGGGCGGTTCTTCATGTCGTTGAAGACGATGCCGGAGTTGGAGTACTTAAATTCGCCGGCGAGGCCGATGCCGGCGACGTGGACCTTGTCCCCAAACCGCGCGTAGACCTCGGGGAAGACCTCGTACAGGTTGCGTCCCACATACTCATCCGCTGGCAGGAACTCCACTTGGGGCGCATCGCCTCCCCAGCGGAGGGTCACCATCCAGTACTTCCCCGCTTCTTGCGGCTCCCCCTCGACCACGATGGCCTTGATGCGCATCCTGGCGAGCGCGGGCGCCCAGCCGGTGCCGGCGTTGGCCTCCTTGATGCCCCCGGTCAGGGGTGATTTTCCTCCTACGGAGACGCGGGCCGACGTCGGCGCTGAAGTGCCGGTGATGATGCCGGGGGCGAAGATCACTTTGTTGTGCGGGCCGAGGGGATGGCACGTGGGGTCCACTTCATCATACAGGATCGTGGACGTGAGGCCTCGTCCTCCCAAATTCTTGTACCGTTCCGGTACGGCTTCCAGCTGATACGAACGATCTGTCATGTTCAACCGCAAAATCCACATAGCAACCTCCTCAGGTAAGATGATAGTGGAACGCCCTTGTCGGCGTTCATGAACGTTGAGCCCTGGTGACAGGGCGAGACACCCTCAATAAAAAAGTGAGAACCCCTCTAAAATAAAAAAAGGAAGCAATCCTCCCCGCTGTTTCGAGGAGAGGATTGCCTCCTTTGCAAATGGCAGGCGCAACGATTGCTCGCTGTACCCTATCGCCCAGCGGTCCCAGGAGGACCCGTCTGGGTCGGAGGCTCGTATTCTTTTTAGATTCACCTCCTATCATAGGGCAACTTTGAAAAACTGTCAAGTGCTTTGACGGGCGATGCAGCCGGTGTTATACTCAAGGCATCTCAATCCATCGTTCGGGGCGAGGCAGGATGAAACACGACAGCAGAGCGAGGGTGTGGCTCGACCGGGGGTGGCAGGCGCTCACGGCCCCCTGGACGGAGTTCCCTTCGGCGGAAGAACATTCGCTGGCGCAACAACTGACGCTGTTGTTGCTTTACGATACGGCAGTGCTGGTAGCGCTGGTGCTGTTGGACCGGGGGGTAAATTCTGAACGGCCTGTTTATGCGAACAACCGATACCTGGTCATTGCTTTTATCGCGCTGTTGTTCGGCTACAGCCTTAGCCGAACGCGCTATTTCCGCTGGGGCCTGTTCTGGTTGAGCGTCGTTTGCAGCGCTCTCATTTTCAGCTACGCGATAGCCGCATCCAACCCGTTCATTTTGCTTTACAATATTTTGATTGTTACCACCCTATTCCTTTTCTTGCCGATGCCGATAACCCTGGGCACAGCACTGCTCGACATCATCGGCAGTTTGCTCTTTTTTGCCCTGTGGCCCCCCCTCACGTGGTCGCGGATGCTGGTCCACACGTTGGCGGGGGGAATGCTGGTGTCCGGGTTGGTCTTCATTATGGTCTTCTATCGTCACCGGCAGCGGCAGCAACAGCAGCGGCAACTGGAAAGGACCGAAGCGTGGTATCGCATCCTGTTGGAGACGACCTTCGAGGGGCTGTTGCTCATCCAGGATGGGGTGATTGTGGAACCGAACCCCGGCTTCCTGCACATGTTGGGCTACGAACGGCACGAGGTCGCCGGCCAACCGCTCTCGCGTTTCATCGCTGGGGAACTTCCCCCGCGCGCTTCAGGGACGCCGACAGGGGGAGTCGTTGCCACGGAAGTCCATGGCATCCGCAAAGATGGGTCGGTGCTGTTCCTGGAAGCGGTGGCGCGGGGGCATCCCCAGGTCGAGCCGGCGCTGGGCCGGCCCGGCGTCTCGGGGGCGCCGATGCTCGTTGCGCTGCGCGACATCAGCGAGCGCAAACAGGCGGAAGGGTTGTTGTTGCAGGCGCACGTCGCCCTGGAACAGCGGGTGGTGGAACGGACCGCAGAGCTTTCCAGAGTCAATACCCGTTTGCAGGCCGAGATCGAGGAGCGGGCGCGCATCGCGCATGATTTGCAAGCGCAACAGATCGCGCTACGGCAGCGGGTGACGGAGCTGGAGACGTTGTATCGCATCGGCATGGCCATGTCTTCGCAGCTGGATCCGGAGGCGTTGCTGCAATTCATCGTTGAACAGGCGACGCCGCTGGTAGACGCCACCAGCTGCGCTATCCTGAGCCCTGACCTGGAAACCGGCGACCTGGTCTTCCGTGCGGCGACGGATCCCATCGTGGGCCTGCGCGTGCCGCCGGAGCAGGGCGTTGTGGGGCGGGTGTTCCGAACGGGCATCCCGGAGATCGTCGGCGAGCTACCAGCGGAGCCAGAGCACTATCCGGGGATTCGACAGCAGAGTGGCCTGCTGGTGACTTCGATGCTCGTCGTGCCTTTGCGCAGCGGCGAACAGATCATCGGCGTGCTGACGGCGGTCAACAAACTCCACGGTCAGTTTACCGCCCAGGATCAGGCGCTGTTGGTGGCGCTTGGCAATCACGCGGTGATCGCCATCACCAATGCCCGGCTCTACGCGCAGGCGCAGCACGAGCTGGCGGAGCGTCAGCGCGCTGAGGCCGCCTTGCTGGAAGAGCGGGCCCTGCTCGCGCAGCGCGTCGAAGAACGGACGGCCGAGCTGCGCGCGGCCAACGTCGAGCTGGCGCAGGCGGTGCGCGCCAAAGATGAATTCCTGGCCACGACAAGCCATGAGCTCCGCACGCCCCTGACCGCCATCCTGGCCCTTTCGGAGATGCTTAATGAGGGCGTTTATGGGACGTTGGGCCCGCGGCAGCTGAAAGCCATCCAGGGCATTGAGGAGAGTGGCCGGCATCTGCTGGCGATCATCAATGACATTTTGGACATCGCGCGCATTGAGGCCGGCAAAGTGGCCCTCGATCTTTGTCTCGTGAATGTCGAAGACGTATGCCTGGCGAGCCTGCGCCTGGTGACCAATCTGGTCAAGGAGAAACGGTTGCAGGTGAGCACCTTTTTTGACCCTGCCGCGAAGCAAATTTACGCTGATGAACGTTATCTTAAACAAATTCTGGTTAATCTGCTCAACAACGCTGCCAAGTTCACCCCCCAAGAAGGCGCTATCGGTCTTGAGGTGCAGGCCTGGCCTGATGAACAGCTCATATCCCTCACCGTGTGGGACACGGGCATTGGTATCGCGTCTGACGCCATGCCGCAGCTCTTTAAGCCCTTCGTGCAACTCGATACCCGCCTCTCGCGGGAGTATCAGGGAGCGGGGCTGGGACTGGCGTTGGTGTATCGTCTCGTGGAATTGCATGGTGGCAGCGTCGCGGTCAGCAGCGAGGTGGGGAAGGGAAGTCGTTTTACCGTGCGGCTGCCCTCGCCCGACTTGCAGGCGGAGGAAGAGCTGCCGACGGCTCCCCAGGCGGGGGCCGGCAACGGGACGGGCGTGATCACCGACCGGGCATTGGCGGGACGGAGGATTCTGCTCGCGGAGGATGATGGGCGCACCGCGACGATTTTGGAGGAATATTTGACGGGCCAGGGGCTGCAGGTGAGGGTGGCGCACAACGGCGTCGAAACGCTGGCATTGCTGGCGGATCTGCATCCTGACCTGATTCTGATGGACATCCAGATGCCGGAGCTGGATGGGCTTGAGACGACGCGGCGGATTCGGTCCCAGCTCCGGTTTCAGGCGATTCCAATTGTGGCGATGACGGCTTTGGTGATGCCTGGGGATCGTGAGCGCTGCCTGGCCGCGGGCGCGGATGAGTACGTCAGCAAACCGATCAGCCCGCGGCGGCTTCTAACGCTGATCGCCCAGCACCTGAGCCAGGCGCCCTTAGAATTGGACGCCGACGAACGCTAATGCACGCAGAATAATATGAAGAATCAGCGTGAATCCGCTAAAATCGGCATCCAATAACTTTCTGATAGCTTTCGCTGACCTGCGTAGAACGCGCGAAGTTGCCCCCGGCGCGGGTTTGTGCTACAATGGAGTGTGTAAGCAGCCTGTTATTCACTGCTTCTGGCTCATGGCTCAGTAATCATTGCGCGAGGAGATGGATCCCATGGAACGTATTGCTTACAAGGGCTGGAATACCTGCATTCAGCTGACCAATGACGTCGTGGAGCTGGTCATCACGGCGGACGTGGGACCGCGGATCATTCGCTTTGGCTTTGTCGGTGGCGAGAATGAGTTTGACGAGGACTGGCTCGGTGTGACTGGCGGGGATACCTGGCGCAACTACGGCGGACATCGCCTCTGGCATGCGCCGGAACATCCCGTGCGCACTTACGCGCCCGATAACAGTCCGGTCGCCGTCGAGGAGCATGACGGTTTTGTGCGTTTCATTCAGCCGGTGGAAGTCAGCACCGGCATCCAGAAGGAGCTGGACGTCTCCTTAGCCTCCGCGGGAACCCGGGTGCGGGTGGTCCATCGCCTGCGCAACACCAACCTGTGGGGCGTCGAGCTCGCGCCCTGGGCGCTGTCGGTGATGGCGGCCGGCGGTGTGGCGATCCTGCCCCTCCCGCCGCGTGGCAGCCACGAGGGGAACCTCCTGCCGTCCGGCGCGTTGACGTTGTGGCCCTACACCGACATGGCCGATCCCCGCTGGACATGGGGGACGGAATACGTCCTTCTCCGCCAGGCCCCCCAGGCGCAGACGCCGCAGAAGCTGGGGACGGGCGCGCACAAAGGCTGGATCGCCTACGCGCGCCGGGGACATCTGTTTGTCATCTACGTCACCTCCAGGCCGGGAGCGACCTACCCCGATCTCGGCAGCGTGGTGGAGAGTTTTACCAACGCGCGGATGCTGGAGCTGGAGACTTTAGGGCCGCTCACAACGGTGGCCCCCGGCGCCGAAGTGGAGCACGTCGAGGAGTGGGCGCTGTTCGAGGGCGTCGCTACTCCCACGTGTGATGCGGACGTCGCGGCGATCGCGGCTTTGCATTCCGCCTGAGCCTGGAAGCGTGGGCCGGGTGGGGGGCTCTACGCCGGTCAATTTTCTGAAGGGGACGCCATGAGCTGGCGCACACTGTCCAAGAATGAGAATGTGAGTCGTGAGGCGTGAGTCGTAAGCGGAGGCTGCGACGACTCTCTTCTCACGGTTCACGGCTCTCTATTTCTCTCTATTTCTGAAGGAGGAGGATCATGCGTTACGAGATTCACGGTACAGTCATGCAATCGGTAGACGTCTATCTAAGCCGGGGGGAGGCGGTCTTCACGGAAGCCGGCGGGATGGCATGGATGGCGGGGGCCATCGAGATGAAGACGGACACGCGGGGAGGCGTTCTGGCAGGATTGGGCCGCAAGCTCGCCGACGAGTCGCTCTTCATGACCACCTACAGCTGCACGGGCGATCAGGGCCTTGTCGTGTTCACGCCCGAAGCGCCGGGCAAAGTGCTCCCGCTGGAACTTGGGCCAGGCCAGGCCATCATCGCTGAGAAGGACGCCTTCATGTTTGCCGAGACTTCGGTCACGCTGGAGATGTTTTTCAAGCGCAAGCTGGGCGCTGGCTTCTTTGGGGGCGAGGGCTTCATCCTGCAGAAGCTCACCGGCCCGGGCAAGGCCTTCCTGGAGATTCCGGGCGAGGTGCGTGAATACAACCTCCAACCGGGGCAGGTGCTCAAAGTAGATCCGGGCCATATTGCGGCCTTCGAGCCTTCGGTCACCTACGACATCGCGACGGTGAAGGGCGTGACGAACGTGCTTTTCTCTGGCGAGGGAATGTTCCTGGCGACCTTGAGCGGACCGGGACGGGTGTGGCTCCAGAGCCTGCCGCTCTCCAATCTGGCGGCGAAACTGGCGCGCTTCATGCCTGCCAAAAGCAGCTAGCCGACGTGCTTAGAAATCCCCCAAGGCTGCCGGGCGCGCCGTGATCACGGCGCGCCCGGTATTGTTATGGAGGCTTACATGGGTCATGAGGCTCCGGTCTCTTCCCCTACCCGTCTGACGGTACCGCCGCAGCTGGTTTTGTTCTTTGGCGTGCTGGCGACTTCGATGTCGAGCACGCTGGTGCGTCTGGCGCAGACTGAGGCGCATTCTCTGGCCATTGCGGCGTGGCGGTTGACGTTGGCCACGGTGATGCTGGCGCCATTCGCACTTTCGACCCGGCGGGCCGAGCTGCGCTCCTTCAACCGTCGGGAGCGGCGATGGTTGCTGGCTTCTGGGGCGTTGCTGGCCGTGCACTTCGCCACGTGGATTCTCTCCCTGGCATTGACCTCCGTCGCCGCCTCGGTGGTGCTGGTAGCGATGTCACCCCTGTTTGTAGGGCTGATCGCGCATTTCCTTTTCCATGAGCGGCTGTCGCGGGAGACGATCCTGGGATTGCTGTTGGCGTTGAGCGGCTCGGTGATCATCACGGCGGGCGATTTCAGCGGCGGCGCCCATCAGCTCCAGGGAGACGCGCTGGCTCTGACGGGCGCCCTGGCTGTGGCGGGATATTTCCTCATCGGGCGTGTGCTACGCGCGCGGATCTCGCTTCTGGGGTACGTTTTCCCCGTTTATGGGACGGCGGCCGTCGTGTTGTTGCTCTGGGCCTGGGCAGCGGGGGTGCCTCTCACCGGTTTCAGCCTGCTGACGTGGCTGTGGTTGGCGCTCCTGGCGTTGTTCCCTCAGATCATCGGCCATTCGTCCCTGAACTGGTCGCTGGGACACCTGTCAGCGACTTACGTGTCGCTGGCGGTGTTGGGCGAGCCGATTGGCTCGACGATTCTGGCGTGGGTGGTACTTGACGAGGCGCCGGCAGTGACGGCAGTCGTGGGAGGCGTGTTGATCCTGGCCGGCCTGGTGATTGCCGGACGCGATCAGCAAAGTGCGGGGGCTTGAAATGAACTTTTCCCCGCCTCTGGCGGTTCTTTCTAGTGCATGCGGAAACGGGGTGACGTCTGGACGTGTGAAGGTGTCCACGTGTCCACGTGTGAAAGTGCCTACGTGCCCACGTGGGAACGTGAGAACGTGAAGATTCGCCGATTCGCTTATTTTCCGAGGAGACGCCATGCAAGCACGAAAATGTGAGTTGTGAGGGGGTGAATCGTGAGCAGCGACGGCGACGGATCACCGGTTCGACACGAGCCTACCGCGCTGAAGCGCGTTGTTTGAGGACGTAGCAGTCCCGGGGGCCAGGAATTTCTCATCTTATTCGTGAAATTCGTGTTCATTCGGGGCCATTTTCTAAGGAGACGCCAGGTGCTGGCGCACATCATCCAAGGATGAAAATGTGCGGTAACTGTTCAGCCCGGCGCCAGGTAGCCAGACGACGATGGATGAACCTTTGTGGCCTGTAGCTTTTGCCCCACCCCTTGCCCCCTCGCCGACAGCGCATACGCCGTCGGGGAGGGGGAGAAAAAATAAGGGGGTTTTGCAGGCGGGCTACGCCCGCCTGCAAAACCCCACAAATCTTATTCGTGAAATTTGGGTTCATTCGGGGCCATTTTCGAGGGAGACGCCATGTGCTGGCACACATCATCCAAGGATGAAAATGTGAGTCGTGAGCAGCGACGGCGACGGCTCACCGGTTCGACACGAGCCCACCGCGCTGAAGCGCGGTGTTTGAGGACGTAGCAGCCCCGGGGGCCAGGAATTTCTCATCTTATTCGTGAAATTCGTGTTCATTCGGGGCCATTTTCGAAGGAGGGTGTGATGGCGGAAACGGATTCCCAGAGCAGTCTCGCGGCAGTACGGACGCTGGCCAGGCAGATCATCGCCAACGTCAATCAGGTCATCATCGGCAAACAGGCGACGGTGGAGCTGGTGGTGATCGGCCTTCTGAGCCAGGGGCATTTGCTGATCGAAGATGTGCCCGGCGTCGGCAAGACTATGTTGGCTCGCTCCCTCGCGCTTTCGACGGCCTGCACCTTCGGAAGGCTGCAGTTCACGCCCGATATGCTCCCCAGTGACGTGACCGGTGTCTCCATCTTCAATCAGGCGACGCGCCAGTTCGAATACCAGCCGGGCGCGGTCATGTCGCAGATCCTGCTCGTGGATGAAATCAACCGTGCTACCCCCAAGACCCAATCGGCGTTGCTGGAAGCCATGGAGGAGCGCCAGGTGACGGTGGACGGCGTCACCCATCCCCTGCCGCAACCTTTTATGGTGCTGGCGACGCAGAACCCCGTTGAATATGAAGGCACCTTTCCCCTGCCGGAGGCGCAGCTTGACCGCTTCTTTTTCCGCGTCAGCCTGGGGTATCCCTCCTTGTGGGACGAAATGGAAATGATGAGCCGGCAGCAGTTTCAGCATCCCATCGAGACCTTGCGCGCTGTGATCAGCGTCGAAGAACTGCTTGCCGCGCAGGAAGCCATCAAGAGCGTGCACGTGAGTCAATCCCTGCGCGAGTACATCGTGCGCCTGGTGCGGCGCACGCGCGATCACAGCGACGTCTACCTGGGGGCCAGCCCGCGAGGGAGTCTGGCGCTTTTCCGTGGTGGGCAGGCGCGCGCGGCATTGGAGGGGCGGGATTTTGTGCTGCCCGATGACATCAAAGCGCTGGCAGTTCCCGCGCTGGCGCATCGGCTCATCCTGGCGCCGGGGGCGCGCCTGCGGGAACAGAAGCCGGAAGCCGTCGTGACCCAGCTGCTCGAGGAAATTCCTGTGCCGGAGAGCGCTCCCTCGCGCCGTTGAGGCTGTGTTTGGCGACCGTGATGCTTTACGGTAAGGCTCGCAGAGCTCTGAACGAAAATGAAATCCCAAAAGTCGAGCGTGAAGCTGAATAACTGGCTGCTGCCCATCCTCGTGGGGTTGGTGCTGCTGCTGCAGATCTTCCTTCCCTACAAGGGATGGATGGCGCTGCTGGTGGGATTGGGCGGGCTGTGGGCGATCAGCACCTACTGGGCCTTTTCCCTGCGCGCGAAGCTGAGCCTCACCCGCGAGATGCGCTTCGGCTGGGCGCAGGTGGGGGATCGCCTGATCGAGCGTTTCAGCCTGGCGAACGATGCGGCGCTGCCGGCGCTCTGGGTGGAGGTGGAGGACCTTTCGACGTTGCCCGGCTATCGGGCGAGTCGCGGCACCGGCGTTGCCAGTCGCAGCTCCATCCGCTGGCATCGAGAATCCGTTTGCACGCGGCGGGGATTGTTCTACCTCGGCCCGACCAACGTGCGGACGGGCGATCCCTTCGGCGTTTACACCGTCGCCCTGTCCTATCCGGCTTCCATGCCCTTGCTGGTGTTGCCGCCGATCGTCCCCTTGCCTCCCATCGAGGTCGCGCCGGGCGGCCGGTCGGGGGAGGGCCGTCCGCGCGCCAACGCACTCGACCGGGTTATCAGCGCTTCGGGCGTGCGCCCCTACGTTCCCGGCGACAGCCGTCGCTGGGTGCACTGGAAGCTTTCCGCGCACCATCAGGAGCTCTATGTCCGCCTGTTTGATGGCACGCCGGCGGGCGACTGGTGGATCCTCCTGGACATGGACGCGCGGGTGCAGGTTGGCGTGGGGGAGAATTCCACCGATGAACTGGGGGTGATTCTGGCCGCCTCCCTGGCGGATCGCGGCTTGCGGGCGCGGCGCGCGGTGGGACTGGTGGCCCACGGCGAGGAGCTGGTGTGGTTGCCGCCTCAAAGCGGGGAGGGACAGCGCTGGGAAATCCTCCGTACGCTGGCACTCGTCAACCGTGGCCGGCGTTCCCTGGCCGAGCTGCTGCAGCGAGTCCAGCCGACATTGGGGCAGCGCACGACGTTGATCATCATCACGCCGGCCGTGGAGGGACCGTGGCTGGAGAAGCTCGTCCCGCTCTTGCGGCGCGGGGTGGTTCCCACGGTGTTGTTGCTGGATCCCGTCTCTTTTGGCGGATCGGGGAGCGTCGCTGCCGCTCGCGCGACCTTGAATCAGCTCGGCGTGGCCAATGCTGTGATCACCCAGGACCTGCTCGACCATCCGCTGGCGCATCCCGGCGTTCAGGGACATTGGGAATGGAAAGTGTTGGGCACAGGTAAGGCCGTGCCGGTCCAACGGGTGGCGTCCGATACTTCCTGGAGGTCTCTGGCATGAGCATACGAGAGGCTCCTTTGCCCTCCCATGGCGAGACCGAACAGCCCTCCCTGGTGAAGCGGCGGCTGCGTTCCCTGGCGCGGCGCGTCGGAGGATGGAACCTCGCCATGCTCGTGCTGGCGCTGGCAATTCTGGGGAGTGTCGCCAGTGGGATGGCGAGTGTGGTGCGTGGGCTGGAATTCACGCTCCTGTGGTTGGTGGGCGCCCTGGCGTTGCTGCTGGGATGGGCACTGGGAGCCTCCAAACTCAAGCCGTGGCTGGTTGCCCTCATCGCGGCGCTTTCGGGGATCGTGGCGGTCTTCATGCGGGTAGGGCGGCTCGATAAGCTCTTGCTGGACGTGCTGCGATACCTCGCGGCCTATGTGTCCGATGGCGTCCGCGCGCTGTGGGCCAACCTCCTGCTGCACGCGCCCTCGTGGTTGGGGCTGGAGCCTGTCGGGCGCCCGGCGCCGGGCCTGGGCTCGCTGGCGCAGAAGCTGGGGGAGCTGGGCGTGGCGACGAGTACGCTGTGGAGCCGGGCGGGCGAGTGGTTACGGCTGTTCTTTCGCGGCGAGCCGACTTATGATCCCGTGGCGGCGACGCTGGTGTGGGGGGTGCTATTGTGGGTGGCGGCGCTGTGGGCGGGATGGCTGCTGCACCGGCGCCGACAGGCGCTGGAGGCCGTCGTGCCGCTGGGCCTCCTGCTGGGGACGGTCCTCTCGTATGCGTGGGCCGAGACGGTGGCGTTGATCTTTCTCATGGGGTGGTCGCTATTGTTGCTCGCGGTGGCCGCTCATTTCGACCGTGAGAAACGCTGGGAAGCCGCGGGGATTGATTTCTCTCGCGAGATCCGCGGCGACTTACTGGGCGCCTCGGCTTTGATCACAGTGGGGCTGGTCCTGCTGGCTTTCATCGTGCCGAACATCTCCATTGACAAGATCGTGGAGCAGGTGCGCGAGCTGACCCAGAAGCCGGGGGAGGAAACGGGCGCCGTGGCGGAATCGCTGGGCGTGGAGCAACGCCCGCGGCAGGATCGCGCCCCGGAACTGGCACGCGCCAGCGCGGGGGGCTTGCCGCGGCGGCATCTGCTGGGCACCGGCCCGGATCTCAGCGAGAACCTCGTCATGGAAATCCGCACGCATGAAATGCCCCCGATGGAGACGCTCCCGCCCGGCGTTCGCCCGACGGCCTATTACTGGCGCAGCATTACCTACGACGTGTATACCGGTCAGGGGTGGAACACGTCGTCGTATGCGATCGTGGATTATGAACCCGGCGCCGCTTCCTATGTCGAATTACCCTATCACCGCATGTTGCGGCAGGACGTGCGGGTGCTGCGGGACGTGGGGCATCTGGTCCACACCGCCGGGCAGCTGGTGGCCGTGGATCATGCCTATCAGGTGGCGTGGCGCGTCTCCGGCGACTCGTTCGCTGCGACGACCATCGCGGACGCCTACCGGGCGGATTCGCTGGTGCCCATGGCCGGCGTCGAGCAGCTCCGCGAGGCCCGGGGCTCCTATCCGCCGTGGATTGTGGAGCGTTATCTCACGCTGCCCGATTCCGTCCCGGAGCGGGTGCTAGGCCTTGCCCGCGATCTCACGGCGACCGCGCCTACGCCTTATGACCGGGCGGCGGCAATCGAGACTTATCTGCGCACGACCTATTCCTATACCTTGAACGTCCCCCTGCCGGCGGCCGGCGCGGACGTGGTGGATTACTTCCTCTTTGTGGCCCGGCGCGGCTATTGCGATTACTACGCCTCGGCGATGGTGGTGCTGGCGCGGGCGGCGGGCTTGCCGGCACGCCTGGCGGTGGGATATGCCTCCGGCACGTATGACCCCTGGCAGGCGGTGTACATCGTCACCGAGGCCGACGCTCACGCCTGGGTGGAGGTGTATTTCACGGGTTACGGCTGGATTCCCTTCGAGCCGACCAGCGGACGCGCGACGTTCGTGCGGTCGGATCAGCCGGAGCCGCGCGAGTGGCCTGCTCTCGAAGAGTCATTGCGTCCGCCCCCCTCGCCCCTTGAACGGGCGCTGGCGCGCTGGTATTGGGGGCTGCCGATCCTGCTGGCGCTGGCAGTGTTGGGCGTCGTCATTTTCAGCCAGGCGGAATTGGGGGTGTTGCGTCTGCGGTCGCCGCAGGCTGCGGTCACGGCGCTTTACCATCGTTTGCGGAGTCAGGCGGCCCGAGTGGGGGTGGGGGACTTGCCGGGCGATACCCCCTATGAGTTCTCACATCGCCTCGAGGCGCGGCTGACGGCGTTGGCGGAAGGACAACGGGCTGCCGGGGTGTTGGCGCCCGCTGCAGCCGGGGAGGTGCGGCTGCTGTGTGAGTTGTACGTCCGCGTCTGGTACGCCGCCGCTCCTCTGGGGCGGGAAGAACAGCGGGCGGCGTTGGCTGCCTGGCGCGGGCTGTTTTGGCGTCTGTTGCTGGCCCGTTGGTGGGCGCGACGCCGCACGTTCCTGGAGCGCTTGCTGTTGGGGAGGAGCGAGTCCTCTTTGACTGAGCCTTCTCAACTCTCGCCGATGGATCAGCGCTATTAGGCGCCCGGCGCTGATCAGGGCCGCCATCCCCGGCCTGACCCAGGCAATCGCACCGAAGCGTGGGGTCTGAGGTCGCTTCGGCGCCGCATAGAATGTCTGGGTTCTGTGGCGTTCTCCCCGGTTCCGACGAGATCTGTTGCATCCTCGCTTGCATATTACGCCTAACTGCTGTATAGTTAGAATATGTAGCCTTCCTACTTCAAAGGTGAGTGCCATGAATCAAAAACAGACCAGGGTTTTGCTTGCTATTGTGGGCTTATTCCTCTCTTTGATCGGGCTGTGGACGGTGCCGTGCCACGCCTGGACTGCAGCGGCGGTTCCTCCGCTGGCGCGACCGCCGAGGCTGCCCTTGCAGGATACCTCGCCGGTGGACACCCCGACGCCAACGGCAACCCCGACACTAACCCTCACGCCAACTCTGACGTCAACGCCGCAGCCGACCGCTACTTCTACCGTAACCTCGGCCCTTCAGATTCCATCGTCTGAGACGCCGACGCTCACGCTGACGCCCTCGCCGACTCCTTCCCCTGGCGGGGTGACAGGGGGGGTGTGGGAAGACCCCATCATGTTTGCGGGCCTCATGGTCGCGGTGTTGGGGCTGATTTTTGTGGGATTGCTCGTGCTGTTTTTCAGAAAGCGCAAGACGCGCCAGCCGAAACGCACGGGGACCCGTCCCATCACGCCGTTGAAGCCGGCGACGCCGCCGACGTCTCCGGCGCCG
>Ga0208196_1000664_pt1 | contig 42467 bp, 35 predicted proteins | sample AD_JPNNA7_MetaG_FD_184443 | JGI IMG/M metagenome (GOLD analysis project Ga0208196, IMG submission 184443) | Active sludge microbial communities of municipal wastewater-treating anaerobic digesters from Japan - AD_JPNNA7_MetaG (SPAdes) (version 2) | ecosystem: Engineered > Bioreactor > Anaerobic...
CATCCGACGTTTGAGTTCTGATGCCGGCAAGGTGTCGCTTACTTGAATCTTTCTCATCACTACCTCCAGTGATATGAATACAGAGACAGGATAATCAATTCTAGTATTTATGCAAGCGAAATGGTATAACCGGATTACCCATTCGGTTTGAAAGGGAGCCTTAAATCGTCATATATGAGGATATTGTTATATAAAAAGACAGGCTGAGAGGTAGGGATTGGAAGTGGATAAAAATGACAGTTCTGGGCGAGGCGGGATTTTCTCCATTTCCCAATATCTCCGAATCCCTTAGCCCTTTGTTTATCCATTTACCCTTTCACATTTGCCTCTTGTATGCCTCCCGTTGAGTTCCCGTTTGACGGGCGGGAACTAAGCGGGAAGTGAATGGGATGTGAATAAGATGGGGCAAAGGAGGAGTCAGGCTCAATTAATAGTGGGCAGCAAATGGGTATACGTCACGGAAAAACGCGGGAAAAGAGAATGGGTCAGGGATAAATCGGATTCCGAACCTATGTCATCCCAAGGTTGGAATGACGTGGTTTTTTTGGGGCGGCGCTTCGGTGAGCGCCGCTACATGTGTAGAGGCGGTCGCTGTACCGCCTTTTTCCTTTTTTGCAAGGCGTTGTATGGTTGAGCCGAATATACGTCATCCCGGACGTCACCGAGCCCACGAGGTGACTTTGATCCGGGATCTATGAAGGGATATACATTGGATTCCGGGTCGAGCCCGGAATGACGTGGCGGGCTGGCATTGATGCCGTGCCATCAGCCATGCTCTAGTGCGGATCAAAGCCGGCCGGATGAATGAAGTCCGCCCCTCTGTGGCTTTTTTTCCTCTCCGAAACCAAACATGTCTTTGCCTCTACCTTCTTTTCTGAAAAGGCTTTCAGCCTTATATCCCAAACCCAGGCCATCCCCGCCAGATTATAAAAAAAGCAGACTCCCGCTAAAATCAGCGTTTTTCCACTTGACAGCAATTTGTCGATTGATATTCTAAACGGAATAGCAATTTGCCCCCTTTAGTTTCGGGGGCGGTTCACAAAGAAAAACACACAAGCCTGTCTTGAAAAGGAGGAAACATGAACAAACTGACAAGGCTAACGCCAATCCTGTTGATCGCTTTGCTATTATTACTGGGAGCCTGTGCCTGGCTCCAACCCAAGGATGACGAAAACCCGGTCATTCAAATCTCAACACCCACCAACTATTTCTCCTACGCCACCACCCAGGAAACGATAGACCTGGCTGGCACGGCTTTCGACAACAGGGATATCAAATCCGTCACAGTCAAAGTCAACAACTCTTCTCCCGTAACGGCCACTGGAACAACCAACTGGAGCTTGAAAGACATCGCCCTGGCCAAGGGTGACAACATCATCGTCTGCGAAGCCAAGGACAAGAAGGGAAATTCCGGTACCGCCACCATCATTGTCACGCGGAACACGGACATCGATTTCACCGGCCATCCCACCTTCAGCCAGAGCAGCTTTTTCGTGAGCCAGGCCGGCTACAGCGTGGTGAGGCAAACCCTTACACCCGTCAACTGCGGGGTCTCAGAGGTCCAAGTCGCCCGGGTGGATTCCAATTTCGAAGTAATAAATGAAATCGGCCAAATCTATGACGACGGCGATCTTTACGACCATCACGACGAAATTCTCGGCGACGGCACCTATTCCAACAAACTCAGCATCCTCGAGAACTACGCCGGCCAGTATTACTACAGGATCGTGGCCTATTCCGACGCCAAGGTCGCGAACTATTCGCCCCTCTACAAAATCACCGTCCACGAGGCGATCACCCAGGACGACATTAACAAGATGCTCGACAACCATGCTGGAATCGCCGCCGCCCTCAACGCCTCCGATGCCACAAATTTGGAGCAGGGCGCCGAGGAGTTGAAAACCTGGTTTGAAGGCCGGCCCGGAGTTTCCAAAGCGGAACTGGTGGACGGCAGCCTCGAAGTCACCTACGACACCGGCATCAAAGGAGGCGTGATCTTCTGCGAGACCGACGAAAACGGCTATATCACCACCAAAGGCGGCTCCGCCACGCCCACGCGCCCCAACGCCAACATCCCCCTGCGCAAGCAGACCAGAGGGCAAAACGCCCTCGAAAACGCCATCGCCAACCTGAACTGGAACACGGCCAAGGTGGATGACGCCGACAAAATCCAGGACAAGGACGTGCTGATCTGGGCCCCCTATGAGGGTGTCTTCGATATCGACATGCGCCCCAGCCTGCAAACCATATTCGAAAACAGCGACCTCGGCCTCAATGTGGTCTCGCTCAGGAACCAGCAATGCACCGTCGCCTCCCTGGCCAACCTTGCCGAATACGGCACCGTGATATTAGACACCCACGGCGCCAGCGGCGAACACATCCTGACCGGTGAACTGATGAACGTCGTCAATATCTGGAGCCACATCTTCCAGATCCTCAACAACGAGGTTGGCTTCTTCGAGAGGGTCACCTATTCCACGGTAGGAGGCTTTGCCCAAAAGGGCACCGTTTACAGTGTCCGCAGCGCCTATATCGCCAACCTGGGCGGAACCATGCCGAACAGCCTGATCTTCAACGGCTCCTGCGAAAGCTCCCAAACCGCCAACCTCTCCAACGCCTTCCTCGGCAAGGGGGCAAAGGCCTATTTCGGTTTCTCAAAGATCGTCAGCACCAGCTTCTGCAAGGCCAAAGCCGACGAAATCTTCCAGAAAATGGCCGTTGAACTCAAAAACAACGGCAAGGCCTTCGTCGCCGGACAACAAGACCCCTTTTTCAGCCACGCCACCTTCACCATGAACGCCACCACAAACGAACTCCACTATTCCTTCGACCTCATCAACGGCAATTTCGAGTTCGGAAACCTCAGCGGCTGGTTCCGTGAGGGAGACGGTCGCGTGATCACCCAACTCGGAGACCAGCAACCGACCGAGGGCAACTTCATGGGCATCATCTCCACCGGCCTGGGCTACACCGAAAGCAGCGGTTCCATCTCCCAGCCCTTCCGGGTGCCCGATTCGGTGGAAACCCTCAGCATCAGATGGAACTTCATCTCCGAGGAATTCATGGAATACGTGGGCAGCCAATATCAGGATTATCTCACCATTTCCATCACCGACAGCACCGGGGCCGTGCACGTCATCTTCCACGAAACCATCGACTCTTTTGTCGATTACGGCCTCGTCTGCTGCACTCCGCCCATTTCCTTTGACCAAGGGGACTGCTACATGACCGGCTGGCGCCAGTTGGTGCACGACATCAGCGCCTTCCAGGGCCAGGTGGTGCGCCTGCGCATAGCCTGTGGTGATGTGGGCGACAGCATCTACGACTCCGCCTGCCTTCTGGACGAGATCACCATCTATTGAGGAAAGTGTGAATCGCCTTATGGCTTTGGTCGGAATGATTGCCCTGCTCGCCGGCTGCTGCGTGGCCAAAACTGACAGGGCGGGCGTGAAAGCCCTGCTCTGGAGCGATGGCGAAGCCCTGCCCTGCGAACAGGCGGATTCCCTGGCCCAGAGCGCCCTGGAACTGCTCCAAAGCGCCGATGAAGAGGCCCGCCTGATCGTGAGCCCCGACCTCATCGATTCCATCAGGTCCTCAGGAACGGCCCTGGAGATCATCTGGCCAGAAACCCTTGCGTTCAACCTGCCCTCCGGCGCCAAAGACATCCTCGGGCGCGTAATTATCCCCCTCAAAGGCGAATACGCATCCGACGGGGCCGGCGCCCTCATCTTCTTCGGGACCAAAAGCTACGGAACCCCCGCCCTGCTCAACCACGCGGCAGCGGAAAAACTTGCCCGGATAGAAGCGCTGCTGGAAAATGAAAACATGAACTGACCCTCCTCCGGAAACGCCGCCAAAAAACCCCGGTTCAAGGCGCTTTCCTGGTGGATAAACCATTACGGGCGGATCAGAAAAGGTCCGCCCGCTCTTTTTCCCTGTTCAATTCCTTGCCTGTCCGTCCTTAGCCCCTGATAATTCACATCCACTTCGCCTCTCCTACACCTTTCGCATGAAAGGCGGGAATTTGGCGGGAGGCGAAAAAGAGGCACTTCGGAAAGGGCAAAGGACGGATAGACGGGGAGGCTAAAGGGATGAAGCCAACGCTTTGTGAGCCTTATAGATAGAATGCCGATACTCCTGAATCTTATTTTGTTTGGCTGCCAGGATTATCAGGCAAAGCCGCGGATGCGCTTCAGCACGGCGCTCTGCACCTGGGCGGGGCTGATTTCGTATTTACGGAATTCCAGGCTGTAAGTCGCCCGGCCCTGGCTGAGGGAGCGAATCCTGGTGGTATAGCCAACCAGTTCGGAAAGGGGAACTTCCGCCACGATTTCCTGCTGAAACTCGTTGTGCCTGCGCAGCACGCTGATTTGGCCGCGCTTGGCGTTGATGTCGGCGATGATGTCGCCCACGAAGGCATCCGGGGAGATAACCGAAAGCTGCATAAGGGGTTCCATTATTACCGGGACGGCTTCACGCAGGCCTTTGGAGATGGCCATCGAGGTGGCGATGCGGAAGGCCAACTCGTTGGAATCCACGGGGTTGAAATCGCCGTCGATGAGTTCGACCCTCACCCGTTCGAGGTTTCCGCTGATCAAGGGCCCGTCGTTGAGGGCGTTGAGCGCTGCTTCTTCGATCGGTTTGTGATACTCGCCGGGGATTTTATCGGTGCCAACGCTGCTCTGGAAGAGGTTTTTCGCCCCTTCAGGCAGTTCTTCCTCCGAAAGTGGGGAAAGGCGGAATTTCACCTTGGCATAGTTGCCTTTTCCGTTCATGTCGCGGATAAAGGTTTCCTCACATTCCACTGCGCGGGTGATGGTTTCCTTGTAGGATACCTGCGGATTGCCGACGTTGGCGGAAACGTTGAATTCGCGGCGCAGGCGGTCCACTATGATTTCCAGGTGCAGCTCGCCCATCCCGGAAATGAGGGTCTGGCCGGTTTCCTTGTCCGTAGTCACGCGGAAGGTGGGATCCTCTTCCTCGAGGCGGGCCAGGGCGTCGCTCAGGTTTTCCTGATCAGCCTTGGTGCGGGGTTCGATGGCGATGGAGATCACGCTGTCCGGAAAATGCATGCGGCTGAGCTGCACATCCAGCTCGCCGTCCGTGATGGTGTCGCCAGTGCTCAGGAAGCGGCAGCCGACAAAGGCGCCGATGTCGCCGGCGTGGAGTTCGTTCAGGTCGTTCTTACGGTTGCTCATCATCTGCAAAATGCGTGACACCCGCTCGCGTTTGCCGTTGCTCTGGTTGTAGAACGAAGCCCCTTTTTTCAGGGTGCCGGAATAGACGCGCACATAGACCAGCTTGCCCACATATTTGTCCGTTTGCACCTTGAAAGCCATGCCCACAAAGGGCGCGCGGGGATCAGACTCGAGGGTGACGGGGGCTTTGGTTTCGGGGTTGAAACCTTCGCAAGGCGGCACTTCCAGCGGGGAGGGCAGAAAGTCGCAGATGCCGTCCAGCAGCAGTTGCACGCCTTTGTTTTTCAGCGATGAGCCGCAGAAAACGGGGATGATGTTGCCTCCGATGGTGGCAACGCGGATGGCCCGGCGAAGCAGATTTTCCGGGATTTCCAGCCCTTCCAGGTAGGCATGCAGCAGTTCGTCATCAAATTCCGCCACGCTTTCCAGCAGGATGTCGCGCTGCTTGGTGGCCTGCTCCAGCAGTTCTGGAGGAATATCCTTCAGATGCACTTCGTTGCCTTTGGTGAGGGGGTCGAAGAGCCAGGCCTTCATCGTGATGAGGTCGATAACTCCTTCAAAGCTGTCCTCGCGGCCGATGGGGATGTTCACAGCCCGGGCCAGCGGGGTCAGGCGCTCGTGGATCATGCCGATAACCCTGTCGTAATCGGCGCCGGGACGGTCCATCTTGTTCACATAGGCGATGCGCGGGACCTTGTAACGGTCGGCCTGATGCCAAACAGTCTCCGATTGCGGCTCCACTCCAGCCACGGCACAAAAGACGCCCACCGCGCCATCCAGGATGCGCAGGCTGCGCTCCACCTCGGCGGTGAAATCCACGTGTCCGGGGGTGTCTATGATGTTGATGTGGTTGTCTTTCCAGACACAGGTCACCGTGGCGGAGGTAATGGTGATCCCGCGTTCACGCTCCTGTTCCATCCAGTCGGTGAAAGCGTTGCCGTCATGCACCTCGCCCATCCTGTGCAAAAATCCCGTGTAAAACAGGATCCGCTCCGTGGTCGTGGTTTTGCCGGCATCAATGTGGGCCATGATGCCGATGTTCCTGATCCTGCGTAGCGGACTGTCGGAGTCGCTGTTCATAATCTGCTTCCTAAACTCACCTTTCAATGTGTATTGTTGAAAAATCCAAGAAATACGAGGCGGAAACTTTGTCCACTAAAAAGTTCCCGACACCGGCGAGGCCGCAGCTTTACCACAACTCATTCCGGCCCCGCGTCACAGTGAATTGGAGCTGCGGATGCCGGGGTGAAATAATGATTGACAAGCAGGCTTGTTTGGAAAGAAGAGTATCGTTGATATGGGAATCCGAATGAAAAAACTGCTGGCGCTGTGCCTCATCCTGGCCGGACTGAGTTCCGCTTTCGCCCAGGCAAAGCGGGTGCCGACCCGCGCGGTGCTTTATTCCGCGGCCTTTCCGGGCGGGGGACAGCTTTACAACCGGGCCTGGCTGAAGGCGGGCCTGGTGATGGGCGTGCAGGGGTTTTTCATCGGTTCCGCCATCTACCATGGCGGCGAACGAAATTACTGGCGTGACCTGGCGGAAAACACTCCGGACCCCTTTCTGCAGGAGCAATACCTGGCCCGCAGCCGCGATTTCGGCAACGAACTGAAGAACGATATCTGGTGGCTCGGCATCACGGCAGGGCTTTCCATGCTGGATGCCTATGTGGACGCGCATCTTTCTGATTTCGAAAGCGAGAAGGAAAAAATACGGCTGCGCTTCTCCGGGGACGCTTTGCTTTTGCAATACAATTTCTGAGCTGCTTATGAAGGGGATTTACCTTGGTTTGCTGTTGCTGCTGCCGCTGGCCGGCCTGGGAGCTGATACCCTAAGCCCGGGCGAGTTCGCGAGGCAGATCCATGCCGAAATCAACGCCATCCGGGGCAGGAACGGCCTTCCGGAACTGATCTGGAGGGACGATCTGGCCGGTTTAGCCCTGCGCCACAGCCAAAACATGGGGAAACAGGATTTCTTCAACCATGTGGACCCCGAAGGCCTGCAGGTCTCGCAGCGGCTGAGGAAACACCTGCCGGAACTGCTGGTGGCGGGGGTTGGCGAGAACCTGTATTTCATCGAAAACAGCCGCCTGGTCTTCGACCCCAGGGAAATCGCCCTTGGCTGGCTGAATTCGACAGGCCACAAGGCCAACATCCTCAGCCAGGATTTCACCCATGAGGGGATCGCCGTGCATTTGGAAGGCAACCGGCTTTACACCACCCAGGTGCTCGCCCTGCCCATCCTGAAAAGGATTTCCGCCCTGCCCCCGGCTTTTTCTGCCGGTCGCAGCTACGCTTTGGAATTCGAGTATGTTTCCGTGGAGCCGCGCGAGGACTTCAACTGCCAACTGAGCATCCCGGACCCCAACACCAGGGTCCAGATCGATCTGCTGACCTACACCCTGGGCTCAATGCCCCTAAGCATTGAATGGAAGAGCGAAAACCGGCTCATCCTGCCCCTGGAGTTCAAATACGGCAAGGGCCGCTACTCCCTCCAGCTCGGCTGGGACGGCTATTACTACCAGGATATGCTGGAATTCAGGGCAGACTGATCCTCAGGGTAACCGGGCAGTGGTCTGAACCCATGATGTCGTCGCGGATGTCGGCATCAAGCACGCGGTCCCGAGCCTCGGCATTCACAAAGAAATAATCAATCCTCCAGCCCACGTTCCGGGGCCGGGCTCCGGCGCGGTAGCTCCACCAGGAATAGCGTTTCGGCTCCGGATGGAAGAGGCGGAAAGTGTCCACCCAGCCCGCGGCGACGATCTTGTCCAGCCAAGCCCTTTCTATTGGTAAGAATCCGCTGGTCTTTTCGTTTTCCTTGGGATTGGCGAGGTCGATTTCTTGGTGGGCGGTGTTGTAATCGCCGGTGACGATCACCATTTTGCCGCCTGCTCGGTCGGCTTCCATGCGTTCGAAACAGGCATCGTAGAAACGGAGCTTGTAATCCAGGCGCTCGTCGTTCATCTGTCCGTTCGGGAAATAGATGTTATAGATGATGAAGCTGTCATAATCGCAGCGGATGATGCGGCCTTCGTTGTCGAATTCCGGCAGGCCGAAGCCGTAGCTCAGTTCCAGGGGCTCGATCTTGCTCAGCACCGCCGTGCCGGAATAGCCCTTGCGCTCGGCGTGGGACCAGTAAAAGCGGTAACCCTTGAGCTCTTCCAGCTCCGGCGGGATCTGGTGCTGCTGCAGCTTTGTTTCCTGCAGACCAAGCCAGTCCGGCTGCTCACGCCTGATGGTGGCAGCGAAATCCTTGTTCATTACGGCCCGCAGGCCATTCACGTTCCAGGACCAGAGATTGAGATGCAAATCCATCCTCCGCCTCGGGGCGATATTTCCACTTGGGACAAGAGGTCACCGAGGCGGTTCAAGGCTTTTTGGCGGGGCTGAATCTGTCAAGTGAAAGGGCGCGGGGGAGGGTGACGTTTTTTGCGCTTGACACTTAAAGAGAACTGAAAAAAATGGTTTATTCAATGAAAATGCCATACATTTTAAGGAGTTAGATAAATGAAAAGGACTTATCAGCCTTCCAAACGTTCCCGCAAGAACACCCACGGCTTCAGGAGCCGCATGGCCACCCGCAATGGCCGCAAAGTACTTGCCAGCCGCCGCGCCAAAGGGAGAAAAACCCTCTGCGTATGAGCCATGCTTCGTAGGATCACGAAGCACAGTGAATACCGGGAGTTCAGCTCCCCCGACCTGTTTCTGAGGAGCGATCATTTCTATGCTGCGGTGCTGTTTGACCCACACGAATCCGCCCTGGGCATCACCATTGGAAAAAAGATCGGCAAAGCGCACACGCGCAACCTTCTCAAACGCAGGATCAAAGCATGGGCGCGCCTGCGTTGCCGCGACTTTCCCCAGGGCTTCAAACTCAACCTCATCGCCCGGCCCGGCGCCGGCGAACTAAGCTGGAACGAGCTTTGCGCGGAACTGGACAAACTGAGCGCCCAGCTTTGGGAAAGATGCTGACAGCGCTTCTGCGCCTGCCGAATCTTTCCTTCATCGGGCTGATAACCTTCTACCGAAAGGCCATCTCGCCGTTGCTGCCCAGCGTCTGCCGTTTTCAACCCTCCTGCAGCCAGTACAGCCTGCAGGCTTTCCGCAAATACAATTTTTTCAAAGCCCTCGGCCTCTCAGCCTGGCGCGTTTTGCGCTGCAATCCCTTTTGCAAGGGCGGTTACGATCCGCTTCCCTAAGGAGAAAATGTGGATAAACGCACTTTCATAGCCCTCTTTGTGGTGGTCATTCTCTTTTTCGTCTGGTCAACCTATTTTGCTCCCAAGCACCAGCCCGCCACCCCGCAAACCGCTGATTCGCTTGCCGCGGACAGCATCAAGGCTCCGACGGTGGCCGAAGAACCCCAAATCGCACTTCCGGACAGCCTGATCAAAGGCGCCGACAGCCTGAGGACCCTCACCCTGGCCAATGATAACTTCACGGTTAGCTTCAGCAACCTCGGCGCCAGCATCACCTCCATCAAGCTAAAGAAATACAACTGGGCGGACAAGAAAACCAACACACCCGTGGACTTGGTTCCGCAAGGCAGGGACCTCGCCGGCATCTCGCTGCTTCAGCACAAAGCTTCCCCGCCGAAAGACCTGAAAATGCTTTACTGGCAAAGCGCGCAGAGCGACACGGCGGGAATAGTTTTCTGGCTGGGCGAGCAAAGCTCCCCGCTGGTGACCAAAAGCTACCGTCTGGACGACAAATACGGCATCCTGATGGATGTGAAGGTCAACAGCCCGGATGCCGTGTATGGCATTGAATACGACTTCAGCGCCGGCATCGCCGACAGCGAAGTGGTCAAGCCCCGCGCCAAAGACCAGGATTACAAGGTGCTGCTTTTCGCGGACAACGTTCCGGTGAAGCTCACCCTGCCCAAGATAAAGAAAGAAGCGCAGTCCTCGCCGGTATCGTCTTTCAAGTGGGCCGCTTTGCGCAGCAAATACTTCAGCATCGCCATCCACGAAACCGGCAACGCCCTCACCAGCAACTACCATCCCGGCATCGCCAAAGATACCGGAAATCCAAGCCTGATTCTGGATTCACGGGATGACCGCCCTTCCCAAACCTGGGCTCAAAGCTTCCTTATCTATGCCGGGCCGGCGGATTACGACCTGATGAAAAGCTACGAGGACACCAAGCTGGAGCTGATCCCGGACCGCGGTCCCGGCTGGTTGCGCTGGCTGGCCAACGCCATCGCCTGGCTGCTAAAATTCCTGCACAGCTTCATCCCCAACTATGGCATCGTTATCATCATTTTCTCCTTCATCCTCAAGCTGATTTTGCACCCCCTCACCAAGAAAAGCATGGACGCCAACCTGAAAATGCAGAGCATCCAGCCCCAATTGCAGGAAATCCAAACCAAATACAAGAACGACCCGCAGAGGATGCAGCAGGAAATCGCCAAAGCATACAAGGAGGCCGGCACCAGTCCAATGTCGGGCTGCCTGCCGATACTGCTGCAGATGCCGATTTTCATCGCTCTTTACAACGTTCTGCGCTACGCCATGGCAATGCGCAACGTGAGTTTTCTGGGGCTGAATCTCTCCGAGCCGGACCCCTGGATCCTGCCCGCCATCATGGCCGGATTCATGATTTTGCAAAGCCTGATGACCCGGCCCTCCAAGGAAGCCATGGCCAAGATGGACGAGAAACAGCAGGCCATGCAGCAGAGTTCCAGGATGATGACCTGGATCATGCCTGTGATGCTGTTCTTCATCTTCCGCGGCCTCCCCTCCGGCCTGGTGCTTTACTACACTGTTTTCAACATGCTCAGCGTGGCCCATCAGTATTACACGCAAAAACGTCTTAAACAAAAGGAAACTATTTCATGACCTCAATCGAGAAAACCGGAACCAGCATCGAAGCAATCATCGCCGCCTTCCGCGGCGAACACCGGATCAGGGACTGGGAACTGAACTACAAGATTGTGAAAAAACCCTCCAAAGGTCTGTTTGGCCTGTTTGGCAGAAAGCAAGCCGTGGTGCGTTTCGAGCTGCCCAGCCTGGGCGAACGCGCCGGCAACCTGCTCAGCCAGCTGCTGGGCAAGATGGGCATCCCTTTCAGCCGCGTTACCACCAAAACCGAAGGCAAATCCATCCATCTGGAGATCAAAGACAGCCAGGACACAGGACTGCTCATCGGCAAAAACGGCTATATGCTGGAAACCCTGCAATATTTTGTGAACCGCGTTTTCGAAAACGAACACGATATCGACCGCATCTACATTGACGTGGACGGCTACCGCGAACGCCGCGAAGCCCAGTTCCTGAAGAAATTCCAACCCATCATGAAGAAGGTGCGCGAACAGGGCAAACCCCAAACCCTGGAACCCATGAGCTCAACCGACCGGAGGATAATCCACCGTTACGTGGAGCGCGAACGCGGCCTCCGCACCCTCACCATCGGCGAGGGCGAACAGAAACGCATCGTCATCTTTTCCGCCAGGCAAAAGGAGAGTGAGGCGCTCTCCCAGGCCCAGGACAGCAAGGACAAAAAGCCCCGCAGCCTCAGGCGCGAACGCGGCGGACGCCCCAAACTCAACACCAGACCGGAGCACAGCCTGAAACGGGAACAGAACCTGAAGCCGGAGCAAAATCCCAAACCCGGGCAAAGGCCCCGCCCCAACCGCCGTCCCCGGCCCAAGGGCAAAACCTCCGCCAAGGCATGAAACCGGATATCAGCCTGCACAAAATCGACGCGGGAAATTACTGGACCGACGGCGGCGCCATGCTGGGCGTTTTGCCCCGCGCCATCTGGGGAAAAAGCGTCCAGACCGACGAGCGGCACCGTAAAAACCTGGCTCTGAACCTGCTGCTGATCAAAATGGCGGACCGCGTTATCCTGGTGGATACAGGGCTTGGCAATCGGCTTTCGGAAAAGCAGCGCGACATCTACCGCCCCTCGGCCTTCCTGCTGCCGGTGTCCCTGGCTGAACTGGGAATCCGCGATGCCGACGTCACCGACGTGGTGCTCACCCATCTGCATTTTGACCACGCCGGAGGCATCATTACAGGTTTTGGCGACCACGACGCCCTCACCTTTCCCAAAGCCCGGCACTGGATCCAGTGCCAGGAATGGGAAACCGCCAAAAATCCCGACGGCCTCAACCGCGCGTCTTACGATTTTCCGCGGCAACTGGCCCTGCTGGAAGAGCGGGGAAGGCAGCAACTCATCGATGGCAGCGAGGAAATCGCGCCAGGAGTGACCCTGGTGAAAACCGGCGGGCACACCTGCGGCAGCCAGATTGTCGAGATCAATTCCGCGCATGGATACTTCATCTACGCCGGGGACATCATGCCCACCCTGTTCCACGTTTCGCCGGCCGTCACCTCCGCCTACGACGTTTGCCGCGAGGATACCTTCAAGGCCAAGCAGTATATTTCCGCCCGGCTCAAAGAAAAAAACGGCACCCTGCTGCTGAACCACGACCCACGGCACTGGGAATTGCCGGCCTCCGCCCTGAAATAATAAGTTCAGTCCCCCGCCCGGCTCCAGTGTCCGCCCTGGGGATGCGGTCTGGCCGTTAAGGCCTTGTCCCGTGTTTGGGATAAGCCTCCTGTATAATGCCCGCATTCGGTGCGGGGATTATGAGGGTGGCGTAAGAGGGGGATGGACTCGGGCGTTAAGGGTGTGGCTGGGCAGGATAGCACGATAGATAAGCATTTTCTGGCGCTCTTTACGCTCTTTTTCCGAAGGCCGGTCCGGGATGGGTTTCCCGCGCGCAAGGCAGAGATTTCTGTTGCCATAATCCCGCGCCTGAAAATCTTGGTTTTTAATATAATCAAAGAAAAAGGAGGTTGCCATGATCCAGTATTTCAAGGTCAGAGAGCAGCGTTTCGAGCCGGCTCTGGCGCACAGCGAGGCGTTTTGGATACATCTGGAAAGCCCCACGGCGGACGAGATCAAGGCGCTGATCGAAGAATTCGATTTGCCCGAAGACTTCATCACGGACCTCCAGGACGCGGATGAAACCAGCCGCATGGAATATGAGGATAACGCCGTCCTCGTGATCATGCGCGTGCCGCTCTATTACAGGCACCGTTCGGCCAGTTTAGCATTCACTACGGCGCCTTTGGGCGTGATCGCGGTGCAGGATAAGCTCATCACAGTGTCTTTCTTTGACAACGAAGTGCTCAACGTCTTTCTGGACTGCAAGCACAAGCCTTTCCGGATCACCCAGCAGAGTTTCCTGCTGCAGATCGCCCTGCGCATCTCGCTCTATTTCCTGCGCTTCCTGAAAGAGATAAACCGCCGCACCAACAAGATCGAAAGCGAACTAAGCCAAAGCCTGCGCAACCAGGAGCTCTTCCGCCTGCTGCGGCTGGAAAAGAGCCTGGTCTATTTCTCAACTTCGCTAAAATCGAACGAGATCATCCTGGAAAGGCTGCAGCGTTCGCGCTGGCTGAATCAGGACCCGGAATCCGAGGACCTGGTGGAGGACGTGATCATCGACAACACGCAGGCCATCGAGATGGCGAACATCCACAGCAGCATCCTGAGCGGAATGATGGATGCCTTCGCCTCCATCATTTCCAACAACCTGAACGTGGTGATGAAGTTCCTCACCTCCGTCACCATCATCCTTTCCGTTCCCACGCTCATTGCCAGCCTCTACGGCATGAACGTGAGACTGCCTCTGGAGGGGAATCCCCACGCCTTTTGGGCGGTGATCGGGATTTCTGTGCTGGCTTCGCTGGTGCTGGTCTTGATCTTCATCCGCAAAAAGTATTTTTAAGGGACCGATATGTATAAACTTAGCGTTACCGATTCCTTCAGCGCCGCCCACCGCCTCTGCGGCTATGAAGGCGCCTGCAGCAACCTGCACGGGCACAACTGGACCGTGCGGGTGGCCCTGGAAGCCGAGCGGCTCGACAATATCGGCATGGCCATGGATTTCGGCCATATCAAGGCTCTGCTCAAAGAAATCACCGACGGGCTGGACCACGCCTATCTGAATGACCTCCCGGCCTTCTCAGAACAGAACCCCACCTCCGAAAACCTCGCCCGCCACATCTTTGAACGCATGGCGGAGACGCTGGCCGGAAAACCGGTCCGGGTCGCCGAGGTGGAGGTGCGCGAATCAGAGCGTTCCAGCGTGACTTATAGCCATGCTTAGGTTTGTTGAATCCTTTTTCGTAAAGAGCGCGGTGGAGCCGAAGGATTATCCCGCCAGTGCCTATCCTGAATTCGCTGTGGCGGGACGCAGCAACGTGGGCAAATCCACCCTCATCAACCTGCTCACGGAAAGGCGCAAACTGGCCAAAACCAGTTCCCACCCCGGCAAGACCCGCCTGCTCAACTTTTTCCTCATCCGCTGGAAGGACGATGACGCCGGAAAAGAGGGCTGTTTGCAGCTTACCGACCTTCCCGGCTACGGCTTCGCGGAAGTGAGCCAGGCGGAACAGGAAAAGTGGCGCAGGATGATCCATCACTATTTCAGCGAGCGCCAGCAACTGCGCGGAATCATCGTGCTGGTGGACATTCGCCACGAAGCCGACCCCAAGGACGTCCAACTGCTGGAATTGCTGCGCCTGCGCGAGATCGACCACTGCGTTGTGGCCACCAAGGCGGACAAGATTCCCAAAACCAAAGTGGCCAGGACCTTGGATTTGCTGGGCAAAGGGCTGGGCCTGCAAGGAATGCCGCTGTTCCCGGTCTCGGCCCTCAAAAACACCGGGCTGGCTCCGCTTTACTCCTGGCTTGGCAGGCATCTGAACTAAGGCCATGCCCCCCAGCTTCGATGTGATCGTGGTCGGCGGAGGCCACGCCGGGGTCGAGGCGGCCCTGGCCGCGGCGCGCAGGGGGGCGAAAACAGCGCTCTTTATCCTCAAGCTCGAATCCCTCGCCCGCTTGAGCTGCAATCCCTCACTCGGCGGTCCCGCCAAAGGCCATCTGGCCAGGGAAATAGACGCTCTGGGCGGTGAATTGGGCTATGTGGCCGACCTTTCCGGCATCCATTTCCGCATGCTCAACCGCGGCAAAGGCCCCGCTGTTTGGGCCCCGCGTAGCCAGAACGACCGCCAGCTCTATTCCCGGCTGATGCTCCGGCACGCGGAGGCGCAGGACGGGCTGCTGCTGATCGAGGCGGACGTGGCGGAAATCCTGGTGGAGCGGGGACGCGCGCTGGGAGTCAGAACCGTTGTCGGCACCGAATACCGGGCTCCACAGGTGATTCTCGCCACCGGCACCTTTTTGCGCGGCCTCATCCACGTGGGCAAGGTTTCCATCCCCGGCGGACGCAGCGGCGAACCCTCTTCCGAAGCGCTTTCGGGGTCATTGGACAGACTGGGCTTCCGGCTGGCACGCTTCAAGACGGGCACTCCGCCCCGGGTGGACATGCGCAGCCTGGACTATTCCTGCCTGGAGGAACAGCCCGGCGATCCCGAACCAGAGGGATTTTCCTGGTACCGAGACGTGAACCTTTCCAACCAGGTGAGCTGTTACCTGACCCGCACAACCCCGGAAACGCACAGAATTATCCGGGAAAACCTGCAGCTTTCGTCGCTTTACAGCGGCATCATCAAGGGCATCGGGCCCCGCTACTGCCCCTCCATCGAGGACAAGATCGTCAAATTTCCCCAGCGCGAAAGCCACCAGATCTTCATCGAACCGGAGGGCCTGAACACCTTTGAGGGTTATGTGAATGGCGTTTCCACCTCCCTGCCGCCCGAAGTGCAGGAAGCCGTGGTCCACAGCATCCCGGGGCTGGAACAAGCCCGGATCATGCGCCACGCCTATGCCATCGAATACGATTTCATCGAGCCCTCGGAACTCAGCCCCAGCCTGGAAAGCAGGCGCGTCAAGGGGCTTTGGCTGGCAGGGCAGATAAACGGCACCTCGGGATACGAAGAGGCTGCCGCACAGGGCATTATGGCCGGCATCAACGCCACCCTCGCCCTGGAGGGCCAACCTCCGCTCACGCTCAGCCGCGGCGAAGCCTACATTGGCGTTCTGATTGACGATTTGGTCACCTGCGGCACCAACGAGCCCTACCGGATGTTCACCTCCCGGGCTGAATACCGCCTGTTGCTGCGCCAGGACAATTGCGACGAACGCCTGATGCCCCTGGGTTACAAATTGGGTTTGGTTTCTGACCAGCGCTGGCGGCGCTTCCAAAGGATGCTGGAGCTGAAGGAAAGGGAATTGGAGCGCCTGCGGAGTGAAAAATCCTCATCCCATCCCGAACTGCGCGAACCCCAGAAATTCGCCGCCCTGCTCAAGCGTCCGGATACAAACTGGGCTAGGCTGGCGGAATTCGGCTACACCCCCTCGCCGGAGGTCACGCCGGACATCCTGCGGCGCTGCGAGCTGGAAATCAAATATGAGGGCTACCTCAAGCGGGCGGAAGAGGAAATGCGGCGCTTTCAGGCCTCTGAGGAACTGGCTTTGGACGAGGACATCGACTACCGAGCCATCGAAACCATCGCCTGGGAGGCCCGCGAAAAGCTGCAGCGCGTGAAACCCCGCAGCCTGGGCCAGGCCAACCGCATTCCCGGGGTGAATTACACCGACACGGCGGCCCTGCTGGTCTGGCTGCGCAAAAGACAGAAAACTGCTCCGGACGGATAACCCGGCCGCTCAGAAAGTCACGCTAAGCTTGGCGTAGGCGGTGTGGAGGTTCCGTTGGAATTCCCCGGTCGGATTGTTCCAGGTGGAAGCTTCGGTCTGCGTTTGGGCGGATTTGATGCCGACGAAGGCGAACCATTCCGGCCGGAATTCGTAGCGCAGGTTTCCATAGTAGTTCAGGGTCGCGCTGCTCCCAGCCAATTCATAGCTGCTGAACCCGCTGCCCAGGGTGACCTTGAAAACGGCTGTGGGCGTGTATTCCAGGGTGGCGTTGGCGATTATGTATTCATCGTCCAGCCGCACCTGCCCGGTATCGGGATCGGTCAGTTTGTCGTAACCGAACTTGTTCCAGCTTCCCACAAGGCTCAGGGACATGTTTTTCAGGGGGGCGGCCCAGGCGTTGATGTTCACACCGTGCTGGGGATATGTGCCGCTGAGCTGGTACACCAGGTTGTTTCCATACATATAGCCGGCATAGATCACGAGGTTGCTCAGTCTGGCCCAGGTGCAGCCCAGCATGCCGTTGTAAACGTCGTAAAGGTTGTCCGCGAGGTCGGGGATCCGGGCCAAACTTGCGTTCGCCAGTAAAACGAAGCGGGAATCCAGGTGAAGTCTGGAGAAAAACCCTGATTCATAGACGTAGTATGGTTCCAGGCTCAAATCTTTGAGATAACCGTAATACCAGCCGCTGAGGGAGGCGTTGCGGACCTTTTTATCCGCGTAGCCTTTGCTCCAGCTTATGGTTCCGCCCATAGCCGCATTGTCTTTTTCATACAGGTAACCGGCATCGTAGGCCAAATCCCTGGTCTTGAGCTCAAGTCCCGCCGAAATATCAAAATCACCGGGATCAGCCCGTAATCCGAAACCGACCTGGCAGCCCTGCTGAGGCTCCGTCAATTCTTCGGCTTCGCTGTCCCGGATCGAAAGGTTTACAGCCGAGTTCACATAGAAATGGGGCAGGTACTCCCATTCCATCGAACCGCTGTAAACGTGATTGTAATAACCTTTGTTCACCCGGCTTACGAAACCGTTGCTCATATTGAACCTTCGCCAGTTGGGGTTTATTGCCAGGGCCAGGAAATAGTCGCCGGGCTCGATCAGTTCCTCGCTATACCGGATATCTTTGTCATGGGCCCCCACCACGCCCCAGTTCAGGGCTTTGGTATTGCCGGTGGCTTTGAAGGCCAGGCGCGGCTGCACGATGTTGCGGGTGTTCAGCACGTCGTAGTCAAGCCCGAAGGCGTCGATGTCCTCGGTGAAAAAGAAACGGTTTTCTTCATAGTAGGGAGGTTTTATGGTGTTGTAATCGTCCTGGACCCTGTCCATGGGAACGTCTGAATAATCGGGGTTCAGCGCAAGTTTTATCCGGGTTCGCCGGCCGGGGTTGAAGGCGATGTCCAGCCCCACGTGTTCCGGGTCCCAGCTTGAGGTCCGGTCGATGAGGTTGTAGCTTTTCACGAAATAGGGCTTGAACGTGATGTCCAGCTTGTGGCGCACCGGGGTGCTCAATTCAATGTCCTGCGCTTTGAGGAAGTAATCCTTGCCCATTTTGGCAACGGCATAGGGTTGTGAGTGGTACTCCCTGTTCTGATAGCTGTAGCGCCCGAGGATGATTTTCCAGCGGTAAGGCTGCTCCTGCCTGAAGCGCAGTTCGCCCAGGGGGATGCGCATGGTTACGGTCCAGGTGTCGGAACTGATGTAGCTTTCGTAGCTGTAGTGGCTGTCCCAGGCAAAATCGACGTTGTGCTTTTCGTCCCGCACCCCGTCTGCCAGGTTTCCCAGGGGATAGGCTTCGTAATAATAGGCGTAGTAAGCATCCGGAATGGTGATGAGCTGCACCCGCAGGTAATCGGCAAGGGTGCCCTCGTCTTTCACGGAGATGGAGCCCCGGGTGAAGCTGGAGTCGATCGCGGCCTCGAAACGCACCATCAGGTCGTCTCCCTCCTGCCAGAGCCAGGCTTTGGTGGGCAGGGTTTCCGGTTTTTTGTCGTCGGGATCGATCCGCACGAAGCCTGTCAGCAAATTCGCGTCGGAAAGGACCGGTTCGGCGGAATCCGGCAGGGCCATCGCTCCGCAGCAGATCGCGAGCGAGGCCATGATCATGCTTAGCCAGGTTTTCATAAGTCATACCTCTTTAGCGTTATTCAGATTCGGGACACTGCGAAAGATTCTTTTACCTGTTGAGTATTTGTCAACTGTTTTTTCCATTCTCACTCGTTATGGCTTTCCAGACCCGCCTCCCGCTGGCGTCGAGCGCAGCATAGACGGCAGTAAATGATCCTGTAACCCCAAACCCACGTCGTTCCGGCTTGACCCGGAATCCAGTCCTTATCCCGTTATGGATCCCGGATCGATGTCACCTCACGGGCTCGCTGACGTCCGGGATGACGTGTCCTGGAGCCTGGCGTCCAGCGAACGCAGAGAGCATGGACGGCAGGAAATACTACTGTCGCCGATACTCTTCCTCGCTCTACGCCAGCCCACCACGTAATTTCAGGCTTGCCTCGGAATCCAGACCAGGCGGAATAGCCCATAAACCACCACCCTACCCCAAACCTACGTCATTCCGGGCTTGACCCGGAATCCAGTCCTTATCCCGTCATGGATCCCGGATCAAAGTCACCTCGCGGCCTCGGTGACGTCCGGGATGACGTATGTTCGGCTCTTCCGTCCAAGATGTTGCACGTCATTCCGGGCTTGACCCGGAATCCAGTCCTTATCCCTTCATGGATCCCGGATCAAAGTCACCTCGCGGCCTCGGCGACGTCCGGCATGACATGGCATTAGAGGCTGGCGTTGAGTGAGGCACGAGCATCGACGCCTGCAATGAACGATTTTTCTGATGCTTCCTGTCGTCCATGCTCACTACATTCGCTGTACGCCAGGCTCAAAGGAAAAAGGCGGTACAGCGACCGCCTCTACACATGTAGCGGCGCTCACCGAAGCGCCGCCCCCCAAAAACAACCACGTCATTCCAACCTTTGGGATGACATAGGTTCGGAATCCTATTTATCCCTGACCCATTCTCTTTTTCCGCGTTTTTCCGTGACGAATACCCATTTGCTGCCCACTATTAATTGAGCCTGACTCCTCCTTTGCCCCATCTCATTCACATCCCATTCACTTCCCGCTTAGTTCCCGCCCGTCAAACGGGAACTCAACGGGAGGCAGACAAGAGGCAAATGTGAAAGGGTAAATGGATAAACAACTCCCCCAGATTCAGGAAAAAGAGAAAAAGATAAGGCCCATGTTAAATTAGAGTGGTCGGAGTTCCTTCATCTCACCAAAAGCTGAGATATAGCATGACTTCTAACGATATTAACGTTATCAGTATCATTCGGTTATGAAAAAATGGATTCCAACCTTCTCTGTAATGACGGTAAATTGGTGATCAGGGTTACCCACCATAATTGAACTTGAGCCTTCTTTTATTCTTGCGACAGCCGCTATCGTTTACAAAGCCGGAAAAATCCGCTTGACACCAAAAGAGCTTCCCGACGATGGTCCCGCCAGTGAAAAATCACCGCTGAGGATTTGATGAAAGAAGGTTTCCTGCCCAAAAACGATTATCGCTCCATTTTTTTCACCGACCAGGCGGAGAAGTGCAGTGACGACATAAAGACATTATTCCTGAGGCACCTGGAGTATTCCCTGGTTAAGGATACCACCAACGTGCAGCCTTGGGACATCTATTTCGCCCTGGGCCTGAGCCTGCGCGACAAGCTTATCGAACGCTGGCTGCGAACCCAGTATGAATACCGCAAGCAGGACGTGAAGAAGGTTTTCTACCTCTCGATGGAATTCCTGATCGGCCGCCTGCTGGGCAACACCCTGGTCAACCTGGAAGAATACGACAACGCCTACGACCTGCTGAAAGAATACGGCTACGCGCTGGAAGACATCATCGAGCTGGAGCCGGACATGGGCCTCGGTAATGGCGGCCTGGGCCGGCTGGCCGCCTGCTTCATGGATTCGCTGGCCACACAGGCCTATCCCGCTTATGGTTACGGCATCCGCTATGAATTCGGCATCTTCAAGCAGAACATCGTGCGGGGCTATCAGGAGGAGGAACCCGACCACTGGCTGAAAAAGGGCTGCCCCTGGGAGATAAAGCGCCCGGAAATCACTTACAGGGTGCGTTTCCGCGGAAAGCTGGTCAGGGAGGAACAGCCGGACGGGCGCGTTGACTACCGCTGGGTGGACACCAACGACGTGATGGCCGTAGCCTGGGACATCCCCATCCCCGGCTACAAGGTGGGCAACGTGAACAACCTGCGCCTCTGGCAGGCCACCGCCACCGACGAATTTGACTTCGACTACTTCAACAGCGGCGACTACGTCCGCGCCGTGGAAAAAAAGAACATCTCCGAAAACATCTCCAAGGTGCTCTATCCCAACGACAACTTCCACCTGGGCAAGGTGTTGCGCCTGGAGCAGGAATACTTTTTCGTGAGCGCCACCCTGCAGGACATCCTCCAGGGCTGGAAACAGGACCACGACAGCTTCGCGGAGCTGCCGGAAAAGATCGCCATACAGCTTAACGACACCCACCCCGCCCTGGCCATCCCGGAGCTGCTGCGCATCCTCATCGACGAGGAAAGGCTGGATTTCGAGACCGCCTGGGACATCACCCGCCGCTGCTTCAGCTACACCAACCACACCATCCTGCCCGAGGCCCTGGAAAAATGGAGCGTGGAACTCTTCAAGGAACTGCTGCCCCGCCATCTGGAACTGATCTACCGGATCAACGACCATGTCCTTCGCGAGGTTACCCGGCTCTATCCCGGCGACCTCGCCAAGATGCGCAACCTCAGCATCATAGAGGAAGCGCCCGCCAAGAACCTGCGCATGGCCCAGCTCTGCCTGCACGGGTCCCACGCCGTGAATGGAGTGGCCAAGCTCCATTCCCAGATCATCAAGGACCGCATCTTCCCCGATTTTTACGGGATGTATCCCGAACGCTTCCAGAACAAGACCAACGGCATCACCCCCCGCCTCTGGCTGAAAGTGTGCAATCCCCAGCTCGCCAGCCTCATCAGCGAACACATCGGCGAGGCCTGGGTGGCGGATTTGGAGCTCCTCCGCGGCATTGAGCGCTATGCCGACGACCCCGAGTTCCTGGACGCCTTTCTGGAAATCAAGCAAATCAATAAAAACGCCCTCTGCCGACACATCTTCAAGGTCACCGGCATCCGGGTTTCCGCGGACAGCATTTTCGACGCCCAAATCAAACGCTTGCACGAGTATAAGCGCCAACTGCTCAACGTGTTGGGAACCATCGCCCGCTACCTGCGCATCAAGGACAACCCCCAGGCCTACTGCGTGCCCAGGACCGTGATCTTCGCCGGAAAGGCCGCCCCGGGCTACTTCCTGGCGAAAGTCCTCATCAAGCTTATCAACAACCTGGGCGTGGTGGTGAACAAGGACCCGGACGTCGCCGACCGCCTCAAGGTGGTCTTCCTGCCCGATTACACCGTCTCCCTGGCCGAAAAGATCATCCCCGCCACTGATGTTTCCGTGCAGATATCCACCGCCGGATTCGAAGCCAGCGGCACCGGCAACATGAAATTCGCCCTTAACGGCGCCCTCACCCTCGGCACCATGGACGGCGCCAACGTGGAAATGGCCGAGGAGATCGGGGCTGAAAACATGTTCATCTTCGGCCTCGATGCCGGGGAGGTAAGCGCCCTCAAACAAAGCGGTTACAACCCCTATTACTATTACAGCAAAGACCCCGAGCTGCGCCGCGCCATCGAAGCCATCGCCTCGGATATGTTCTCGCCCAAAGAAAAAGGCATCTTCGACCCCATCGTCCGCTCCCTGCTGGATTCCGGCGACCCCTACTGTATCATGGCGGATTTCCGCTCCTTCCTGGAAGCTTCCCAGCGCATCGATACGCTCTGGCAGGACCGCCGCGCCTGGGCCAAAAAAGCCGTCCTAAACGTCGCCCGCTCAGGCAAATTCTCTTCCGACCGCGCCATCCGCGAATACGCGAACGAAATCTGGGACGTGAAGCCGGTCATGCTGGACCTGCCCTGAACCCGGAGCGAAAGGTGAGACCCGCCGGCCCGGGAAAATGCCTTCCGCTTCTCGCGCTCGCGCTTTTGCTGCCGGCCTTCGGCCCTGGCCAGGTGGTTATCAACGAAGTCTGCTACGACCCCGCCGGAGCCGATGGCGGCAAGGAGTGGATTGAGCTTTACAACGCCGGCGACACGGACGTCAACCTTCAGGGGGCCAGGCTGTTAAGCGGCGGTGCCGAATTCAGGGAGTTTTTCACTTTTCCCCACTATGTCCTCCGTGCGCGCCGCTTTGTGCTGGTGGGAGGCGAGCAGGTCAGCCAGGCGGTTTTCCACGTTCCCATGACTCTCCAGAACGGAGGTGCGGAAACCGACGGGGTCCGCTACCTCGGCCCGGATGGATTTTACACCGACACACTGCTTTACGATTCCCCCAACAGCAATAATCTGCCCGACGACACCGGGGCGGCGGGAACAGATTTTGCCCCGGACGTGGCGGAAGGCAATTCCCTGGCCCGGCGCATGGATGGCTATGACACAAACAACTGCGCGGCAGATTTTTGCGAGGAGGCGGAGCCTACCCCGGGACTTACCAACCGCGTCCGCGCCGATTACGCCCTCCTGCATCCGCAAGCCTGGCGGGATGAGGGTTCCTGGCGCTTCGGACTCTGGGTGAAAAACCTCTCCGACATCGGCCCCGCGCTCTGCGCCGGACTGAGCGTCTGCCTGGACGGCCTGAAGATAGCGGAAAATACAGTTTCCGACCTCGCTGCCGGGGATTCGCTGCGGATGCTCTACACCCTGCCCGTTTCCGATGACCTGAACCACCGGGTCACCGCATTCCTGGATCTGGAAAACGACCCCGACCCTTCCAACAATTCCGTTGCCCTGGACCTCTTTCCGCAGAACCTCAGCCAGCCGCGGCTCAATGAGTTGATGTTCGCTCCCGAGACCGGAAAGCAGGAATGGATCGAGCTTTGGGTGGAATCGCTTCCCACCCGGGGGGATTTCAGCATTCGGGACGCGAACGGCAACGATTTCAGCTTTTCCCTGCCCGGGGGCGCCGGTTATTTTGTGCTCTGCGCGGCTCCGGAGCAGTTTCTGCTTCATTATCCCGGCTGCCCCGCCGACGCCGTGGTCGGCACCAGCGGCTGGGCCGCCCTCAACAACGATGGCGACAGCATCCTGCTGCTGAACGCGGAGGGAGACAGCCTCGACTGGATGGGCTATTCCAGCGCGAACCTGAGAGCGGGGGTTTCGCTGGAACGCCAGCAGAATTCAGGGCAGCAGGCCTTTTGGCGCCTTTCGCTCGATCCCTCCGGCTCCACCCCCGGCCGGGCCAACAGCCAGAGCGCGCAGGTGCCCGATTTTCAAGGCCATATCAGCGTCCAGGGCAGCCCCTGCAACCCCCGCGAGGGCCAGAAAATAAGCCTGTTCCATAAACTGGAAAGCCCCCAAAACTACGTCAACTGCAAGGTTTACGACATCAGCGGCGGCCTGGTGCGGGTCCTGGCAGACAACACCCCGGTTCCCGCGGAAGGCAAAATCGACTGGGACGGCAGGGACACGGCGGGCAAAATCGTGCCTCGGGGAAGATATTTCTTCGCTTGGGAATCCCGCCCCTCGGAAGGGCAAAAGGCATTGAGGGAACAAGTTACGGCGGTGATATTCTACTGAGGGGCGTTCCCTCGGAAGCCGTCCCAAGAGATTCACCTGCCAGCCCGCTGAATAACCTGTCAGCCAGGCCCTGAGCGCCCGTTTCCATCCTCCTCCCACGCCTCTCGCACAATCCCCGCGTCAAATGCGGGCATCATGCGGGAGACACGCCCCAAACTCAGAACAGGGCCTTAACGGCCTGACTGCATCATCAGTCTATACGCTGGCGTCGAGCGAGGAACGAGCATCGACGACAGCAATAGCACCTGTCATTCATTCCGTTGACCTTCCTGTCGTCCATGCTCACTGCGTTCGCTGTACGCCAGGATACATCAGCATCGACGACAATAGCTCCTGTCACCCAAAACCCACGTCATTCCGGGCCTGACCCGGAATCCATTGCATATCCTTTCATGGATCCCAGATCAATGTCACCTCACGGGTTCGGTGACGTCCGGGATGACGTAGCCCTGGAGGCTGGCGTCGAGCAAGGAACGAGCATCGACGGCAGCAGCAATAATCCCTGTAGTCCAAGCTCGCAAACTCGCTGGACTCCAGGCTCCACCAACATCTACGGCAGCAATGAATGATTTTTCAGATGCTTCCTGCCATTCATGCTCACTACGTTCGCTGTGCCAGGCCAAATCCCAGCCCGGCTTTTTCTCAAGACAAAGTTACGTTCAAAGCATTGATTTCAGGTCTGCCACGAACTCCCGGACATGTTCTTCCGTGGTGTTGAAACTGCACATCAGCCGCACCTCGTTGCGGGCTTCGTTCCACATGTAGAAGCGGTATTTTTCCTGGAGGGTGGGGGTGATGTCGGGCGGGAGTATCACGTAGAGGGAATTCACTGTCACCGGCTGGGTTATGCGCACTTGCGGAATATCCCTGAGCCGGGAGGCGAGCAGTGCGGCCATCTTGTTGGCGTGCAGGGCGTTGACACGCCAGAGCTCATCTTCCAGATAGGCGTCGAACTGCGCGGCGATGTAGCGCATCTTGGAAAAGAGCTGGTTTCCCTGTTTGCGGTAGAAACGCAGGTCCGCGGTCTGTTCCGGCGTGAAGCTGATCAGCGCTTCGCCGAAGAGGAGGCCGTTTTTCGCTCCGCCCAGGCTCACCGTGTCGGCCCCGACGTCCTTGGTCATCTCTTTCAGGCTGCATTCCAGGGCGGCGGCGGCGTTGGCGAGCCGTGCGCCGTCGATGTGCAGAAACATCCCGTGTTCGTGGGAAAAGTCAGCCAGGGCCTTGAGTTCGGCCAGAGAATAAAGCGTGCCGTATTCCGTGCTTTGGGTGATGGAGACCACCCGGCCCTGGGAATGGTGCTGGTCGCGGTTGGTGAGCAGATGCGGATGGATGAGCTCGGGGGTCAGCTTGCCGTCCCGGGTATCGATCACCTTCAGCCGCGCCTGGGTGAATTTCTGCACGGCTCCGCACTCGTCAACGTTGATGTGGGCCGTGTTGGCGCAAAAAACCGCGTTGTAGGAACGGAGGTAGTTTTGCAGGGCCACCACGTTCGCCCCGGTTCCGGTGATCAGGAAAGCGGCCTCGCAGCCGCCTCCGAACAGCCATTCGAGCTTTTTCAGCACTTTTTCGGTGAGGGGATCGTCCCCGTAGGCGGGACAATAGCCCAGGTCCGCTTTGTGCAAGGCTTCCCAGACCTTGGGATGCACTCCGCTGTGGTTGTCGCTTCCAAAACTTATAGGATACATTTTTTCTCCCAGATTGCGGTCACGGCTCCGGTTGTTCGTCCTGTCCCGATGCTTCGGGAGGGTCGGTTTCTGGAACCGTAACTTCTATTTCCGCCGGTAGTTCCAAGTCCGGCAGGGCTTTCATTTTCCTCCTCTGGCGCAACGTGGCGATGATCACCATAAAAGGCAGCAGTGCGAAGATTAGCGAGGAAAAGCCGGTGATGAGGTAGATCCAGGCTTTGCGGCGGCTGGCTTCCGCGAAATCCAGGCTGAAGCTGTGGAGGTTGGAATTGTAGGCCCGGCCGAAAGCTTCCGCGAAACGGACCCGTTCTCCCCGGCGGTTGTGGGCGGCCACGATGTTCCAGAACGCACGCCAGGCCTTCGGGTCTTTCTCGCGCATGTAACGCACGGCGAAATATGAGGTTAAATAGTACATTTCCCAATCTTCCCGCTGCTTCGGATAGTTGTAGGCCAGCCTGAAGAGGTCCATGCGGTTGCCCCAAAAGCGTTCCCTCACATAGTGATAGTAGCGGTCGAGCCCCAGTTGGTGCCCGTATTCCGTGGCCAGGCCTTCGTGCAGCCAGAGGGGGGCCCCGATCATCAGTTCGTCCAGCAGCCAGTGGGTGTATTCGTGCAGGATCAGCCCGCTGTAATTGGCGGGAACCTGGTCGGCGCTGCGGGCATAGATGCGGCGTTCCCGGCCGGAATAGAAAGCCTCGCTGAATTCCACAATGGCGCCGCGTCCCCGGGCCAGGGCCTGGTAAGAGGCGCGGTCAGGAACGATGAAGATTTCGGCCTTGCCTTCTGGATAGACGCCCAACTCCATCTGGAGCTTTCCTATCCTCGAGTCCAGTTCATCCACGAAGCTCCGGCCGCCGGGGAAACCGCCATCCACGCTGTGGATAACGAAGTTTTCCGTGAAGGCCGCCACCTTGTATTCCTGAGCCGCCAATCCCGCAGCGAGCAGGCAAAGCGCGAACAGCCAAAGCAGGCGTTTCAGTTCGGCAACTCCTTGCGCCCCAGAAGGGTATAATAGTCCGTGGCGTCTTTTTTGGCCACGTTGCCGGAGGGAACTTTGTCTATCCTGATTTCGTGTTCGAAGCCATAGAGCCTGAAGACCAGCAAATCCCCCTCTCTCACCTCGGCGGAGGCTTTGGCGGTTTTGCCGTTCAGGCTCACCAAGCCCTTGTCGCAGGCCGTTTTGGCGATGTTTCGGGTCTTGGTGAGGCAAAGCTTGTTGAGCAGTTGGTCAATACGCATGGCGAACCCCTTTTTCGGAGGCGTATTTCTATATGGTTCTGATTGTTAACGGGATAAGAGCCGCTGCGTTTCCAGGGCGATCATCAGCTCTTCGTCGGTGGGAACCTTCAGCACCGTCACCCGGGATTCCGGCGCGCTCAGCAGCGCTATGTCGGAGCCCGCGTTGGCGTTGGCTTCAAGATCCAGCCTGATGCCCAGGGCATCCATATCCTGGCAGACCTGTTCGCGCATGACGGACATGTTTTCGCCAACCCCTCCGGTGAAAACCAGCAGGTCCAGGCCGTTCATCGCGGCGAAATATGAGCCGATGTATTTCTTTATGCGATAGCAATATACGTCAAACGCCTGAATGGCGGCGGGGTTTTTGTGGATAGCCATCTGGTCCTCGATTTCGCGCATGTCGTTCGAAATCTGGGAAAGGCCGAGCATTCCGCTTCTCTTGTTCAGGATGACGTTCACTTCGTCCACCCCCATCCCCATGTTTTTCTGCATGTGGATAGGCAGGGCGGGGTCGATGTCGCCGCAGCGGGTGCCCATCATCAGGCCTTCCAGCGGGGTTAGGCCCATCGAGGTGTCGATGCTTTTGCCGCCGTCTATGGCGGTGATGGAGGCGCCGTTGCCAACGTGGCAGGTGATGATTTTCAGGTCCTCGATGTTTTTGTTCAAATACTCAGCCGCCTGCATGCTCACATACTTGTGGGAAGTGCCGTGGAAGCCGTAGCGGCGGATTTTGTGGACCTTGTAAAAGTCCAGCGGAAGCGGATAGAGAAAGGCTCGTGGAGGCATGGACTGATGGAAGGCGGTGTCGAAAACCCCGCACTGCGGAACGGAAGGCATGTTGGCCTTCACGGCCTCGATCCCTTTCAGATTGGCGGGGTTGTGCAGCGGCGCCAGCGAGACGCATTCCTGCATCACGTTCACCACGTGGTCCGTGATCACCACGGCGTCCGAATAGTGTTCCCCGGCATGCACGAGGCGGTGTCCCACGGCGTCGATTTCGCTCTTGTCGCCGATAACGCCGTTAACCTTGTCCAGCAGCGAGTCGATTATGAGCTGGAGACCCTGTTCGTGGTTCTCGATCACCATTTCCCGCTTTTTCTTGGTGAATTTTTCGCTTTTGTAGGTGAAGAGCGCGATGTCTTCCCCGATCCTTTCCGCGATGCCTTCAGCCAGCACGTGCCGGGGCTCGATGTCGATGAACTGGTATTTGATGGACGAACTGCCGCAATTGAGCACTAAGATTTTCATTTGTTCCTCGTTGTTTTGTTTTTTTGTCCAAGTCGGCGCGGAGGGGCAAAACTGTCAACCGATTTGGCTGTCCGGCGCTTTTTGGCTACGCGTCCACGTTTATCCGCGCCCCATTCACGTCCGGCTGAAAAAGCCACAACCCCGGCCCTCGGGCGGGTGGGGGCGAAAGGCAGGCCGGATCAGGGAAAGAGGCGGATCAGAAGGGGTGTGGTGAAGAGGGATATGAGGGTTGAGACCGAGACCATGGTGGCGGCGAAGGAGCGGTCCATGTTCTCGCGGTCGGCAAAGATAAGGGTGTTGAAACCCACCGGCAGGGCGGAACAGGTGAGCACCACCAGGCGCGGGACGCCCTGCAGCCCGAAGAGCAGGGAAAGCGCGAATCCGGCGGCGAAACCCAGGCCCATCCTGATGAACACGGCTATCAGCGCCTTGCCCAGATGGGAGAGCTTGGGCGCGAAAGCCAGTCCCAGAGCCACCATCATCAGCACTCCGATGGGCTGGCTCAAAACCTCCAGCAAGGTAATCGCGGCAGGCGGGATGTGCAGTCCGAATCCCTTGATGGCAAAGGCGATGGCCATGGCCCAAAGCGGCAGCAGGGTGAGGAATTTCTTTATCTGGATGCGGTCGCTGTGGGCGTTGTCTCCGTATTTGATGGCGTTGTAGTAGCTGAAAGTGAAGATCAGGATGGTGTTGCCGATGTCGTAAAGAGAGGCGAGGGCAAGTTCCTCGCTGCCGATAGCCTTGAAATAAGGCAGGGCGAAGGCCGTGTTCATGATCATCGTGCCCACCAGGAAAGAGCCGAAAGTGGGGCGGGGCATGGCCAGTTTTTTGCCGATGGATGATGAAATGAAATAGATAATGAAAACCACCAGCATGGCGATCAGCGGGACCAGCAGCATGTTCGCGGAAGGCGTGGCACGGTAGATGGCGAGGATCATCAACGGGGGCAGGCAGACGTTGAGCATGAAGCGCAGCAGCACCGGGGCGTCGTCTTTGGAAAGGAATTTCAGGCTTTTCAGAACGATGCCGAGGGCGAAGGAGAAGACGAGGACGATGTTTTGTTCAGTCATGGCTTTTTAACGCAGGGGCTGGAAGAAGGAGAGACACGGAGAAAAGGGGGAAGGCCGGCCTCCGTGAAGGGTTGAAAGACATAAGGGTTGCGGACACACGCTTCCTAAAACCGGATTCCCGCTTCAATCGCCGGGGGCGTAAAAGACCTTGTAGAGAAGGTCCAGATCGGCCAGCAGCCTGGCGTTGCGGGTTTCCTCCGCCCGGTTTTCCGGCTTCTCGAGCAGTTGCCAGGCGGGGTCTTGGGCCAGGGCTTGGGCGAGGTTCCACTTGCGTTTGAATCTCCTGCCCTCCAGTTGGCTGAGCGCTTCCAGTTGTTCAGGGCTCAGGCGCTTGTCCAGGCCATGTTTTTGCAGCAGTTCCAGCTTCACCAGCAGGGGGTGGTTTTCGCTGATGGAGATGATTTCCCTGGCCTGTTCTGGCGGGTAGGCGTCTTCGAAAGTGAGTTCCCGGTAGATTTCCATCTCGGTCTTGAAGGTGCGCAGGTTCACGAAGCTAAGCTTGTTGGTGTCGATCCCCCGGCGCCCGATTTCTTTCACCGCGCTCTTGTCCACGCTGTAGGTTAGGGGATGGCGGACCTCGAGCTCAAAGACGTTCTGCGTGATGAAGAGGGCGACGAAGGAAAAAAGGAAGGCCATCGTCGGCGCGGCGATCCAGGCCAGGGTGACCTTGCCGAGGACATTGTAGCGGATGTTTCTTCCGCCTTTGGCGAGCCCGATTCCGATCACGGCGCCCACGATCACCTGGGTGGAAGAGATCGGCACCAGCGGAATGGGCGGAAGCCCCAGCGAGACAAGCAGGTCATGCAATCCGCGGGAGGAAAAGAGAAAGAGGACGATGGTCTCCGTGAGCAGGGCGACCAGCGCCGTGGCGGGCGAAAGCTGAACGATATCTTTGCCCACGGTGCCCATCACCCGGTGGGAATAGGTGTAAATGCCCAAAACCACTGCCAGTGCGCCGATGATGTAAAGCTGCTGCACGCCGGTGATGGATAGGGAGGGGCCGAGCGCGATATCCTTGAAGGGCGTGACCGGAACAAAGACGCCCACAGCGTTGGCGATGGTATTGGCGCCCAGGAAGTAAGACCCCACGGCGCCAAAGAAGATGAGGGCGTAGCGGATGATCATGTCCTGTTCCAGCAGGTGGCGCTTCGAGTTGTTGACCCAGCCGCGCACGATGTAGAAGAGCAGGGCGGCTATTCCGGCGGCGACGACGAAGGCGGTTATCCAGCTGCTGGCGATGGTGAGCAGGGAACCGAAGTTGGTGAGGCGCCCGGAAAAGTAGTTCCAGCCGATGAGCGCGCCCACGATGGTCTGTGAAACGGAGACGGGAATGCCCAGCCGCACTATCACCAGGATGGCCAGCGCGGCGGCCAGCGCCACGGTGAAAGCGCCGCCCAGGGCGTCCACCGAACCCAAACGGCCCAGGGTGCTGGAGGGTCCGCTTCCCTCCAAAACCGCTCCCAGAAAGTAAAAGACCGAGGCGATCAAGGCTGCCTGGCGGAATCTGATCATGCGGGTGGAAACAGCGGCGCCAAAGATGTTGCCGGTGTCGTTGGCCCCCATCGACCAACCTATGAACAGGCCGCTGATCAGGAAAATGTAGATCATGCCGGGGTCAGAGTTGCCTTTTGATGGCGTAGATGGCCAGGCGGTCGCAAACGGCCTGGGCGTAATCGGAGATTTGTTCGATGTGCAGGGCGAACCAGCGCAGATGGGACTTTTGAGCGAGTTCCATATCCTGGGCGAAAATGAGGCGGCGCAGCTTTTCGCCCAACTGGTCGGCCTCGCGCTCGAAGAAATAAACCTTGTGGATGTAGTTGTTCACCTGGGCAAGGTCGCGGAAAAAGGAGCGCACGGCATAGGTGAGCTGCTCCACGGCCGCTGTCGAGGCTTTGGTGGTCTGTATCCAGAGGTCGTTCGCCTCCTGCGGTATCTGCGGCATTTCGATGGAAAACTGCATCAGCGTGTCCTTGATGTTGTCCATCACCTCGTCCGTGTTTTCCAGAATGGCCAGAACGTCGCCCCGGTTTTCCGGGATGAGGGTGCGTTCGTAAAGATAACGCTCTATCGCCACGCGCAGGTCGTCGGCCTTTTTTTCGTTTTCGCGGATGAGGTTCAGCCGCTCTTCAAACTGCTCATACCTGCCCAACAGGTAATCCTCCACGCCAAGCTGGAAGAGCAGCGCGGAATCGCTTACCACATCCAGGAACGTGTCAATCTGCGACTCCACGAACTTGGTGGTTTTCAGCGCCAGTGCCATGTCAACTCCTGTTCTCTGTTATAGTCAATGTAACCTTTCAGTTTATTTTCAACCTTATAAATCTGTCAAGCGGAAAAGCGCGGACCCTTATGCGTCATTCCGGGCCTGACCCGGAATCCAGTCCGGGCTGAATAGCCCATAAACCCCCACCCAGCCCCAAACCCACGTCATTCCGGGCTTGACCCGGAATCCAGAAAACACTGTCACTTCACCATCCCTGGCGTCCAGCGAACGCGGTGAGCATGGACGACAGCAATAGCTCCTGTCACCCCACACCCGCGTCATTCCGGGCTTGACCCGGAATCCATCACTTATTACATTCCTTGCGCCTCTTGCGCAGTTTGCGTCTTACGCATGCGGCGAGATTTCGACAGCATTCTTGAAACCCAGGCGGTTGAAGACCAGTTCCAGCATGAGCAGGATGATCAGTTCAAAGAACGCCTGTTCGTCATCTTCTTTGATGAAGGGGATGTCCACCAGCTTGTTCACTTTGGCGGCCAGTTCCCGGGCGAGTTCTTTCAGCAGGTTCTCGTTCATTTGTCTCTCCTTGTTTTTTTTACCACAGAGTCACAGAGGGAAAGCGGAGTTCGTGGAAAGGTGGAAGGGGACTCCCGATCCCTGGAGTCCAGCGAGCCTGCGAGCATGGACTACAGGAATTGATGCTGTTGTCGTCGATGCTTCGTTCTACGCCAGCCCATCCCTCTTTTTATCCCGTAGATCCTGTCATCCGCGTTCCCTTCAATTCGTGGACGGTAAAAGGAGGGGGCCTTCCGACCCCCTCTTACCCTCCGGGTCAGTAGGCTTCGGTGAGGTCGTCGTAGTTGGCGACCTTTTTCAGGAAGCCGTTTTCGATGGCGTTTTTCACGGTGCTGACGCTGGCGCCGCCGAGTTCGAAGTCTTCCACGGTGAGGGTGGAGATGTCGATGCTGGGCGTCTTGTCCTGCCAGGCGTGGAGCGCTTTCACCCAGAGCGCGTAGCCGTTGGGCGGATACTGCGTTTTGGGCACGTTTTCGTTGCCGTTGCGCTGGGCGTAGGTTTTAAGGTCCGCCTTATACTCGGGCGAGGCCCCGGCCCAAAGGATGGCCAGGTTGCTGCCGGTTTTGCCCAGGTTGTCGTTGTGGACGGTGAGCCTGGGATACACGTATTCACGCCCGATGCAGAGCTTGTGGTCCCGGTAGCTGCCATAGACCATTTCGTCGATGGTGCCGCTGTAGGTCGCGATGCCGTATTTGAATTTCACCTTCATGGCTGTGTCCTCCTTGTTTTATTGGGATTTTCCTTTCCGCGCGAACGGAAACACATCCCTCTATAAACGTGCGTATGAGAAAAATGGGGTTTCGCGGAAATATTTTGCGTTTCCGGGGAAAAAGCCTTACACAGACTGCAGGTAGCGGCGCTCGCCGAAGCGCCGAAACTCCCAAACCAACGTCCAGAAACAATCTCAATCCCAGCCTCCATCCCACGTCATTCCGGGCTTGACCCGGAATCCAGTGCATATCCCCTTCATGGATCCCGGATCAATGTCACCTCGCGGGCTCGGTGACGTCCGGGATGACGTATGTTCGGCTCTTCCGGCCAATGTCTTACACGTCATTCCGGGCTTGACCCGGAATCCAGTACATATCCCCACTCATGGATCCCGGAGCCTGGCGTCCAGCGAACGCAGGGAGCATGGACGACAGGAAGAAATGGAAAGAACCACTCATTGCTGCCGTCGATTCTCCGCTCCGATGCCAGCTCTCACCATCACTTTCCACCCCTCCAAAACACCCCCAAAAATCCCATCGCCGATCCCCCAAAAAAAAGCCCAAAATTCCCCTGCAAAAACCTTGACACGATATAAGGGGTAATTAATTTGGCACGGTTGCAATGCTTTTTGCTCCGGCGTTTTCCGCCAAGCCGCTGCCACGGTTTCGGTTGGCATTTTCGGGGCAAAAAAGAAAGCCCTCAGGGGGCGCAAAATCTTAAAAGCCGGCAGTGCTGCCACACCACCGGCAGAACTTGCTATCGTCATAGGGCAGTAGCTTTTGCCTTTATATGGCGGTGTCGGGTTTCTGTCAAGTGTGAAATGTGGATGGATGTGGATAACTTTCCACTCCCTCCCTTCGCGGAGCTTCCGGCAAGGAGGAATAATGCTGAAACCGGCATTATCTCAAGTGTTTAAGCCGGACGCCAGTTTAACCGGCGCGTCCAACCCCGGCGCTTCCGCCGCTTCCAACCGCCACACCCCGGGGAGGGGCGATGGATGAGAGTCTCTGTGTAAAAGGTCTGGAGAAACAAAAACTGAACCACGCCCTGGAATGGCTAAAAGCCAGGCAGGGCAAACTGCTGGGCGCCCGGCTCGCGCTGGACGCATTTTACAACCGCGAACCGGAAAACGACGGATTCCGGGCTCCCCTTTCAAACGCGGACGTGGATTGGCACGGCTACAGCCACGGCGCCATCCGCGAATTGCTGGTCCCGATGGCGGACAGGAAAACCCTTTACCAATGCCGCGAGCGGGGCAGGAAGCTCATCAAAGCCGCAGCCGCCCATCTCGAGCTTGGCCACTCGGAACAGGCCGAAGCCTGCGAAAACGAGCTGCGGGCCATCCGCGCCTACCTTTCCGAGGTCACGGCCCCCGGAGGCAGGATAAGGAACTTCCCCGCCAGCCGCGTGAAAAACTACCAGGCGGACATGCAGGCCTGGTATTACCTGCTGCGCAAGGCGGAGGAAGACGACCCCCGGGTCCACGCTTTCCTGCTGGCCCACGTCCGCCCCGGAACCCCCTTCCTCTGGCTGGATTGAACCCCTGCCGGGGATGGGGCGAAGGGAGAAAGCGACGGAAATGATGGGGCGCCGGAAAGGAAAACCAACGCCGGCAAAGGGAACGGAACCGTGAAAAAACCCGCGCCGCGGGCCTGAAGCTGGCACGGAAACAAGGCCGCGGATGATTGTCAGCGGCCCTGAAAGGAATTAGCGGACGGCTTGAAACCCCGTCCGCTTTTTCTTTGTGGGGATGGCATCCTGGCGTACAGCGAACGCAGTAAGCATGGACGGCAGGAAAATTGCAGAACAACGGCAGGATGTATCGGAAGGACGTTAACCTTCCAGCCTGCTGATGCTCCTCTAATCAATTCGTCGTGCTGGCGTCATATAATTCCCTCCGCTAGAATCATATGGGGTCGGTACAATCTTAAATTGTCAGAATTAAACTCATATTTCACATCACATTCAACTTCAAACGCATCAAGTATTTTCCACCCCTTGGTCTTGTAGATATTATTATTCTCCTTATATATTTCAAAGCCTATGATGAAGTGAATAGCATCGTGGGTAACCTTGAAATCTTCTGAAGGAGAAAGGTAGAATGATCTCATAGAAGAACTTATCGTGGATTCGCTATATGTCTTACACTCGATGTAATGATTCGTCCCGTCAGGTGTTTTGAATTCTATATCAGGATATCCAGTAGATTTAACTTTCCCTGACATGGTTTTAGGTTTATAAGCTTGTAACTTGTATTTAACAAGGCTATCAATAACGAATTCTTCTATATCATTACCCACCTCGTTAGCCCTGGTTCGTATAATCCCCTTCTTATTTATTTCTTCGCATGTCCATTTCGCGACTTCAATCAATGTATTTAATACTGATAAATGTTCAACATTGCCTGGGTCATACTTAATGACCTTTTTATCACAGATGCTCTCAATTATTAGAGGAAAAGGAATTCCTTTGAGAGGAGTGAGCATCTGTTTAATAACGTGCTCCAGTTTTTGAACATAATTATTATCAATCATTTCTCTTGATCTCCCGGTATCTGTTATACGCATATGCGAATTTACTCATCGGTGTTAGAAGTGGTATTCCTATCAGAATATAGAGATACTGTAAACTCTATGACACTATTTAGATAGTCTATCATCCGGGTTTCCTTAGTAATACAATTCTATTGGTGTTAGTTCCCTTGCTGTTGTTGCGCACCCCCCAGATATTGGACGTTTTTGTGAATTGTTGTGAGTTTATAATGACTGCCAATACTTCAAAGCCTGTCTGTATTCCTATAGGCACGATACATTCCTCTAATTTTACCGTCCCCCCGCGTACTTCTCCAACCTCGAAAGCAACATGGCCATTCGGCTTCATGATCCTGAACAGTTCTTTAAACACCGATGTCATAAAGTCTTTCCATTTGTCAAGCTTGTTGGTTACAGTAATGTTCTTTTGCACACTCTCTATGTCTATATCGTTGAACCAGCATCTTAACCAGTTATCACTGGCATAATCAATAACATTCAGGAATGGAGGAGAAGTCACAACCAGTGAGATACTGCTATCTGCAATCTCCCGCGTTTGTGCAGCATCTTTAACAAGCCATACAGCCTTCTCACCGATCTCAAACATTGACTTCCGGAGTCTTGGTGTAATATCTCTTTGAAGCTCAAGTGTTTTCTTGAGCATGATCTCTTTTGTGTCTTTGTAGTTGGGCACCAGACCATATTTTTCATTGAACTCAATCTGCTTTTGAGGAGAGCATGCCTGGTTTGGAGGAAGGGTATAAACTGAAAAGAAATACTTTGAGTGGCCGGAAAGTTTATTGGTAGCCACCATTCTTATCCAGTCGTCAACATAATCCTGATTACCATTTGCCTTGCGTTCAATCAAGTAATCACGTAACGATACCAGTTCTCCCAAGGTATCTTTGTGATAGAACATCGATAAATCTATATCTGCTTTTCTGTCTTTATATAGCTTGATAGTGGATAGTCGTTCTTTTATCTCATGTATCTCGGGTATTTTTATTCGGGGTGATGATAAGATGATACTGAGAGGGTTTATATCGTTTGCAATCACATTTCGATCACATAAAGCTGATTCAATAGCTGTTGTTCCCCTGCCGCTAAATGGATCATATACATAATCACCGGGTTGTGTAAATCTATTGATAAAATAATTTGGCAGTTGTGGTTTGAAACATGCCCTGTATGCTATCTCCTGTATGCTGGAGGCTTGTCTTTGTTTCGAGGTCCAGAACTCATCTGTTATTATCGGATATCCATCTTTATGAACGTTTATCTGTCTTGACGACACTTTCGTTGATTCAAAAATCGTCATATTGGTCATCAGACTTGCATGAAGCGGCTCCAGGGTTTTGATTATATCCCTCATATCATCCATATTCATTACCAAAACATTATATCTTCACCTGCTTGGGGTAGTTTTTGATCGTCTCTTTGAGTTGCGCCAAAGAATAATTCATGGGATTCCACATCATCAGATTACTTGCCATCTATCGTTTTATTTACTCCATATCTTTAACATGCAGTCAAATACTTTTTTTCGGGCTCCTCTCCAATCTGTCAAGGATATTTTTCCCGACTCTCGAATCCCCCCTGCCTTCGCAGGCCGGCATCCAATTCTTTTTCCGGCTTCAGGATCAAGTCCGGGATGAAGTGTTGACTCGGTCACGCCAGGGGGATCATGCCAGAACCAGGACCGGAACGCTGCAATTCAGAACCTTTCCCAGGTCAAATTCACAAATTCCCAAGTTCCCTTCTTAGCGACCCCCCGCAGGGGCAGATGCTGCATCCGGGACAATAGACTAACATATATCCATATATAACATATATATACCTATCTAACTACTAATACCTACTAATTTAGTATATATTATGTTATATAGTATATATATCAGTATGTTGGATATTATCCTCACGGACCGGGGCAAAAAGGTCCGGAGAAAGGGAATTTGGGAATTTGTGAATTTGACACCCAAAAAAGGGCCGGCTTTCACCGGCCCGTTTCCTTTCTCAGCTTATGTCGATCCCGGCCAATACGGGATTGAGGGAGTATTCCAGGGCTATTTTGTTGTTTGTGCCCCTGTGTTCGTGGCAGAGAATGGCCTGCCTTTCGATCAGGCTTTGGATGCAGTTCCTGAATTCACGTGAGGTCATCCGGCTTTTGTTCAGCAGCCGGCTGTGGGTCATTTCCTGTTCCGGCGCTTTTTGCAGCAGGCGCAGGATTTTCCTTTCCTCGTCCAGTTTGCTTCCTTCGGTGAGTTGTTTCAGGAAGGGCCGGGTGTTTTCGTAGTAGTATTGGCAGAGGTACCATGCTTCCCGGGCGGTTTTTCCGTCCACTTTGTTTTTGAGGAACCATGTTTGGAGGCGGTCGTTTCCGGCTGCTTCGCGGAGGTCGCGCCAGTTTTTGAGGAGGAAGATGAGGATGCAGAAGCGCCAGAAGTAGTTGTCGAAGATTCGGGCGCAGTATGCTGCCTGTGGGTCGTTGGCGTTGAGGGCGATGGCTTTCATCAGATCGGCGTAGATGGAATCTCGGAAGGCGGATGCTTCTTCTGATGCCGCCAGCCGCCGCGAATCGGGCAGTGCGCGGAAGGTGGCGAGCATTTCGTCCCATTGGGCCAGTTCGCGGTCGCATTCGGAGGCGTCCACGCTTTGCAGGCGGAGTTCTTTTACGTCTATGTTCTGGATGATGCAGATGATGAATCGCTGGAGGAATCCGCCGCGCTGGTCGGCCACTTCGCGCAGTTCCTGGAAGAACCAGTCCTCGGTGGTGGCTCCCACGATGCTGAAGGCGGGTTTTGCGATGTGTTCGTCTATTTCCATTTTGGCGATGGAGCGGTCCTTTCCGTCGAACATGTCGGTGATTTCCTGTTTCATTCCGGCGTTGTAGGATTTTCCCATTTCGCGCATCCAGGCGGAGAGTTCCATTTGGAGGATGAGTCGGTTGGGGTTGATGGCGAGGAGGTTGTAGAGTCGGGCCTGGGTGACGCGTGAGAGTTCGATGTCCTGTTCGTTTCGTTCTTTGGGTGAGAGTTCGCGCAGGCTTTCCTTGAAGGGCTGGAGCATTTTCATCGCCTGGTTGATGACGGTAGTTTTCCGGGAGACGGTGGAAGGCCCGATGATGGCGGCCCAGATGTTGCAGTAGTGCCGTGTTCCGGCGTTGTACATATAGACCCTGTTGCCGATATTTGCGGCGACCACGGGGAGGAAGGCGGTGAGTTTTGCTCCGTCCTGGGCGTCGGTGATGCGGCCCACGAGGTCGAGGTAGGCGTTGATGGCTTCGGGGAGTTGTTCCCTGTCGAGGTGGATGTTTTGGGGGCGGCGGAAAAGTTCCAGCAGTTCGGGGAAGTCGGCGAGGGTGAGGCCTTCGGCGCGTGAAAGGGTGGAAGGGCGGGAGGGTGTAACGCCGTCTCTGCCTGAAGGTTTAGTAGTTACGTCCCTGACTGAAGAATTAGAATTTACTTCCCGGTCTGAAGAATCAGAACTTACGTCCCTATCTGAAGGGTAAGAATCTACGTCCCTGACTGAAGAATCAGAACTTACGTCCCCTCCTGAAGGGTAAAAATCCACGTCATTCCGGGCTTGACCCGGAATCCATCCGTTTTGTCCCTGAGTGGATCCCGGATCAATGCCACCTCGCAGGCTCGGTGTCGTCCGGGATGACGTGCAGGTGTGGGCCGGCGGGGAAGGACGTTCTGTAGAGGCGGTCGCCGCACCGCCTGAAGGGTTAGAGTTTACGTCCCTGCCTGAAGAATCAGAACTTACATCCCTATCTGAAGGGTAAGAATCTACGTCCCCACCTGAAGGGTAAAAATCCACGTCATTCCGGGCTTGACCCGGAATCCATCCATTTTGTCCCTGAGTGGATCCCGGATCAATGCCACCTCGCAGGCTCGGTGTCGTCCGGGATGACGTGCAGGTGTGGGCCGGCGGGGAAGGACGTTCTGTAGAGGCGGTCGCCGCACCGCCTATAAGGGTCGCAGCACCGCCTGTAAGGGCCGCAGCACCGCCCATTCCCTTTTTATCCGGCGCTTCAGCGAGCGCCGCCACTTCTTTGCCGGCCGCGGGAACCTGGATGGCGTTTATCCAGCCATACTGTTCCGCGACGTAAAAAAGCGTGCCGAGGCCCACGCCGGGGTATTTTTTCAGGCGCCGCCAGACCTTGCGCAGGTCCTCCGGCGTGTCGTCGTAATTGGGATTGTAGGCGAACTGGAGCCAATACACGATGCCGTCCTCGCCAAAGTGGTTGTAGAGGGCGATTCCGCAGCGTATCCAGTCGCGCCGGTCGATTTTGCGCAGGGCGAGGTATTCCACGGCGGATTTGGCCTGCACTTCGTCGAGGTCGGTGTATCCCGGAGTCCAGCCTGCCCTGGAATCCAGCGAACGCTGTGAGCATGGACTGCAGGAAGTGTTGTTGCCGCGCTCGGCGCCAGCGTCGCCATCGCTCACGCCAATCATCTCCGCCTCCCGCAGATACTCGTCCAAATCCTTCTGCCACTCTTCCGGGCAGGTGATCACATCGTCGTCCCAGCTAAGGAAGCAGGCGCGGCAGAGGTCGGGCGTGTTGTCGGCCTTGAGTCCGCTTTTGGCCTCGATTTCCGCCTTGAGCAGCTTCCAGATGCGCGTGTATTCGGCTTTGTCGGTGACGGGTCGGCTGAAGGGGACCATCAGCTTGAGGCCGTCCACCGGGCTGCGGAAAAGCCAGCGGAACCAGGGCGCGGCATCCATCAGCTTTTGCTTGGCGGCGGTGAAGTCGCCCACGCGGTCGAAATCGAAGACGATGCCGTTCACCTGGCGCACGTTTTCCTCGCTGCGCGGGCCTTCCAGCACGCCATAGACGAAATAGGGCAGGCGCAGCTTCATTTCTTTTTGCAAAGTGGGGTTCTTTTCCCCGCGGATGGCCTCGATGGGCTTGCGCCACCGGCCGTTTTGCAGCATCGCCATCAGTTTCGCGGCGGGCATCGTCTCGAGCGCTTCCGGACGGGTCACGGACTTTCCGAAAGTGATGAGGTTCAAGGGATTGTTCGTTTTTTCCATGGTAAGGTTCTCCAATGTTTTATTTTGGAGGGGCCCCTCTATTGACTTTGCGTATGAGAAAAACGGCGCCGGCGGGAATTATTTTTCACCAACCCGGCGGCGGAGGGACCGGAAAAGCCGGCGGAGACAAGTTTTTGGCGCTTCCTGAAAGTTTTTTCTCCAAAACCCCATTTTTCTCATACGCACGTTTATAGGAAGGCATGTTTACGCGCGCGAAAATGCCACCCTGTCCGCCCCCAAACATTGCCCGCAAACAGCACGGGAGGATTTCGGGAGGCGGTTCGGACCGCAAATAGAGAGGGATGCTGGCGTCGAGCGCAGCATCGACGACAGCAATAGTTCCTGTAGTCCATGCTCGCAAGCTCGCTGGACTCCAGGATGACGTATCCTATAGCCTGGCGTCCAGCGAACGCAGAGAGCATGGACGACAGGAAGTAATGGAAAGAGTCATTCATTGCTGCCGTCGATGCTCGTTCCTCGCTCGACGCCAGCCTCCCCGACAACCCTTTCCTTCGAAATCATTATAATCCATAGAAATATATGAACAAGGAGTATAAAATGAAAGCAAAATTCAAGAACATGCTGCTCGGCTACACCGGCACCTGCGACGGCCTGGTGTATTACTTCAACCGCCGCCTCAACCGCGTGATAGTCCGCCTGCACGTGAGGCCCCGAACCACCGAAAACAACCGCCGCTTCGGGCGCGTCGCCACCAACCTCAAGCGACTCAACCTCTCCGAAGGCTACCGGCAGGACCTCAAAGTCTATGTCAGCCTCTTCAACGCTAGCATGGCCAACGAAGGCTTCACACTGCTGAGCTGGTACAACGCCTTCTGCAAACTGATGTGGAAACTCGCGAAACTTTACCCCGGACTGGACCTGGAATTCGTTACCCGCGCCCAGATCGAGGCCGGCGACCTCCCCTGCCGCTCCGTGAAAAGGGCCGTGGAAGCGGGCCTGCTGCCCCGGGTGGGCGGATATGAGATGCTGGACAGGCTGATGTGAGGGGGGGGCTGGCGTCGAGCGGGGAACGAGCATCGACGGCAGCAATAGCTCCTGTCATTCATTCCGTTGACCTTCCTGCCGTCCATGCTCACTGCGTTCGCTGTACGCCAGGATACATCAGCATCGACGACAGCAAAACACCCATCCCCAAAACCACGTCATTCCGGGCTTGACCCGGAATCCAATTCCTTATCCCTTCATGGATCCCGGATCAATGTCACCTCACAGGCTCGGTGACGTCCGGGATGACGTGGCCTGGAGCCTGTCGTCCATGCTCACTGCGTTCGCTGTACGCCAGGATACATCAGCGTGGACCCGGCAACTCCTTTCATCATTTCCTGCAGTTGGTGTTCGCTGTACGCCAGGCTACACCAGCGTGGACGCCAGGGGAGTTTCCATCCGCTTTGGCCAGGCACAAGCCATAAGAAAAAGTTGACAATAATCCCAGCCGATTATATCCTGCCTTGCAGCCTAAATCCAGCCAGGAGCGATCCCATGCGCCAGACGCTTTATCTTATCGACGGCACGGCCCTGCTGTACCGCTCACATTTCGCCTTCATCAAAAACCCGCTGGTCAATTCCCGCGGAGAACACACCAGCGCCATCTTCGGCGTGGTGAATTCCTTTCTGCACTTTCTGGAACTCAAGCGGGCGGAGAACATCCTGATCAGCTTCGAC
>Ga0208196_1000665_pt1 | contig 42437 bp, 41 predicted proteins | sample AD_JPNNA7_MetaG_FD_184443 | JGI IMG/M metagenome (GOLD analysis project Ga0208196, IMG submission 184443) | Active sludge microbial communities of municipal wastewater-treating anaerobic digesters from Japan - AD_JPNNA7_MetaG (SPAdes) (version 2) | ecosystem: Engineered > Bioreactor > Anaerobic...
CGGGACACACAATGAAGGTTTGTGAACAAAACAACATTCCAATTATTGACCAAAAAATATGGTTCAAATGGTTGACAGAATAGAGCATTGTACCGCTCACACGGTTTTTGCCTCCGGCAGGATGATCCCGATTATCCCTTTGGTCGAACGAGACATGTTGAAGGCGGTCTTAATAATTCAGCGAATGAAGTTACAAACTTTGCTGATAAAACCATAAAGAGAACTCAAGGTTCAATATAGGTATTTACTAAAAATTGCATTTTTTCTTGACAAGCATTCCGTAATGAACATAGCATAGTGTACAAATTTCACTATTATGGAGTTTTCAGGAAAACTACACTATTACCAATAAATATCATGGATGCAGAAATTAAAATCCAAGATGGCAAATCAGATATGATTAAACTCTTTAAAACAAAATGCGATTAATGAAGATTATCAAGAAGGAATACTTCTGCCAATTCAGGCAGTATCTGGAGAGAGGAAGCGCTTCGTTTATGAGCAATTTATATGCCATTGGCTCGCTTAAATTTTTCGCCGCCGTCCATGGCGGCTTTTAAATTATTATTATAAAATGTAATATTATTTTATAAATATTTAAGGAGGAGATATCGTGAGTAAATTTGAGTCAAGATATTACACACAAATTTCAGGGGAATTTTTTGTTGCTGGTGAATTATTTCGGCAAGGATTTTTTGCTAATGTATCTTTTGGAAATGCAAAATCATTTGATATAATTGTATTTTCAAAAAATGAAAATAAATTTGCAAAAATTGAGGTTAAATCATCAAGCGATCCATACTTCACGAGGAAATCAAAACCTGTCTATAAAGATGATCATAAATTTCATTTTAATATTGAATCTTTAGAAAAAGAAATGAAAACGGAAATAAAAAATAAATTTTATGTTTTTGTCGTTCTGAACACAAAAAATCGTAAACCTGATTTTTTTATCTTTCCCTCAAGAGAAATATGGAATATAATGAAAACAAAAATCAATAAATGTAAAAAAGATAACAAAAAAGTTTCAGGTCGATGGGATATAAAATTATCTGAAATATATAAAAACAAGGAAAATGAGAAAAAAGATAATTGGGAATGTTTAATAAAATATTTTGAATAGAAGAAGGTACCTAATAATGTAGCCTTGATTGAAAGAAAAATATTCTTTGATTTATAAATTATTATTAGTTAGGAGGTTCAAATGGCTAAAATATTTGTTACAGATAGAGAACACAAGGCAGATGTGTGTTGTTATGAAGTTGATCATGATCATCAAGCTGATTTATTATATTTTATCGTAGATCATGAACATCAAGCAAAAGGCGATGAAAAATGGTTTTTCGTAGATCGCGAGCATAAAGCCAGTTGTAAAATATTTTGGGTTGATCGTGAACATCAAGCTGATCTTAAAGTTTTTAAAGTTAGGCACGCGCATCAAGCAAAATGGAAAAAAAGTCGTAAATTAAGAAATCAGCTAAGTTAAAGTAGTATACATGTAATAAGTATTTACAATACTATAGTTGGAACACAGCCTTCGCCCGTCCAGCCACTCCCCTCCTCGGCGCGAGGTTTCGCACCTGCGGTCGCTCGGCCTCCGCGCCCAAGATATGAAATCGGGCGCTCCGGCACATTTTCACCTCCGCTGCGCTACGGCAAAACGTCGGCTGTGCTGGTAACGATGTACAAAATCTCACATTCTCCCTTTTGCACATCAGCCGGCGGGTTAAAGCCCTTGATTTGAGGGGCTTTATCCACTTCGCATATCTTCGTGTTGACGGTTACGCTTCGCTTCACTAAAAGTGAGCAAGCTCACTTTCGTCAACTCGTCGCTTGTTTATGAAATTTTCCGCACTTACTTTTTCCATAAAATCCAAAATTATATTTGAAAAATCTTAAAATCGTATTACATTGTATACATGGTATATTATGAAAAATCAGTTCAAAAAGCTATCCAGAAAGGCGACATTCCGAAAAGCACTATCGAATTATTTCATAATGCTTTTTTGTCTCTCGATTTAACAAAAGATCTGAATTTATTTGATATTAAAAAAATTAAAGGGAATTATAAACGTACTTATTTCAGACTTCGCAAAGGTAAATTCAGAGCAATATTCTATATGGATAATAACGACTTTTATGTTATCTATATTGGAAAACGTGAGGAGGTGTATGACCTATGGGAGTAACTTCTGTTAGATTTAATGAAAAAGAAGAAAAAGTATTGAAAATACTAAAAAAATATTATAATTGTGATACTTCTACTCTTCTTAAAAAATCCTTATGGGATTTATATGAAGACATTAAGGACAAAGAAATAATTGACGACTTTGAAAAACGTGAGAAGTCTAAAAAGACGAAATTTGTTCAAATACATGATTTGCTTTCGTAGCTAGCAGAAAACTGCGAAGAACTAAGCATACCCGCTTCGTCGCTGCGCTTCTCGGGCTTCGCCACATTGGTTTTCGCTACGCTACGGCCAATGTCACATAGCCCGGGTACGATATGTGCCATAGCCAGCACGGCATTTCAGGGCACCTGGTGTTAATGCTGTGTATAATTTTATAGAGCGATTTAACATCTTAAAATAGGATTTATTTAAATTATGAACTATAATCAATTTAAAGAGATATTAGCTAAATATAATGATCCAGTTGTTTTAATTGAAGGGAAACGCAACATACCAAAAAATTATTATGATAAAGCCGTTAAGGTTGGCGAAAAACTTGCAAAAGATTTCCCGAGATTGATATTTCGAACTGGAAATGCATCTGGCACAGATGAAGCATTTTCATTAGGTGTTAAAAATGTTGATCCAACTCGACTTCAAATTGTTATTCCTTATAATAGCCACAAGAAAAATAAAAGAATAATTGGTGCAATATATGTTAGTCCTGAATCCTTAAGTGATGTTGCTGAAAAGGAAATAATCAACCAAACTATAAAAGATACGCCGAAATATAAAAGTTTAATTGAAAATATGAACAAAAATGCATCATTAACCGCAAAAGCAAAGTATTTAATTCGTGATACGATGAAGGTATGTAAATATACAGAGCTATTTGACTCACCTGTGGCAGCATTATTTTATGTTGATTTAAGTAATATTGAATCTGGTGGTACTGGGCATACAATTCGAGTATGCAAAAATATGAATATCCCTGTAATATTTCAAGATTCATGGGAGAATTGGATTTAACTTGTGTAGGTATTGACTTTTAGTAATAGGAATTATTCACAATCGGCTTCTTTTGTGGGTAATGTTTTGCTAAAAGGCTGGTTGCGGCACATAACAGCGCATAAAAGCTGCGCGCGGCCTCTGGCCGTGTTCGAATTCCGCCGGCGAAGCCGGCTTCACCACATCGCACTGTCATGCGACGTCATTTATGCGCGAAACGTTAGGCGAAATTACGGTAATTAGGTGATAAAATGTGTGAACTATTAGGGTTATCATTCAATCAGCCCGTCAAAATGAATCTATCCTTTAGAGGATTTCGTCGTAGAGGAAAAGAGAATCCAGATGGATGGGGATTAGCTTTTTATCCAGATGGATCTGTACAAATCATTAAAGAACCAATAAGTGCAGATAGGAGCACCTTATCTAAATTTATAATGGGCTATCCAGGAATTAAATCTAAAATATATATTGCTCATGTAAGATTTGCAAGTGTTTCATCAATAACTTACAAAAATACACATCCTTTCCAAAGGGAGTTAAATGGTAGAGAATTTGTATTTGCACATAATGGCACATTGGATGATTATAAAGGGTTAGATTTAGGGAGATTTAAACCTGTAGGTGGAACAGATTCGGAATGGGCATTTTGCCATATTCTCAAGTCTATTGAAGAGAGAAATATAATTCAATGGGAAGAAGAGCATTTCAGATGGTTATGGAATCAACTAGGGAAAATTAACACTTACGGTAAATTCAACTGTCTTTTTTCTGATGGAGAATATCTGTTCTGCTACTTTGATAAAAATGGTTACAATGGTCTTTGTTTAGTTCATCGAGTAGCTCCATTTGATAGGGTTTACTTAATAGATGAAGATTTCGAGATTAATCTTGCAGAAGAGAAAGACCCATCGCAAAAAGGTTTTATTGTGGCGACAAAACCCCTAACCAATGAGCGATGGGAGAATTTTTCACCAGGAGAACTTATCGTTTTCAAAAATGGTAATATAATTTTCTCAAGTTCTGGCCGAAACACAGAACAGTTCTCAAGTCCGCTAAATGAGAATGAAATAAACATCTTACGAACCATCAGGCATAGTCCTCATCGGTTAAGTCTGAAAGCAATATGTGAATATCTAGGTTTGTCTTGTGAGGAAATTAAACCTCAAGTTCATTCATTGCTTTGTAAAGGGTTTATAAAACAAGATAGTCGAGATAGAGTTAAATGGGATGATAATGACGCAACATTTTATACAGAATCTTCCCAAAGAGCAGAAATAGACAGCCTAATTGGAGAATGAAAGCCGAAACATCGCCTAACAGAGCGTATCTGGCTGCGTGCCTTCGGCACTTAGACCAGCTTCTTTGCTAATCTCGTAAGTATTATATACATTAGGCTGTTTTGCGTAACGACCAAAAAACTTTAGACCGCCATCTGTGGAGGTCTTAAAATATTTAAGAGGAGTGAATATTATGAAAGATCCGTTAAATAATTATAATTTTAATGAATTGTATAATGATTACGATTCACACTGTAAAAAGTATGATCCAAATAGTCAATATCTTGAATATTTTGATCCAAAACCAAATTCTGATAGACAGTGTTATAATTTAATATCTAAAGAAGTAAAAGAGAAATTTGAATCTATCAAAAAAGATCCAAAACAAAATTTCCCCATTAAACTATTGATTGCGATACTCTATTGGAAATTATATTCTCAACCAGCCGCAGTGAAAAATATATGTTATAAATTATATAATGATACTGCTCTTCAAAAAAGAACAGACGATGAATTTAATAAATATATTAAGTATTTACCATGCACAATTACAAAAAATATTGAAGAAATAATTAAACATTTAGAGAGTTTTAACAATTATAAAATTTATGGAGCAATAACAAACATGGCTCTTCCAGTAAGAACAACAATTCTTCATTTTATATATCCCAATGAAATATCTATATTTGATAAAATGGTTTTACAGGCTGTCGGTGTTAAACATAAAAATGCAAATCAAGATATTAATATATATAAAGAATACCAACAATTTGTATGGGGTCTAGCTAAAAAGTATAAAGACAAAATGTCATTGTTTTTTGAATCATCTCTCCGAGTTATTGATATGGCGTTATGGATTAATAGAGGTGATTAAATTATTATCAGTTCCGCAATCGCCGTCCAAGGCTGTTGAGTTAAAAATTTATTGAGTATCAGATGAATCGCACAACTGCTAAGGAGCATCATTCGCTTAATGTCAACAAAGATGTCGCTTTTTTTAAGCAACATTTGCCGTATTTTCCCGCAGCCATTTCCCGTAATCTTCTTCTCTAAGGCCATTACCATCAAGCAGCAGGTTGAAGCGTTCGAGTCGGCTTGTTGACAACGGACTTTCCTGATCATCTATAGACAATTTACCCATTTTAGTCTGGCTTTTCCAGTTATAAATTGTCTGTTCAGATATGCCCATCTCCTTCGCCACTTCAAGCACACTTCTGCTCTCCGGGGGCAGTACCTTGCGTAATACCGATTCCTTGATCCTTCTTGTGTATTTCATATCCGTCTCCTAAATATTTTAGGCGACATCTATGTTAACACAGGGTGAGAGCTTGTATTTGATAAGTTCTGGATTGTGCACGATAAGACTTCTTTTGATCCCATAGGTCTGTAACTATCGCACAAAAAATGTTGTTATAAGCATTGCCTTGTTTGTGCTGGATACATTTGTTTACCAATAACTATCGCCCCATGTTCCTCAACTCGATGGTATATCGTATAAACTCTATACCTCGCTGTCGTCATTCAATCTTATGGACCAGAACTACGTAGCGACGCTGGGGCCAAATCAGTATACTGACCTCGATGCTGTTCCCTACTACGTTGTCATGGAAATCGCCACCACCAACGGCGCTACGCCTGTCGTTAACGAAGTTCGTTTCGTCTATGATTGATGCTGTATCCTACTTATTTTTTGCAGCTTGCTCACTTTCATGATACTTTTTCCAGTACTCATCACAAAATTGACGTAAGTGATTGGGTTCTGTGTTCTTCCCATCCAGATCAATCGAAAATCGAAATACAAACTTTGAATAGAGATTATGCAAACAGTAGTAATTTTGTAGATGCTCAATAGTGCCGTCCTCATACCTATACCATGACGTTTTATCATAGACATCTGCCCGACATGTCGCAATCATGGCGTTTACGAGCCATGCCTGATATGCTGCTTCTTCTTCGGTCAATGTTTGATTGGTTGCCGCAAGGTAGGCATTGAGTAACCGGGTTGCCTTATTGATCTGTACTATATAGTTGTTTAATTCCGCTGCCTTTTTATCGTAGTCTTGCATGGCCATAATACGTTTCCTCTCTTCACGCTCTTTTGCCGCCGCTTCCTGGGGTGTTAGCGGCTCAGGAGCATTGGCTATTGCGGTACCTTTATTGACACCAATTTTCCGTGGCCCTATGACTGTACCAGCTGTTGTGAATGACTTTTCCTCACGTGTAAAGTTTGCAACGTTTGGGTTCAAATACTCAATATCCACGTTAGCTGGCTCATAGTACATAATGTTTCTAAACCCGCGTTCCCATAAGAACTTTTTCGGGTTTTCCCCATGGCACATCTCGGGGGTTATCTGATAGGCGGTATAAAACGATTCGCACTTGGGATCAAACGACCACATGGCAAACGTGTGGCCATTCCACCTGTTGTGGTAGGTACACTTCTTAACGTTCAAAATCCAGCCGTTGTGGTTCTGCACCCACTGTGAACGCTGCCATGCTGACCACTTATACTTGTTAAAGTCTCGTTCATCGTAGCTATAGTTGTATGAACTACCTGACGAATTCGTGCGAACATAGTTAGAACCACATGCCAGTAAGCCAGCTACAGCAAGGATGAGCAGGAGCGTTGTGTAGCGTTTCATAGTTTCCTCCTCATATATGGTATAGTAGTATGCTTTTTTTATAATAAGCAAACCATTAATTATATGGCGATAGTCATTGTCCAGGTACCACTACTGCTTACCTCAACCTCATCGTTACTATGTAATATAATGCATGCAATAGTTTTTAACAATCCATTTTTTTACAAAAATTACCTGATACTTTTGCACCTGTATCCTATTTGATAGTAAATCAACCATAAATATAGGATTTTTTTTCATCACATTGCATAAAAAATAGTAGAAAAACTGCACAGTATAAATAAAATTTACCATTACAATAATGCCTCAGCATGTCTAATTATTGTTCGATAGTTACTTTGCAACTAATTCTTTGCTGGTTATTAAAGGCTTATGTTACAATAGATACAGGAGTTATTATGATTGCAATAACAGTTATAGCAACACTGGTAATACTTTTTTTTGCCATGTACAGTGGTTATTATATATGGCAGGCATATAATAAACCGCAAACTATTAATGATATATTTTTAGATTCAATCCCCGGCATCTTTACCACATTAGGTATTCTGGGGACCTTTGTTGGAATTTTCATTGCACTTATGAATTTTGATGTAAATAATATAACCACCAGTATACCATATCTGCTTGGGGGTTTAAAAACTGCTTTTTTAACCTCTATATTAGGAATTATATTTTCTTTAATTAGTTCTCGTTTCATTGAAAATATTCAACATACTAGAAAAAATCAATTGTATGTTGATGATGAGCTTTCGGTTTTAAAAGAGTTGCTTAAGCTTTTTGCTGATTTTAAAGAACACCATACTACTAAACTGGATGAACTCATTACAAACATCCATGGGGATAACGACAACAGCATAGCCACTTATCTTATAAAATTGCGCACTTCGTTACATGATAATTTTGATGAACAAAACAAGATACTGGAATCCATACATAAAAATGTGGGAGCTGATACTGAAACAAGCCTTTTAACTCAAATCAGTAAGATGCGCATGGAACAATCTGACTTTATCAAAAATACAAATGACCATGTGCAATCATTTAAAAATCTTTTACTGGAATCACGAGAATTTATAGGGAGTAAATTTGAAGAGTTTGGCAAATTACTTGAAAAGAGCAATACCGAGGCATTAGTTAAAGCCATTGAAAATGTAATTGGCGGATTTAACGAGCGCTTGAATGAATTGTTGCAACGTCTGGTAAAAGAAAACTTTGAAGAACTTAATCAATCGGTGGAACGTCTTAATCAATGGCAGCATGAAAACAAAGAACAGGTGCAAACACTTATAAATCAGTTTAAAACCATATCATCTGAGCTGGGCATTACTTCTGGTAATCTTGAAAAGATATCACAATACACCAAAGAACTCATTGACGGCGAAGGAAAGCTAAAAGCACTTATTCAAGAATTGGAAGCAGTGCTTACAAAGAACACCATGCTGGTTGATTCAGCAAAACATCTACTACAGGCAACTGAAAAAATGGATAAAAGCGCCATTACTTTACAAAACTGGATGGACATGGAAAAAGATTTAGGCCAAAGTATTGCAAAGCTCATTGATAACCTTAAAGAGATTGAAAATCTTCGTGATACAAGTGGACAATTTTGGGCAGATATTAAAGAAAGGATGAATGAAACAATCAACTTTATTGAAAAAGGAAATATGGAATTGTTGAAAAAATTTGAAGAAAGCGATAGATATTTTTATGAACGGCTCAATAAATCATTTGAAAATCTTGATGCAGTATTACAAAGCATGGTAACAGAGTATGCCGAAAGGCTTGATAGCATTTTAAATCCTGAAGGAAATAACCTATATACGGAGTAATATATGCATAAAAAATCAGATCATTACTGGATTTCAATGTCCGATATCATGACTGGTTTAATGGTTATTTTTATGTTTATTTCTGTTGCCTATATATTACAGCTAAAACAGCAGCAAAAAGAGCGCAACCAGATTCTTGAAGAATATAAAAATGTAAAGATGGCACTGTTTAACGAATTACAAAAAGAATTTGAAAATGACTTTAAAAAAGAAAGATGGGATGCCATAATAGGTGAAGATTTAACCATCCGCTTTAAAAACGAAAAGGTATTGTTTGATTACAACAAAAGCGACCTCCGTCCACAATTTAAAAATATTCTTGATAATTTTTTTACACGGTATTTTACTATTTTGCTAAAAGCGCCATATAAAAAGCATATTGCTGAAGTAAGAATTGAAGGACATACTGACTCATGGGGTGATTATTTATATAACCTTAGACTTAGTTATGAGCGAACACAAAGCGTACTGCAATACTTTTTTGAAAGCCCTTCATCTCCCTATTATACCTTAAACGAAGACGATAAAAAAATAGTACGATTTTGGTTAACCGCAACAGGGTTTTCATGGGGCAGGGTTCTTGATAGCGATGGCAACTTTGTACTGGAATCAGGGAAAAAAGAAAATCGTATGCAATCACGAAGGGTTGAATTTAAAATAGTAACAAAATCCGATGCAATTGTTAAAACCATATTGGATACCATGGGTAATTAAATGCATAGCAATAACGACATCTATGATTTTTCACAATTAAAAGAGGTAGTGTTACAATTAACCCATGGTAAAATGGAAAAACCAAAAACACCTTTGCCTGTAATACAAAAGACATTGAATCAGGACGAACTTCTAAAAAACATTTGTTTTAATGAAGATGGGATTTTCTTACAACGAAACAAGGACAAAATTAAAGGGTATATATATATAAAAAAAGGGTACGACATTCATTATGCTAAAACAAATAATATTGGTACCATTGTCCCTAAATTTCATATTTATAAATGTAAAACCATTGAAGAACAAATGGAGATGAATAATTTTGATGGCCATTATGAATTTAATAATTATCCTGTAAAAATGAAAGATATTGACGGCATTGAAAAAGAATTAAAATTATGCAAAAACTGTTTAAATTTAAGTAAGAATATAAAGAGAGTTATTACGGTATCTGAATATTGTAATAATTATATTAATAACAACAAAATTGGTGGTACATTTGGCAAGGATGATTTACCATTGCCAATTCAACGCGATTACAAAAACTATACAAGCAACTGGGTTAATATAAGCAACGAACTACGCAAAAGAAAAAATTATACGTGCTCACATTGTAAAATTACTATAGATAGTAATTTTGCTGATAGACGCTTTATTGAAGTGCATCACATTGACGGCAATAAAGCCAATAATCATCAAGATAATTTACAGGTACTATGTATTCTATGTCATGCATTTATGAATAAAAAGCATATTGGTAATTATAAAAAAATTAGTAATATTACAAGGCTATCATCTTTTATTAGCCGCTATGAAGATAAAATTAAAAAGCATAATATAAAATATTACCAAAAAGCAGTTGCATTATGCAATACAAACAGATCCTTGAAAAGCTAATGTCAGGCAGTAATTTTTTTTATACTGTACTAAAAATGTAAATTTGCACAAATCAGCATGGAGTGTTAAAATTTTGTTGACACTGGTATATTATTATTTTTTTCTTTATACATGCAATCATTAATGACATTAACCAAACAATGGAACAACCTCCCAAAAAAAAAGCGCTATTCGTTTTACACAGAAGAAATTTTACCGGTAATAAGCCAATCGTTGCATAACCAGCTATCACACTACTTACTATCCGAGCATGCAAAACCCTACAGCACTGTAATAACCATACTTTCGCCCAATATACACCCTGTGCTGCTTATGCTCAATGCCATACTTCCTCACCATTGTGTATTATTGTATACACCTGAAAAGGAACAGCTTCTTCAACAAATAAAACACCATTGTGCTACCCGTGGCATAGAGCTACATCCCGTTGAGCTTAGCCCCACCAATCATCAAGATAATATTACCATAATGCAGCGCACCATAAAGGAATTTTCAAAAAAATTTCCGCCTGTCTTATGCGATATAACCTCAGGTAAAAAGATAATGTCCACACAAATTGGCATTATTGCATCATCACTGAAACTGGATATAGCATATATTGATTCAAATAAACAGTATTTAGAATCAGGTATACCCCAGCCTGGCTCAGAAATACTCTATATTCAAAAAGCCTCAACAATTATAGAATTTTCTGTACACGACAATGTGTTACGCATTGCCTATGATGATAATAACAATACCATGCGATATGAATGCTATTTCAATGACTGCTCGTACAAACTTGGAACAAAAAAAATACATAGCAATGATATTGAACAATTAAGCAATCTGCTATCATCATGCCGCGATGATATCAATTACTCAATAAGTCATAGCAAGAACTATACCGTCTTACATACACAGTCACATGTTCTAACACTTTGCAGCCTTCTTTTTTCGCGCGAGCTTACAACATTTTTAAAAACCAACTGTCCTATCAGCAACATGCGCATCATTGCCGATGAAGAGGTTGCATCAATCCCATGGGAGCTGGTACTATCACACTATGGCATACAGCTTCCCATTGTCAGGATTCCCAACAGGGATAAAGAATTTTCCGAACCTTCCGTCTATAGTTCCAATAAAAAAATTATCATCATATTTGGCTCTTCTAACAATATCCCTGATTTTAACAAATTTGAACAAAACATTAAAATGCTTGCAAGCTCTCACAACGCTTACAATATAACAACTGTTGAAGCTGCCAGTGCAAGCAATCTAAAGGTTTCCATAAGCAAACATTTCCCCTGCGCAGTTATCATTTACTACGGGCATGCTGTATTCAGCACAACACCTGAAACTACCGGACTTGTATGCAGGGATGGAAGTATATTTTCCATTGATGATTGTGAAATTTTTCATGCAAGCCCACCACAATGCATGGTTGTTAATGCCTGCCAATCTGCAAGCGGCAGTTTATTTTTAAAAAATTCGTTTGCGTATGCCGTGCTAAAAATGGGAGTTGCAACATACATTGGCACAAACTTTTTTCTGGAAGCACAACGCAGCTTTGTTTTTATAAAAACCTTTTTAAAAAATATTACCAGCAACACTACCTATTATAACGCCTATGCCAGCGCACTGCAAGAATTACAAAAAAACTTTGGCAACGATGATATTGCATTATACAATTATGTTTATTATGGAAATTAATCATACCTATGTTATGGGCGATAGTTACTGGCAATGTTCTTTTTTTTAAAAAGGGAAAACCCACCATAATGTATTCCACTTTTTTACCGGTGTTTGCTGATAGTGCTGATATGCCTTTTGCAGATAATCTCCAATTGCATATTTTGATGCCTCATGCATCACATCATTAAATCGTTTGTTAAATCTATCCATGATTTCTTTATTTTCTGCATCATGGTGTGCAAATATCCACAAAACATCAGCAAGCAATCCTAACTGTAATGTTTGCATTGTTAATGGCTGTCCATCAAATAATTCTTTTGCTCTGGGCAACAGTTTATTAATATGTTCTTCCCAATGTTTTGACTGCAATAAACCATATATAACAATAACACACCGGTATATACTATGAACAGGATAAACCTTGTGTTCCATTATCTCTTTATAATTTTTTGCTATTGTACTTCCTGGTTTGTTTATATTTGACAAAACGGTATAATAAGTATTTTCATAACCATTCATAAGTTTGCAGTACCAGATACGCAATAAATGTTGCAACCCAAACATGGATTTATTTTTTAAACATTGCGCAATTAAATCATCGTCGCTGTATGTTGTGCATCCCACCCCTTTTGCAATATATTGCATAGCCTGTTCGTAATTGCCATCGTAAGTTTCAATCTGAGCACGATACTGATACTGCCGCTGTATATCATCTGTATGAGAAAATAAATGTAGTGCCTTATTTGAAAGCTCCCGTGCCTCATTGAAATTGTTTTTAGTAACAAGCGTATGGTACATACATGCCTGTACCATTGTTCCGTATATTTCGCCAAGTATCCGCGGCTTTACCTTAACATCATTATCCGCTTCAGATAAAAAGACAAACGCATCTTCCACCCTTTTAGCTAATACTTTCATGCTGGTATACGCCTGCTCAAACTGATACTGGTTAATATAGTGTACAGCATTTAACACCTGTATTCGTATCCGCACGGATAATGAATCAAGGTCATATACTGCTTTTTTTAACAGTATCCGTGCTTCGTTATAGGTAGTTTCAAAATCAGCTATCTGCCCTTTATGATTGTATATGGTTAACAAAATTTGATACAGTTCACCATATGCCCAGTACAAATCATCAACAGCTGTGCTGGTGTTATTACCATCAGCTATTGCTTTTTCAATATCCGGCAATATCGTATAAATCCACAGTTTAACCAATGGCTCATATTCATTTAACAAACGGTTGGTATTTACCTTATCATAGTATAATGTCAGTATGTTTTTAAGAACTACCGCCATGGTTGGCTGACTCAATTTCAGTATGTTTTTTATTATAAAATCTTTCTGTTGCCGTACTTCAGGAATCATGTAATGGTTTGCATAGAGCTGTAAGGCTTCACCATAATCGCCCTTTCGCAGGCAATCATAAATTCTTGTTACATACGATTCATTGCCATAAATATATACTGTGTTTGGTTCCATCCATTCCTTAAATGCTTCTTTTACCTCACCTTTTAAAAAGCTGCCATCATGGTCAAGACGGTAAAAGCTGTGAACCACCACATCTGCCAGTTGCAAAAAAATATTATCTTTCCCTCTAAATGTTATTGTGTAGTTTATATTGTTTTGTACTTTGCTAAGCGCTACTCCTTTTGCAATTGCCTCATGGAGCCTTTTTGTATCAACATCTACTTTAAAGCCTTTTCTGTGTTCAATAATGATTTCAATAGTGGCATCAAGTTCTTTTGCATAAGTTTTTATAAATTCAACCAATCCATCGCTCAGCACATTAATATAGGTGGCTGTATCGCTAATAATGAAAAAACCCCTTCGTGGAAGCAAAATAACGGGCTTTATGGAATGACCTTCACAAAATGGTATAAGCTTTTGAACAAGCAATGAAAGCGTCTCGTTATCCAGTTCGCAGGCATGAACTTTTGATAGTCCACATTGTGAAAATAACTGTTTTACTTCATTGTGTGGTACTGGCATCTTGCACCATATACCACCAATAACATTACGCTTTTTTTGATACTGGTCAAATGCTCCGCTTTCATCAATATAAATTATGCTCATACTATCATACCCTGTTAGTTATACAACAGCGTAAAGTATAACAAATTATTATTACATGTTCTATTTACAGTTTAATTTTATGGTTATAATTTTTTTAAAATTGTATATTAAAGTAATAATACCTGGCTTTATAAAGGTAAATGTTGCTCTGTTATTTGACAATGTTGCCACTTCAAATTTTTCATCAGTTAATAAAAATATCTTTGCGCCATTACTATTGTTACTATTTGAAACAACAATATCAAAAACACCATCAACATGTATTATCCTTACAGTCAGCGCACCATCCGCTAAGGGTATTTCAAACTCAATTACCGGTTCCTTTTGTTTTGACAAAACAGCAACAACATTTTGGGCAGCAAAGGATTGAGCATTTACATTCAGCGGTATAAAACCATTATCATAATCAATATCAAGGGTAAGTGTATCATCACCATGTTGTTCCGTGAGTAAGGGTTGTGCAATAATAAAATAATCTTTATATAGTTCATAGCAATAGTTGCAATGGACTAAATGCTCCAGCACCTCATCAATAATGGCATTATCAGTAATTGTTCCATCAGCAACACCCAGTACCAATTCTTCCATCTGGCTGCTACATTGCAGATCATTGCCTAAGTGTCCCATGTTACTGCAACTCCTTTATAAATCCTTTGAACTTTTTTTCCACTTCCTGTTTAATGCTTTTCCGTATATTTCCTATATGCTCAGCGATAGTAGCCTGTGACCGTTTGCACATCTTTGCGACATCTTCCTGTTTTATTCCATCTACAAAATGTAATTTAAAAATAAGCTGTTGTAAAGCAGGCATTGCATCAACGGTATCCTTAATTATTTTAGCTACTTCATCATTGGTTAGTTGCTGAGCAAAATCTATAGTATAGGAGATATTATTGATAAAATCTTCTGTAATGTTATTATTATATTGTTCATCATGCTTTCTTAAATCCGTAGATACTATTATTTTATTTCTTTTTCGTACATAGGATCGTATTTCATTTTCTACTATTTTAAAGATATATGTTGTTACCTTGCACTGCCATTGAAAATTATCAAAACCTGTTTCATACAGCTTTAAACATATCTGCTGTAAAATATCTTCCCTATCTTCATCTGTAAGATTATAATTATATTTATTATTAACATTTCTTATTGACTTGTCTATGTATTCAAAATTTTCTTTTAATAGTTCTTCTTTTGATTTATTGCCAATCATGTTGTTTATCATCATTATTATTAAAATATATAAGCGCTGTTTTTTCATGGTATTACCTTTATAGTATTAGTCAATAACATTTTAATATTTATATAACTCCTCTATCATCCCATGCTTGATTTTTCCCACAGTTTCTGAGTAGTTACAGCATCACATCAATAATACAGAATAATTAAAAAAAAGAGGCTTGCAACAGTGCATTGTTATTGCAAGCCTCATCAAATATTACACATGATATTTTGCCTTTTTCTTGTTAATGCGCCTATTGATAGGATAGGTAGTTATTAAGCTATCATCCTGCACCACCATTGAAATACCACCCTTTTCATAAATATTTATCAATACCCTGCGCAGCTTGTTTAGCTCATCCAGCATATCCCTGGTTTGCTTTCTATCCAGGATAATACAGTCGTTTTTTTGATACCCGTACATCTGCACCAGTTGAAGCTCCATATTTGTAATACCTCTGTTATGCGCACGCTGTAAAAAATGTTGTGTTGCTATCATAGAGCCCTCCCTCTATATAATAGTTAGTGTTTATAGTATTAGATTACTCAACATAAAATTTATAGGTAATTTTGTTACACATTATACAGTATCAGCTTCATTTTGTACAATTTGCTTATGATAACATTACTATTATGTATTTTTCTTCTCTTTCGTTTGTTAAAGCGTCATGTGCATGGCTACTACCTTGCTCTTAACGTGTGATTATACTTTTTGCTCTTTCTTTTTACTGTTTTTTATTTCTCTTTTTTACTTCGGCCAAACGCTTTATTTCATACGTTTTAAAAATATCAATGGCATGTTTTTTACAGTATTCTTCTATTTCAGGATGATAGGTATAGCCTACAATAAATCCATAAATGTCAGATTTATAATGATTTTTAATCCTTTTTAACATCTTATCAAATCTATCTATATCTTTTTTACCGGGTTGGGCCTTGCATTCACCTATAATATATACATCTTTGCCATTCCTTTTTGCACGTATATGAAGATTAACCTCATCATAATTACCATCATCATATAAAATATATTTTCGTTCAACCTCGCATGATTTTACCTTATAAGTATTCTGGACAAACTGAGGCATCAATGGCATCAAATCATCTTCAATTCCATACCCCACAACCATAGAAAGTCCACCAACCTGTTTTTTAAGATCATCAAATGCTACCATAAAATTTTTCAGGATTTTTTCATTCTCCCGTTGTGCACGGGTAAGTTCTTTTATGCTTTCTTCAGTCCTCTTTTGTGCCTGTGCCAGTTCCTCTACACGCTCCTCAGTCCTCTTTTGTGCCTGTGCCAGTTCCTCTACACGCTCCTCAGTCCTCTTTTGTGCCTGTGCCAGTTCCTCTACACGCTCTTCAGTCCTCTTCTGTGCCTGTGCCAGTTCCTCTACACGCTCCTCAGTCCTCTTTTGTGCCTGTGCCAGTTCCTCTACACGCTCTTCAGTCCTCTTCTGCGCCTGTGCCAGTTCCTCTACACGCTCCTCAGTCCTCTTTTGCGCCTGTGCCAGTTCCTCTACACGCTCTTCAGTCCTCTTCTGCGCCTGTGCCAGTTCCTCTACACGCTCCTCAGTCCTCTTTTGCGCTTCAGCCAATTCACCAACTACAACACGCAATTCCTGAAATTCTGCTTTTGTAACAGTTTGATTTATGTCATTGTACATTTTTATAAGTAAATTGGTTAATACTGTAGCTTCCTTTTCACCAAAGGTTTCCTTTAGATTTTGAAATATCTCAAATGTGTTAATCATTTAAACTATCCTTTTGTATTTTTTGATGATTAATGGTATACAACCTGTCAATAAGATACCACAATTACTATAACTATGTCAAGTAATAATTACTGTGCCCATATTGCATGCACAGTACAATTCAATTGCATGGCACCTACCCATGTGCACTATTTTTTTCCCATTGTATAAAATTATACTTGATAGAAAGCAATCCATCACGATATTACAGTACTAATACTGCTGCCTGCTTTTTGTATAGTACCATGTATTCCTCAGGCGGGTATAGCATTATAATCAGGATAAAATATCCATGACTGCAAACAATCAATCGGTAATCGCTATTATACAGGCACGCATGCAATCAACACGTCTACCTCACAAGTCGGTGATGCCACTTGCCGGCAAGCCACTGCTTGCGCATGTTATTGAGCGTGCAAGGGCAATCAGCGCTGTAAACACCGTTGTGCTTGCAATCCCTGATGACAGTGAAAATGATTCACTGGTAACTATCGCACAGCAATGCAATGTCTCTGTATTCCGCGGCTCCATGCACAATGTTCTGGAACGTTTTTATAGGGCATACAGGCGTTTTGGCGGCAGCTATATTGTACGCATCACCGCCGACAATCCTTTTACCGATGCAGCCTATGCATCAATGGTCATTGACACTGCTATAAAGCTCAACACAGACCTGTGTGCGGCAAAAAACCTTCCACTGGGCACCGGTGTTGAGGTAATCAAAGCACAGGCGTTGGAGCGCGCATACACCCAAAGCACACAACCACACCACTTTGAGCATGTTACACCCTATATAAAAGAAAACCCGGACATATTTGCCATTAACTATTTTGATGTACCACTGCATAATCCCTTCAGCAAGCTACGCTTAACCGTGGATACCCAGGACGATTATACACTTGCAAAGCATCTGTATGATGCTCTGTATACGGGCACAGTATTTTCCCTTGATGATGTCATCAAATACTTAGAAAAAAATCCCGCACTTGTGTCGATAAATGCAGCAGTACAGCAAAAACCCATGACCTCGCATGAATAGTATGCACATAACAATTGTAACCGATTCGGGCGCTCATATTGGGCAGGGACATCTTCAGCGGATGCTCTTGCTGGCATGGTTTTTAGCAACCAGGCGCCGCTGGAGCGTAACACTTGTGCATGCAAGCAAAGCATATACGGTGCCATCCTCGCTGCAATCCATGGTGGCGGCCAGCATTCCCAAACAAACCACCTGCATACTACGTGACATGCGCGATTCAACAGAAGAAGAGATACAACAATTGCAGGCGATAGCTCCTGTTATTGTCATTGATGACTGCGGAAAGGGGCGCCCGCTTGCATTCAGGGCAATTGACCTGCTGCCCACTCTACACACTGCAACCAGCAATAGCTTTGCAGCCGGCAACGATTTGTTTTTATACGGCTATAACTTTTATGAATCCTTGCAGGCACTTCCATCAACCGTTGAAAAAGATATTGATTGCTTTCTGTATGCCTCAACCTTTGATAGCCAGCACCTTATTGCTGCAATGGGCAATAAGTTTACGTATGTGTGCTCTGATGGCAACAAGGTCATAAGCAATACTGGCTGCACTTCATTGCAGCATGGTGCCCACTCCATTGCCCGCAGTAAGGTTGTGATAACACACTTTGGTATAACCGTTTACGAGGCGATGTTGTGCAACTGCAACTGTATTCTTTTAAATCCAACCACCTATCATCAGCAACTATCGCTTATGCTTGCCTATCCCGGTGGCAAACTGCATTCACTTTTATACGATGAAGCTGCCATCAATGATATTGTCACACGTTGCAGGGATTTTGTTTCCGCTGCACCTGCCTATACCGATATTGATTGTTGCAGGGTAACTATCGCCACAAACCTGAAAAACTTTGCTGATGCGCTAACTTTGATACTGAATACTTAATTCCTATATAAGAGGTTTTACCATGGGTTACTCGGTTTGCTATAAAATACTACGCTCACATATACAGGAAGGCAATCTAAATGCCGGTGATGAGATTGGCATAACCATTGACCAGACGCTAACGCAGGATGCTACCGGCACCATGGCATATCTGCAGTTTGAAGCAATGGGGATTGATCGGGTAAAAACCCAGCTTTCCGTTTCGTATGTTGATCACAACACATTGCAGGTTGGTTTTGAAAACGCCGACGACCATAAATATTTACAAACAATGAACGCACGCTATGGCATCTACTATTCTAAGGCAGGCAATGGAATATGTCATCAGGTTCACCTGGAACGTTTTGCTATACCGGGTAAAACACTGCTTGGCTCGGATAGCCACACACCTACTGCTGGCGGTATGGGAATGCTTGCTATGGGTGCAGGCGGGCTTGATGTGGCAGTTGCCATGGGTGGTGGACTTTTTTATTTAACCTGTCCACAGGTTATCAATGTATATTTAACCGGAAAGCTGCGAGCATGGGTAAGCGCTAAAGACATTATCCTTACCATCTTGAAAATGCTTACCACCAGAGGAAATGTAGGCTATGTAATAGAATATACCGGACCTGGCGCTGCAACGCTATCGGTACCCGAACGCGCAACCATTACCAACATGGGTGCCGAATTAGGCGTTACCACCTCAATCTTCCCTGCTGACAAAATAACTTTGCAATTTTTACAGGCACAGGGGCGCGCTGATGATTATGTTGAACTGCTTCCCGACAGCGATGCTACATACCATAAGGTTATTGAGCTTGATTTGTCCACCGTTGAACCAATGATTGCATGCCCGCACTCTCCCGACAATGTGGTACCTGTTGCTGCTATCAAAGGCATGAAGGTTGATCAGGTTGCCATTGGAAGCTGCACAAACTCATCGTATAAAGATTTAGTGACTGTTGCAACAATACTGAAAGGCAAAAAGGTTCATCCCAATGTAAGCTGCATATTAGCGCCCGGTTCAAAACAGGTGCTGCAGATGCTTGCCACAGAAGGCTATTTAGCTGATATTATTGCAAGCGGTGTACGCATTATGGAAAGTGCCTGCGGTTTTTGCATTGGCAACGGTGGTGCCCCCATCTCCGGCGGGGTGTCGCTGCGTACCAATAACCGCAATTTTGAAGGGCGCTCAGGGACAAAGGACGCCATGGTATATCTGGTAAGCCCGGAAACAGCAGCGCTGTCAGCATTGAGCGGCACACTGCAAAATCCGCTTGACCAGCCTGCTGAACGTTATCCACAGGTTGCACTGCCTGCATCATTTGTCATTGACGATGCAATGATTATACCGCCCTTTCAAAGCAATGAGCCAATATTCCGCGGACCCAATATTGGACAGCCGCCAAAAACCACGCCGCTTCCTGATGCCGTCAAAGGGGTTGTTGGCATAAAACTTGGCGATAACATTACCACCGACCACATCATGCCGGCAGGTCAGCGCTTAAAGTATCGCTCCAATATCCCCGAATATGCAAAGTATGTATTTGAACACGTTGACAGCACATTTGCACACCGAGCGCTGCAAAACAAGGATAAGGGGCTTGCTACTATTATTGTTGCAGGGCACAGCTATGGACAGGGTTCAAGCCGTGAACATGCCGCTATTTGTCCGGCATATCTGGGAATCAGGATGGTCATTGCAAAATCATTTGAGCGTATCCATACCGCAAACCTTATTAACTTTGGCATACTGCCGCTTGTCTTTGTTCACGAATCTGATTACGACAGCATACAGCAGGGCAATGAGGTTGTCATGGACGATTGTATCAATCAGGTAAAACAGGTACAAAACGATACCATGGTTGTGACAATCAACGGCAGGGCTATTACCTGCAAGTTACTTGCTTCACAGCGTCAGCGCGCCATTATCATAGCGGGTGGTTTGCTTAATTACACAAAAGGCAAATAAATGTGTGGCGATAGTTACTGGTAAATCCTTGCATGCCAATGCAGGCACAGCAGTAACATATCAGGGGATCATCTCAACAATCTTAACATTGAATCCGCAGAAGGGGAGCCACCCCTTCTTCTTTGCCTTTTCAGCAGTTACAACAATATAGGGGATGTATTCAGGTTCAAACGGTTCCCTGAGCAGGCTCCAGCCAATCTCATGCATCAGCCTGCTGCCCTTCTGGTTGTTGCACCATTTACAGGCACATACTAAATTGTGCCAGCTTGAAAATCCTTCCTTAAATGATTTGCCGGTAACTATCTCCCAGCGGCTCCGTGGAATAACATGATCAACGGTGAGTTGTTTCATCTGAAAGCGCCTGCCACAGTACTGGCACTGCATATCATCGCGGTATATAACATTTAATTTTGAAAATACCACCTTACGACGGGGCAGCTGATGATAATTCAGGATTGCAATAACCGATGGCACCTTGATGGCAATTGATGGGGAACGGACAAAAGTATTTTCTTCAACAACAGGCACAGCCTTATCGGAGAGCAACAGGCATATTGCCTCTTTTACTGTTGTTATTCGGATAGGAATAAATCCTGCATTAAGTACCAATACCTCAGATTCAATCATTGTGTACCACCTGTACGCAAAGGTTTGCGAAACAGGTAATAATTACCTTATCAATTAAAATTTGCGTAATGATACTGCTTGTTCAAGGTATGTCAACACTATTTATGAAAAAAATATTTATTTTACTGTCAACAAAAAATTCCCGCCAACTGTCGCCCACGAGGTTTTTTAAAAAATATATCTTGAAATTTTTGCCTATATACTATAATCATAGTACTTGTAAAAAAAGTAAAGGGAGATAGTCGCCATGAAACACATTATGTATTATATAATTGTACTATCCATTGCGTTTGCTATGGGATGCGCATCAGATTTACCTATCCGCGATATGTCAAAAGCGCGCTATGGCATCACCGAAGCCGAAGAGGTAAAAGCACCACAGTACGCACCCGATGAATTGGAAAAAGCGAAGCAGTATCTGTACGATACCCATACCCTGCTGAAAGAGGACAAGACAAAGGATGCTCAGAAAAAATCAGTGGAATCATATGAACAGTCACAGAAGGCAATAGAAAAATCATTGCCCTTATATTCCAGCGATATGGTAACCCAGGCAAAAAACAGCATCAGCGAAATAGAGATGCTCAATGCCAGGGAATTTGCACCAGCCGAATATGCTCAGGCTGTGGCGCTTGCAACGGAGTCATCTGATTTGCATAATAAAACAAACTATCGCGAGTCCATACAAAAATCCCGTGAAGCAATAACCAGCGCAAATGATGCAAAGGTTAAATCCATTGCCATGATACCTCAGCTTAAGGAACAGCTTGTTGCTCTTGAAAAAGAAAGAGATGAGCTATCAAATAACCGCGGGGATGAATTTGCCAAACAACAGTTACAGGATGCATCAGCAAAAATAAGTGAGGCTAACACAAAATTAGATGAACAAAATATCACTGCATCTATTGATGCAATGCAACAGGCAAAGGAATCACTGCTTGCTGCTAAAGTTGCCATTGATAAAGGCAATGCACTTGAATCATTAGAAGCAGCAAAAAGTTTATATCAGGAAGTAAGTCAGCGCGAAACAGCACAGGACTTTTCTGAACAGCTTACCCAGGCAGAAGGGCTCATTAAAACAAGCGAGGATAAATTCAAAGCAGAGCAATACCCTGAATCGTATGACACCTCGCAGCAAGCAACAAATATTCTTAATACCATGCTCATTGCCATGGAAAAGAAAGAAGAAGCCATTGCAATACAGGAGGAAGGTGAAGAAACCAAACAGGAAACAACAACTGCTACTACTACTAAAGAAGTTACGCAACAACAAAAAGACTACATTGTGCAATACAATCCAAAAGCACGCGATTGTTTATGGCGGATTGCTATGAAAGTATATAACAATGCACGGTTATGGCCGCTCATTTATATTGCAAACAAAGATCAGATAAAAGATCCTGATTTGATATTTCCCGGCCAGCGGTTTGTTATTCCACCCATGGAGAAGGAAAAACAACCGATAGAGGAATCACAATCTAAAACAATGGATGATAAAAAACCTCAGGATGTAAAAGAATAATCAATGCACTATATCTTTAGCGCTATTGCCATACTTTGTTTAACGACCACAGCTTTTGCAAAGGGCATTCCCCTTGATGCTGTATATATGGATAAAAATTCATCTGAATATCAAAAGCTTTTTTTTGCACGACTTAACAACTATGCCCAGATGGGTGCTCAATTTATTGACTCTAATATTGTTTACAGTGCATGGTGCAGCGGTAAAGAAATTGTTTATATTAAGGAATCAGGTATAAACAACACTATTGTTGTATGCGCCATAACAACACGTAAAAAAAATCCACTGTACACATTCAAAGGAACGGTTATCTCAGCGCGAACATCATCCAACGGCCGCTACATAGCCGTTAAATACTTTACCAATCAAAGGATACCTCAACCTGCACTTTTCATCATTGATTGTATCGGCGGTACCGTCAAACTGCTACAAACCTTATCAGCAGGCAACGACTTTTCATTTTCAGATGACGGCAACATTTTTTATTACAAAAAGAACAACTGCATTGTTGCATACCGGTGCGATAGTTCCATGGAAAAAGCTTTTCTTTGCAGCAGCGATGCACCGCAGTGGGATGAAATCTGTACTATCATTTTTAACAGCAATCAACTGTTTGTAAGCGGTTCATCAGGCAACTACACTGTCTATATAAAACAAAAGCTATGGAAGAAGATTTGCAATGCTGTTACCCCGGCGGAGGTCTTCAGCGATAGTTTTGCCATCTATTATACAGGCGGATATCCCGGAAATTATACGGTACATCGCTATTCAGTAAAAACGCAAAAGCATGAAACGCTCATGCAGCAATCACTTAACCCCTGTTTACAGGTCAGCCGAAATCATGCAATCTTTCTTAAAAATGCATTTATTATGATGTACGACAGTATTAACGGGAGACTGTTTACAACAACAGTGGAAAGTGATGAGGCAATTATTTCACCCAACGGATTTTATGTTGCATCAACTATCTACAACCGATTATTTATTATCCCCTATGCAACTGTTGTTACCATTAATCCAAAGGCGGGGCGATACCTTACCACATTGCAAGAGCTATACCATGATGTTGTGAACAAAAAATATTTACATATTTCCCCGTATACCAGAACATACATACAACAAAAACAGGCAACCATAGCTTCACTGGCAAAGCTATTTTAAAAATTTGTTTTACCTGTAACATGTTTATCAATAAACCCTTACCCTGCTGTATATGCCTTATACTGCACATATACATTTGTAAAGTATTCTTTACCGCTATTTTCTATTTTTTTTCCATGTGGTTTCTTAAATCAAGGCATGCATAATCTATTACAGGCATACTGCAAAATCATGTTTTCCATTGTTGAAAAAAAATTACTGATATTTCCACTTTATTGATAGTTGCCTGTCATTTTTAAAAAATATTAATTTGACAATTTTTATAACAATAGTATGTGTTAAACTGTTTTATTTGGAAGCTGGAGGGATTTTCATACTCCCTGCAAAAGCAATCCATTGGGTAGCCATACTCAGAAGGAAAAATTAGAATTATTAAGGGAAGTTGTATGGATCGCAATTTAGCACTTGAGGTTGTCAGGGTTACCGAAGCTGCAGCACTCTGGGCAGCGCGTTACTATGGCCGTGGCAATGAAGATCTTGCTGGCAAAAATGCTGTGGAAGCAATGTCAAAGGTTTTTTCAACGGTTTCATTTAAGGGCCATATTATCTGTGGCATTGATAATCCTGATTCATCACTTTGTACTGGCAAAATAATTGGTAATGCTCAGCATCCCGAAGTTGACATCGCTCTTACGCCAATAGATGGGCATGCAACCTTAGCTCAGGGTGGCTATAACACCATCTCCGTTATTGCACTTGCTGAATATGGCTCAATGCTCAATGCCCCGCCCATATATATGGAAAAGATAGCAGTTGGTAAAGATGCACGAGGTGTTATTGATATAACACAATCACCAGAGGTTAATATTAAACGTGTTGCACGCGCCAAGGGAAAATATATCGACGATATAACGGTCTGCATTCTTGACAGAGCACGTCACGAAGAATTGGTTAGCCGTATACGGGCATTAGGCGCTCGTATCAAATTAATTAAGGATGGTGATATTTCCGGTGCTGTTGCTACTGCACTTGATGACAGTCCCATTGATATGCTCATGGGAGTTGGCGGTGCCCGTGAAGGTATTTTATCGGCAGCAGCGCTTAAATGTCTGGACGGCGATATGCAGGCGCGTTTTATTTACCGTGACGAAAAGGATAAAGAACTGGTGCGCAACATGGGGATTACCGATATTGATAAAATTTATACCCTCTCAGATCTGGCTAAAGGCGAAAATATTATGTTCTCGGCAACGGGAATCTCAGATGGTGAACTGTTGCCCGGGGTCAGATTTATGGCAGGGGGAGCAAAAACTCATTCTATTGTAATGCGCTATAAAACACATACCATACGATATATCACCGCAATACACCGCTTTGATTACAAACCGGTATATTGATTTATTGAGTTATTCATACAGTGATGCAGCACCTTTTCTTAACAATGACAGGCATAACTGTATGAACATGGCAACCATGCAGGAGTAGAGTTATGGAAATTGTATCATATATTCTTAACAACACTACAATGTTTGTTATCATTGCTGGTCTATTAATTGCATGCGCAGGATTTTTGTTACTAAGGCTACGAATTGTGTCGATAGTTTGCATAATACTGGCGGCTTTGATTATTTATGTACTGCTGTACAAAACATCACCAATCCCGACACAACCCACTGAAACAAGGGAGATTGACAGGATTGATAAACTATAAAATTTTATTGTTAAAATGAATACAATATTGTATATTATATTTTGTACTTACGATTGGAGAAGACTATGAAGCTGCATGTTGTTACATCAAACAATGTTGATAATCTTTTATCGGACAATGTTATAACCCTGCCGCCATCAGGTATCCGTGAATTTTTTGACATTGTATATAATACCCCTGACTGTATATCACTGGGAGTTGGCGAACCCGACTTTGTTACTCCATGGCGCATATCTGATGCAGGTATTTATGCTATTAAAGATGGCAATACTCACTATACCTCAAATAAGGGACTTCAAGAGCTGCGGCAACACATAGCAGCTATCATCAGCAAAAAACACAATGTACTATATGATCCCGAAACTCAGATTCTTGTAACTAATGGTGTCAGCGAAGGGCTTGATATCGCTTTGCGCAGTATCATCAATCCCGGTGATGAGGTCATCTACTTTGAGCCATGCTATGTTTCCTATTCTGCAACCATCAAATTAGCGTATGGGAAAGCTGTTGCAATACCAACTCATTTTGACAACGGATTTGCTATTGATATTGACCAATTACAAAAAACTATCACCCATAAAACAAAAGCTATCATGCTTAATTATCCTGCTAACCCAACTGGTGCTTCCATTGACAAACAAACATTGGAAGCAATAGCTTCAATTGCCATACACCATAATCTCATTGTCATTGCTGACGAGATTTATGATGAAATTACCTATAATGGAAATCATTTTTCAATTATTTCAATACCGGGCATGCCTGAGCGCACCATTTACCTCAATGGATTTTCAAAAGCCTATGCCATGACAGGCTGGCGACTGGGGTATGCATGTGGCTCGGAAAGTATTATTTCTGCAATGAATAAAATCCATCAGTATACTGCATTGTGCGCTCCATCAATTGCACAGTATGCTGCTATTGAAGCAATTACCCATGGACAGCGTGACGTTGCAACAATGCGTTCGCACTATGTTAAACGGCGTAATTTTATATCATCACGGTTACAAGAAATCGGACTGCCATGTTATCCTCCCCGAGGTGCATTTTATGTTTTTCCCAGCATAGCAAAGACAGGGTTATCCTCGCGTGAATTTGCTGTACGACTTTTAAAAAGCCACAAGGTTGCAGTAGTTCCCGGCACAGCGTTTGGGTCATGGTATGACAATCACATACGATGTTCATACGCCACATCTATTGAGCAACTGAAGGAGGCAATAGACAGGATCGAGGATTTTGTGAATAGATTGTAAACGATCAAAAATCCTTATTTTTTAGCGATAGTTATCATATAATTAAAAAATTCTTGCCATTATCTCCTCTACATAGTGCAATTGCAAACAATTGCTGCTGAAATACGTTTAGCATGATGATAGGTAAGAGAAATCAGCAAACTGTTATTCAAAAGCGATAGCACCTGTTATCCTGAGCGTTAGGCAAAGAATCTTGCTGTGACATGTCATTCTGAACAAAGTGAAGAATCTCGTCGTTAAAAGCATAGATTCTTCGGTCACTAACGCTCCCTCATAATGACAATGGTGCGAAAACTCCCCTCGCCTTATAAAGGAGGTGGAGCAGAGAGTGAGGATAATAATTCCATTTTCGGAGGATAATGTATGAAGTATGTATACTGTATTGGTATAGTGATAATAAGCATGTGTATGGTTTTGCCAGTATATGCTGATGATTTAGGTATTGGCATTTCAGCATGGTATGCCGATTGGGAGATGGACAACAGTAGCAATCCCAAAAAGACCATGGACCCTGTTTTATGTATTGGCCCTTCACTTTCGTATCAATTTTCAGAAACTTTAAGTGTAACTCTTGTAGCCCTCTTTACTCCCAAAAAGTATGAAATGCCTGATGAAGGGTCAGAAGATTCAAAACTCAGGCGTTACGATTCTGATTTAGCGCTCAATTATCAATTAAACCGCTATATTAAACTATTTGCTGGAGCTAAATATTTAGGATTTACCTTTGAAAACGGTAAGCACCATGGAGCAGGTCCGGGCATGGGTATTGGCTTTACCATCCCCATCGTCTATAATTTCTATTTTTTAGGCAATGCATCCGGTTTATATCTCTATGGCAATCACAACGATAATTCTAATGATACAAATTATAATGAATATGGTTATAATCTTGCCGGGCAGTTAGCCTACTACTTTCCATCCATTGGTTTAACAACATCATTAGGATACCGCTATCAATATATCAAATCTGACTATAATACCAATAATATGGCTGATGACGAGCATACTTTTAAGGGATTTACCTGCCTGGTGGTTAAATCATTTCATTTATAAAAGCAGACATTGTTTGTAGACATATCATTTTATTTTTATACTGCCTTTATTAATTTTCTGTTGAAATAAAAAAATAGTCGTTTTTAAATTGTGATGGAATATATCTTTGTATTCATTATGATGACATTATGCAGGGGCGAATTGTGATGCACCCAAAACGCAGCAGCATGTGTTTCTGGATATGAGCCGATATCCTTAATCATTTGATTGGTAATAATTTTTGTGATACACTGGTTTTTATCCTGATTGGTTTTATTTTAATAATATCTTGCAGGATAATTCATGATATGCAGAATAGTTGTTAAAAAGCATTTCACTGTATGCATACAAATTTACTCCATGCTCCAGATTATAGGAAAGCATTGCATTGACCAAGGGGAACTCTATGAAGATACACTATCCTGGCTATGAAACCGTTATTAACAATGTATATGATTCCGGGAATGAACATGTATTTGCTTACTGGGATACATTAAATCCTGATCAGAAAAAACACCTTTTAGAGGAACTATCGACCATACATTTTGAAACCCTGCAACAACTATTTGAACTTACAAAAAGAAACCTGCCTCCATTGGATTTTAAACCAGCGCCGTATACGCCTTTGCCAGAAACCGATGAAGAAAAAAAAGAATTTGAAAAAGCAAAACAAATTGGGATTGCAACCATTAAGGCAGGCAAGGTGGCTGCATTTGTGGTAGCTGGTGGGCAGGGAAGCCGCTTGGGATTTGAAGGCCCAAAGGGGATGTTTCCAATAGGACCTGTAAGCAAAAAATCATTGTTTCAGATCCATGCAGAAAAAATAAGGGCGTATGAAATAAAGTATAATGTTACCATACCATGGTGCATCATGACCTCAGAAGCCAATCATGATGCAACAGTAGCATATTTTGAACAAAGCAATTTTTTTAATCTCAACAAAGAAAAAGTCTTCCTCTTTAAGCAAAACATGATTCCTTCACTGGATGAAAATGGAAAGCTTATACTGGAATCGCCCTGCTCTATTTTTAGAAATCCTGACGGGCATGGTGGAAGTTTAACAGCGTTATATCAGTCGGGCACACTTGATACATTGCAGGCATTAACCATAGAAATACTTTCATACTTTCAGGTGGACAACCCACTGGTTAACATTATTGATCCTGTATTTATTGGATTCCATAGAATGCATAGTGCTGAAGTTTCAAGTAAAGCTCTGGTAAAGGCATATCCTGAAGAAAAGATTGGAGTGTTTGTACAATTTTCAAATAACAGGATTGGAGTTGTAGAATATTCGGACCTGCCGCCGGAGAAGCAATATGAAAAAGATGAGCAGGGACAACTGCGTTATGCAGCAGGAAGCATTGCAATACATCTTTTTAATACACAGTTCATTGCATCTGTTACTGGCAGCAATGTAACGCTGCCATTCCATGTAGCAAAAAAATCAATACCCAAATATACTGATAAAGGTATTCAACACATTACCGGTTATAAGTTTGAAAAATTTGTCTTCGATGCACTTCCGTTAACACAGCATAATTTCATCCTGGAGACAAAACGTGAGGAAGAGTTTGCACCGGTTAAAAATAAAACAGGCGTTGATTCAGTTGAATCGGCACAGGAACTTATGATACATTTACATAAACGATGGTTAACACAAAAAGGTATTGCTATCCCCACTATGCTTAAAAAAATAGAACTATCGCCACTGTTTGCTGTTGAAAAAGACGATATCCCACAATCTTTGATAATCCCTGATAAGGAAGAGGTTTATATAGAATGAAACAATACATTGAAAAAGTTAATACGCTTATTGAGTCATTCCCCTATATTAAAGAGTTTTATGGTAAAACCATTGTTATAAAATATGGTGGTCATGCCATGGAAACCCTTGAAGGTAAGCGTTCATTTGCGCTGGACATGGTACTTTTGAAATATGTTGGCATTAATCCTGTTATAGTTCATGGCGGCGGACCTCAGATTAACACACTGTTGGAGCAGGTAGGAGTACAGAGCGCGTTTGTAGGAGGTATGCGTGTTACCGATGCTTCAACCATGGAAATTGTTGAAATGGTTTTAGTTGGAAAAGTTAATAAAGAGATAGTTAATTGTATTAATCTGGCTGGTGGCAGAGCTGTTGGTTTATCCGGAAAAGATGGCAATCTCCTTATTGCTGAAAAAATTTATCACACTGCCAATGGTGAAAAGAAGGATATTGGGCAGGTTGGAACAATAACAAAAGTAAATCCTCTTATCATTGAAACATTGGACAGGGAAAAATTTATCCCCGTCATAGCCCCTATTGGCTGTGATAATAATGGTATAACCTATAACATTAATGCTGACATAGCTGCTGGCAAGCTGGCAGAGGCTTTAAAGGCAGAAAAATTAATCCTTTTAACAGATGTCGAAGGTGTAAAAATTGATGGCAAACTTATTTCAACATTGCGTAAGGATGAAGTTGATAATCTCATTATCAGTAACAAAATTAGCGGAGGTATGATACCCAAAGTTAATTGTTGTCTTGGTGCGCTCAAAGAAGGCGTTGGCAAAACGCATATCATTGATGGTAGGGTGGAACATGCAGTATTACTGGAAATCTTTACTGATGCAGGTATTGGCACTGAAATAGTGTGATATATAGGCAGCCTTAAAACATCCCATTAGCTGCCTATATATCAGTACTATGGTATAATAAACAATAAATTTACTTTTTATAAAGCTCCTGTATCTCTTTTTCAAAATTTTTCAGAACTACATTGCGCTTAACCTTAAGTGTTGGGGTCATCTCCCCGTTTGATTCACTAAATTTTCTGTTCACTATTACATATTTTTTAATTCTTTCATATTCTTCCAATTCTTTATTGGCTTGCTGTATGTCTTCATCTACCAGTTTGCGCAACAGTTCATTCTGAATAAAATCATCTCCAACGGCAACACATGTGCGTGTTGCACCCTCTTCAAAAAACACCAATTTAGATTGGTCGTATGGGATACCTTCCTTTTTAAACAGTTCAATGAAAACGTCATATTTTGGAACAACAAGTGCGCCAACATACGGTTTATCGTCAGCTATAGGGAATACAATATCCACATATCGAGATACTGAAAATAAGCTTTCAATCTTTGCCGAAGGAACATTTTTCCCGGTATCAAGGACCATAATACCTTTCTTTCTGTCTACAATTTTGATATATCCATCAGGTCCCATCTGTACGATATCACCTGTTTTATAAAATCCATCTTCAGTAAAAGTTTCATTTGTTGCTTCTGGATTATTCCAGTAATGAGTAAATATATTGTTACCCCGTACCTGCCATTCACCATCGCTTGCTATTCTTCCTTCTACGCCATTACATACAGGCCCAACATAACCGGGCAAAACCTTATGGGGCAGATTAAGATTGATGGTATTACATGTTTCAGTAGCTCCATATCCTTCATAAATTCTAACTCCCATTGCCATAAAAACTTTGCATAAATCAGCAGATAAACTCCCGGCAGCAGAAAAAGCAAACCTGAAACGTCCACCCAGTGTTTCTCTAACTTTGCTAAAAATAATTTTATCCACCAGTTTATATTTGAATGCCAGCCATTTGCCTACGCCTTCAGTAAAATTAATACCTTCGGACATATCTACAAATCCATTTTCATCAGACCTTGCTTCAGTAAGTTGCAAACCAGTTTTTATTGCAAACTCAAAGATTTTTTTAGTAACAGGAGATTTAGATGCCATATCGCGCATAGCCATAAAAACACGTTCATATATTCTTGGTACAGACATAAAAACCGTGGGTTTAAACACCTTCAAATCTTCAATCAATGTCATTGGTGAAGAGTATGCAATGGTAACCGCAGCCATCATGGCAGTGCCATGACCACATTCACGTTCATAGGTGTGTGCAAGAGGCAAAAATGAAAGCATAATATCATCCTCTCGATATTCCGGGACAATACGCAAATCCCGGCAACATGCTGCATTAATGCTGAAATGAGTATGGACTACCCCTTTCTGCCTCCCAGTAGTTCCCGATGTATACACAATAGTCATGGGATCAAGTATATCAACTGAACGCCATCTACTTTCATACGCTAATTTATCTTTTGCTAATAGCTGTATACCCAATTCTCTTACCTGAGGCAGAGTAAGAACACGAGAGTCAGAACCCTTATAATCATCTTTCATAATAATACATTTTTGCAGTGTTGGCATTTCATCAGCTACACTCAGGGCTCTTTGAAGAATTTCTTCATCCTGTACATATAAAATTTTTGATCCAGAATCATTGATGATAAAGCTCATCTCTTTTGCAGAAAGCGTTGGATAGATACATACAGTGATACCGCCAGCACATAGTATTGAGTAATCTGCCCACATCCACTGAGGTGCAGTATGCGATGCTATAGCAACGCGATCACCTTTCTGTATTCCTAAACTCATGAGTCCGGCGGTTAACTGTTTAACAATAAATCCAAGCTCAGCATAGTTTATTGAATGTGTAGTATCCCCTCTTTTCCACCATTGTGCCCTTCTGGTGCCATATTTTATTACATTCCTGTTAAGCAACTCGGGAAATGTTTGTTGTGTTATATACCATCTATCAGCCATAAATACCTCCTATAAAAATTGTTTGTAAACACTATTGGTAATACCTTATAATACAATGGTATTCTAATTTGTATATGTCAAGTTATATATCATTTTTTTAAATTTTTATGTAAAAATTTAGTCTGCAGGCAATGCTATTAAATGTCTAATCAATATATAACGTGGGACAAATTTTGCACATTTATCAGTATTTAGCCATTACAATGCTCTATACCCGATAACAATTGTTGGCATCAAAAGATAGACAGTACCTACCCATTTTAGCATTCATACAGCGTTATATAACTCACTGATTAATGATATTAACCATTGTATTAATACTAGCAAAAATTTCTTATAATATAATCCTGCTCATATAACAACGTCAAGTCTAACGGGATTTGTAAACATAAAATAATTCATTGACACGATAGAATCACCACTATGGGATTGTCCCTGGTGTTAAAGCTCAAGGCGTGTAAAAATAAGGTCGTATAATCACATTGTTTTTAAACTTGTCAAGAGAACTCAGGATGTAAAAAAATTCATTACCGTTAATACATTCTTTTATACCTGGTATGGTGCCATGCGATTTTTTATACTGGTTGCCTCGATTTGCATGACGATGTACCCTTATCGCATGGCAACAGCAACTCGATTGTGTGCCCTATCGAGTATATTGTTAATACATTTTTAATGGCAATACCAATAAAAACTTGTAAAAAATATATGGTAACCAACAATGGTAAGCATGAAACGATTACTATACCCATTAAATTGCTTATGTACATTGTTGCTTTTATTAGTAACAGCATGCAGTGTGCAAAAAAATATAACCACGCAACCTATACGGTTTGTCATCATTAACAATACTTCGCCCGGTTCACCCTATGCAGCCTATGATGCACAACTTGCTACCATCATTCAATCCATCAATAACGAAAATCCGGTATTTACCATACACTCCGGAAACATTGTACACGGCGGTACCATCGCTATGGGAATACATGAAAAAGATATAGAAACACAATATAAACAGTTTTACCGCTATTGCAGTAAACTCAACAGTATACTTTTTACCGCCTGTGGACCCCAGGATACTTACAATAACTCCACCCGGTTGTACACACGCTTTACACAAAAGCAGGCATGGTATTCATTTAACTATGGCAGCCATCACTTTATTGTACTGTACAGTGAGGACAACAATGTGCTTAAACTTCCTCAACAGGAGCTTCAGTGGCTTCATGATGATGTAAAACAAAATCAGCATGCCAGTAAAGTTGTTTTTTGCTATTTTCTGCCAGCCATACATAAAAACAACTCACAAACATTCATACATAATGATTATCAGCATTTACACACCATGCTGAAACAGTACAATGTTATTGCCTTTATTGGTGTCACAGGAATTTCATCACCGGTAACTATCGACACCATTCAATATATTCCTGTTCCGTGCGATAATACTTTTACCAATAAATATAAAAAAGCTATACGCTATTATATCGTTGACTTTAACGGCAACTACATTAAACTTGTTCCACGATATTTGTAACAGTAAGGTGGGTTATGCAGCGCGAAATATTGTTTGATTCCATCCACGAGTTTATAAACACATTACGTACCAACGATATTACAAAAGTTGCCTTTACGCAAATCAATGAAAAGCGCGCACGAGAGGTTGCACCCGGCACGTTACAGGTGGTTGATGTTGCAACAGCAGAAATTCTTGCCTATAAAGATGCAACTATCTATAAATATAAAAGAGACAACGCTGATTTACCGCAACTGTATGCCATGCTTCAGAGTCAGGGATTTGAATTAATAAAACGAAGCAGAAATATAGTATAATGCAAGCGATAGTTACTATAGAAAACCTTACCATTGCATTTACCAGCATGTACGGAAAAAACTATGCCGTTCGTGATCTCTCCCTGCAAATACCCAGAGCAAAAACATTAGGGCTTGTTGGCGAATCAGGATGCGGAAAATCGGTAACTGCATATTCATTGTTGCAGTTAGTTCCAAAGCCCGGTGTCATTGAAAAAGGTGCAATCATGTACAATACCCTGAACCTTTTGCAATGCCCGGATGCAACATTGCAGTCCATACGCGGCAAAAACATTTCAATGATATTTCAGGAACCAATGACATCGCTTAATCCTGTATTTACTATTGGATATCAGGTCCAGGAAGCGGTTGAGCTCCATTTACATTTACAGAAAGCTGAAGCAAAAGATTACACCATTGCATTACTGGGAAAAGCAGGAATTCCCAGCCCTTCCAGCCGATATTACTCGTATCCTCACGAGCTATCAGGTGGTTTGCGACAGCGTGCAATGATTGCCATGGCGCTTGCGGCAAAGCCTGAACTTTTAATTGCCGATGAACCAACAACAGCGCTTGATGTTACCATTCAGTCACAGATACTTGACCTGCTGCTGACACTGCAAAAAAGCCAGCATATGTCCATGTTGCTCATCACACATGATTTAGGGATAGTTGCAAACGTTGCCGATGTCATTGCCATAATGTATGCCGGAGAAATTGTAGAGATAGCACCAACCAGAGAAATATTTAATAATTTTTTACACCCCTATACACAGGGGCTTATGAGCTGTATACCTTCACTGCACAAAAAAACAAAACGGCTTGCAACAATCCCCGGTACTGTCCCTATTATAAGCAAACCACCGTCAGGATGTGTATTCTTTCCACGATGCTACAAAGGGGATAACAACTGCTTACATGCCCCGGTAAGCCTTATCCAAAAAAAGCATAATCACCTTGTTAGGTGCATTAAGGCATAACATGATATAATTATTATTTCATTATTTTTAATGGTGGGCAAAAGTAATAAAATAGGGCGGATGTTAACCCGCCCCTCTATCGTATTGTGATTAGTAAGCTAAATTAATATGGTAGGTCTTTTTGATACCATTCAATATAGTTTGAAATTTGTTAGGATCTTGTTCACGGGTTTTTTTTAAAAGATCAACCACTTCAGCCCTTGTCAAAACAACATCATAGTGTTCACAATGAGCTAAACTTTCTTTACTGCATATATTCCTGTTAATGCATGTTGAACAAACTGTATTTTCCATTGAGTCCTCCTTATCTATTCTCATTCATAGTATATTCACATAGTGTATGTCATAATATAAGCAACTATCATGCCAACTTTGCATTTTTCATGCTATTTTTATTGTGTGAACCTTATCTCATGTATTTTTTTATATTTTTTATGAATTTTTATCGTTTTCTTCATAGCATTGCTACTTAAGACACCCAATTTTTTTGTTTTATGGGGGCGATAGTTACTGTAAACTAATCATTTTTATATATTTGTACATATTATTTATCAATCTCATGCCTTTTCCTGTTGAATATTAATTTCACTGTATCATTTTTACAACATCAGCCCGCGATGCTGATAATTCCAATGCCAGTTAGTATAATCAACGCTGCGATACCATGCTGTAATAGATTCTTTTCGCCAAAGAAGATAGAACCAAATATAATGCCTATCAGCATGCTGGAACGCTTAACAGCAACCATGTAGCTTACCGGAGCTATCGCCACAGCAAGCATGTGGAATGTTATCATAATCCCCTGCGTTAATCCAATAACAATATTGTTTTTTGTAAAAATATTTTTGATAGAATCAACACAGGCACACCATATACCAAGAATAATAACCATTATGGTAAAATACACAGCGCCAAAAAAAGCGGGGCTTGAGTACATAACACCCATCTTGCCAAAATTTGCGGTGATACTATACAAAAACGCCACGATGAGCATCATTAACGAACCCTTATCATGGAAAACCGTTTTCAATGGCACCAGCAAACTTTGACCACGCTGAAAATAAAGGCTATACGTTCCCAGAACAACACATACTATACCAATAATCCCAGATAGGGACGCCCTTTCATGTAATAGCACCCATGAAGTTATAATAAGAAGAAGCGGGGTAAACGCCAGAAACGGGAGTGTCCTGTACATGGGTGATATCTGTAAGGCACGCATATATAAAACAAGTGCAACCACCTCAATAGGCGGTGAAAGCAACAATGCATAGATGATATCACCATTGATAGCAGGGATACCATTTACAAGAGCTATCGCCCATAACACCGGTAATGAAAAGAAGACACGCCCGGCAGCAATGGTTGCAGGATGCATTGCTGGTGCGTTTTTAACCAGCGCATCACCAATAGCAAGGAACAATGCACATAACAAAGCATAAACAATCCAGATAGAAAGCCTCCCTTTAATAACACTATGGACAAAGGTTTTTTATGTTCATGGACTTTCGTCAATAGAAAAATATAGTGTAAAACACATATATTCCATTATTAAATTTCATAGTACCGCTGTAGATTTTTATATGACAATGCTTCCAGTATATGCCGTTTTTCAATGGATTCCGCATCATCAAGATCGGTTATGGTTCGTGCAACCTTAAGGATTCTAAAAAAACTGCGAGCAGATAGATTCATTCGCTTTATTGCCAGTTCAAGAATTGATTCACACTCGCCATTGATGGCACAAAATTCTTTGACCTCATCGCTTGTCATACGTGCATTGCAGGTTGTTGTTCTTCCGGAAAAACGCTGCCGCTGTTTTTCGCGTGCCTTGACCACCCGTTCCCTTACCCTTGCCGAGCTTTCAGCATTGCTTTTGCCCAGTAAATCCTTATAGGGAACCCTGCCTACAAGCACCTCGATATCAATACGGTCAAGTATGGGCCCGGCAATCTTTGAAAAGTAATTGCGTATTTTACCCGTTGTACACTTGCATGGTATTTCAGGGTCAAAGAGGTAGCCGCACTGGCACGGGTTGCTGGATGCAACAAGCATAAAATCGGCAGGGAATGTCATGGTCCCCAGCGCACGCGATATGGTAATCTGGCAATCCTCAAGTGGCTGACGCAATGCCTGTATCACATCGTTACGAAATTCAACAAACTCATCTAAAAACAGTACGCCATTATGAGCTAATGATACCTCGCCAACATTGGGTATTTTGCCTCCGCCAACCAGCGCTGCATCAGAGCTGGTATGGTGCGGGGCTCTGAACGGTGGCATATAAACCAATCCCTGCCCATGAGCAAGCACACCACCAACCGAATGTATCATGGTGGTCATAATTGCCTGCTCTTTGGTAAGCGGCGGTAAGATGCCTGGAACGCACCGCGCAAGCATGGTTTTCCCTGATCCTGGCGGTCCATACATCAAAATATTGTGCCGTCCGGCAGCAGCTATCTCCATGGCACGTTTGGCTGTTTCCTGACCCATGACGCTTGCCATATCAAGGTAGCCATTCCATGAGCTATCGCCACTTACATGTTCTGTATATGGCTGCATGCTACCATTGCAGGCTTCTATTGCCTGAGCAATATCCTTTACAGGATACACCTTGATCCCTTCTATAGCCGTTGCCTCATTGCGGTTTTCATACGGAACAATAATCTCTTTAATACCGGCATGGTACAAAGCAATTGCCATTGCAATAACACCTTTAATGGGCCGCACCCTGCCATCAAGCGAAAGCTCACCAACCATGGGTATGGTAAGCTGTGTACTCTCAACCTGCCCTGTTGCCACCAGAATGGAAACCGCAATGGGCAAATCAAGATTTGCTCCTTCCTTGCGATAGCCGGCAGGTGCTAAATTAACAATAAAATTTTTGGGCGGAAATTCAAATCCTGAATTTTCAATTGCCGAACGGATTCTGTCCTTTGATTCACGGATAATGGAATCAGGCAGCCCAACAATGGTAAAGTTAGGAAGCCCTTTTACAATATCCACTTCAACATCAACGAGATGCGCTTCAATGCCATGGATAACAAGCGAAGTAGCCCGCGAAAGCATAGTAACCTCCTCAGTGTGTTTATGTATTAATACGCTTTTGCGGGAAAATTTTAAAAATTTTTTTAATTTTTTTATTTTTTACGGTTGTTTGCTGGATAAAAATGCACAAAAAACATCAATATCATTATGGAACTGATCTACCAATGCAATACCTTCCTGTGCTAAATCTATTATACGGGCTGGAGCTATTAAATAAAGATATATATTCCTGAATTTATGTCGGTATGCTCGCATTTCATCAAGTTTGGCATACGTTTCAATACTAAGAATTTCAGGTCTAATGGCATCTATTGTAGTGATAGCTCTTCGTAAAAGCAAACTATGATAATCTTTCCCCAATGGGATATCGCCATCAACAGTGCGGACAATCCTCTCCAGAATATTTTCACATCCAGTATATATTGCATGTAATGACCCGGCAATAGCCTTTATGTGCGAGTCAATATTTTCAGGATCCTTTTCAGATTGCAACCGGAGCAACTTTCGCTGTATACTGGATTTTTCTTTTTGTAAATATGTCAAATCCGATTTAATATCAGCTAAGAGGGCTTCCATAACTTACCTTCTTTTTTTATTTTTATAGCAATTTCAGGTTTGAGCACATCATCATCAAAAAACAGATCAAATTTTATTTCACCAAATATTTCATCCAGTGCGCTGAACAAGCCTTTTTGCTTTCCCCGTGGCAATCCTTCCACATATATATCAACATCGGACATTTCATCAAACATGGTGTTATATACTAATGAACCAAATATATAAACAGCCTGTGCACCACAGCCATATAGATAGGCAACTGCCCTATTGGTTTTATCCAGTGCCTTTTTGTAGTGCTGTTCTTTTAAAACCTTTCTTCGCATGGATAATATTGTTTCAGAATTTTTTGATGATAGCATCGTTATAAGCCTCTTTTTCTAAAGACATAATCTCATCTGCACCTTTTTCTTTTAATGCGTATGCATCGAAAACACCACCATGATTCATAGCGGGGGATATTGTTATTGTATTGTCTGCCAAAACCATTAAGACATCACACCGAAATCAGCAGGAGCCCGACAAATCCTCTATCTTCGTATCCTTTTTACAACTGCATACACAATACCACCAACTATCGCCAGAACAAAAAGAAATACTAAAAACCCAATCCACGTAACCGTTGTGCCACGTTTGAGTATGCTATACGGATTAAGGCTTGCCTCAACCACTATCCTGCCAAGCTTGCCCCTGTACATTGCCGGTATATCGGGTATGCCGTCGCCATCTTCATCCTTGAAACTTTGTATATATGCAATAACACCCTGCCATTCCTTCAACTCCTGAATACCCGCCTTCTTTTTGTCTGCATCCACGCGAGCATCCTTTAAGCTTTCTATAGGTTTTCCATCGCGCCATTTAGGCACAATATCAAGTATGTGCCACGTAAAATTACCTATAATCTTTAAAAACGTAGCATTGTAAATATCTGCTGATACTCGATACAATTTTTTATTGTTGCTTGAATAATCCAGAAGCTTATAACCAGCATGTTCATCGCCAACCAGGATTTCCGTTACCCTGTCAAAGAGCATACGGTTGGGATTATAGGTAAACTTTACTCCGGAGACATGGATAAAATAATCACTGCCCTTAAGAGGATAAATACTGGTTAAAATTTCCAGCGCCTTTTTAACCTCAGAGGCATACAGATAGCAGGTTATCAAAGGATAGCCCATGGTATCATCCATGCCAATGCCAAGCGGGATTGCCGCAAAGGCATCACACAATGCAACCTTCCCCGTTTTGCCAACCAAAAGGTTATCACGGATAACCCCGCCTGATATAACACTCATTGTTACCCTGCTGTCAGGATCATCGGGATTGGCGTCAACGTTATTAACATACCATTGTATGGAATCAGCAATCAGATTGCCAAGGTTACATTCATCCTCTTTTAATGTAAGATTAAACGTTGTTTTAGCAAGTATACTGTTCCATTGCAGTTTCATGGGCGATAGTACCTTTTGATTGATTACCTGTGTAAATTGCTGGATCATTGCAGTAATAGCAGTATCACCCTTTATACTATCGTTTATATCAATATAGCTATAGTCTTTTAACGATACACCATCGTTAGAGACAGTGCAATCAAGCACGGCAACCTGCTTGCCGTATTCATATGATTGTGTAATGATTGTTTTATTGACAATAAGTGGCTGGGTAATCTTTGTGTGAGTATGTCCGCTGATAATAACATCAATACCATTGACTACTTTTGCCAATTGCACATCCTCAGAGCGGTCGGGATCTATTTCTTTTTTATTTTTATTTTTATAATACTTTATACCGCTGTGCGAAAGGCATATAACAACATCCACCTTCTCTTTATTTTTCAAGATATCAACCATGGTGGTAGCTGTCTTTACCTGATCGGCAAATGTTACAGGATCAGCAAAAGGGGAAACCTCCGCAGCATCTTTTCCAATAATACCAAACAATCCTATTTTTAATGTTCCTTTTTGTAAAACCGTATATGTCTTAACAAGCTCCTGTTCAAAGACTTTTTCAAGGCTGTCATCATCTTTACTTTCCGCACTAAAGACAACATTTGAAGCTACTATCGCCGGCAGAGCATTGTACCGCTTGGCTGATTGTATAATGCGAGCCAGCCCATCCGGAAATAGATCAAATTCATGATTGCCCAATGTGATGCAATCATATCCCATTGTTTTCATTAAACGCAACTCAAATGCCTCTTCCCTGCAAAGAAGATGGAACAATGAACCCATCAGAAAATCACCTGAATCAAGCACCAGCACAGGATTTTTCCTGCTCTTTTTGGTATCGTTTATTACGGTGGCAATGCGCGCCCAGCCGCCAACAGTATTGTCATCATTGATGGTTGCAGGTGTATAATCAATATTGGGCGAGAAACCTAAAAAATGCGAATGCAAATCGGTTGTTTGTATAATTGTAATATCCTGGGCATATACTGACACAGTAAGAATAAAAAACATACACATTAGTGCTATACATTTCTTCATAACAGTAAAACCCCCTATCATTATCTTTCATTACTTTTTGTATATGTAGCATGCTAAATAATCAAGCATAAAAAATTTTTTTTCACCTTTTGCCCAACCATCGAATTATTCCACCATTTCGTCATTTTGATGGACGTAGTTCTACTCCTGTCATTCCGGGCTTGACCCGGAATCTAAATATGTAATATTATATCCTGAAATAAATTCAGAATGACATGCGCTGCATTCTTATCTGTGGTTGACAAGTTTTTGCTAAACCAATACAGATTATTTTTTTTATTGATAGCATTCAAAGAGCTATTATCGTTATATGAACACTACATTTCCTATACATGTAAAAAGTAAACTTTTTCTTGCTCCCATGGCCGGTTACACTGATCTGCCATTCAGGCTGATAGCTCATACATCTGGTGCAGGAATGGTATTCTCAGAGCTTTTAAGTGCGGATGGTATCGTTCGCAGCAATAAAAAGACTCTTGCCATGCTATCGTTTTCAGATGAGGAAAAACCGCTGGGAATTCAAATTTTTGGCAATGACCCTGCTG